>Ga0115564_10001093_pt1 | contig 25482 bp, 22 predicted proteins | sample COGITO_mtgs_1105_7_FD_88680 | JGI IMG/M metagenome (GOLD analysis project Ga0115564, IMG submission 88680) | Pelagic marine microbial communities from North Sea - COGITO_mtgs_110523 | ecosystem: Environmental > Aquatic > Marine > Epipelagic | place: Germany:Helgoland, sampling site Kabeltonne...
AAAACACTGCGTTGTCACACATGACTACGAATAAAACAATGCTAACGTCGTCGCCGAAAGGGAGGCCAACTACAACTGAATCTGCAATTTCGGCCACTGTTTCGACCTGACGATAGATTTCCGCGGTCCCAATTCTTACGCCTCCAGGATTTAGAACCGAATCTGATCTTCCGAGTATTTTGATGCCGGCGTGTCGAAATTGAATCGAAAAATCAGACTGACACCAAACTCCTTTGAACTCTGAAAAATAAGTGTTGCGGAATCGCTCGCCGGAGTCATCTCCCCAAAAGCCAAGTGGTACAGTCGGGAAAGGAGAACAGCATACCAATTCGCCCTGCTCATCGAATACACGTTTGCCGGCGCTTGACCAGACTTGTACGTCCATCCCTAGTCCCGGTGCCTGAATTTCTCCGCGGCGCACAGGCAAAGTAGGTACCCCTCCCACGAAACAACTTAGAATATCTGTTCCGCCTGATATGCTTGCCAAATGAATATCGGATTTAAAATGATCATATACAAAATCGTAACTCTCATCGTTGAGCGGCGATCCAGTTGATAAGATCGTGTCAAGTGAAGAAAAATCTCTATTTTTCTTTGGTGATATGCCGCGTTTTTGAAGGGCCTGAAGGTATTTTGCTCCTACGCCAAAGATGCGTATTGATTCGGCTTCTATCATGTCTAACAGCACATTTCCCTCACGTGCAAACGGTGAGCCGTCGTACAGAACGAGTGTAACTCCACTGGCTAGACCTGTGACTAACCAGTTCCACATCATCCATCCGCATGTGGTAAAAAAGAAGAACCGATCACCCGGTTGAAGGTCTGCATGGAGCTGATGCTCCTTGAAATGCTGCAGTAATACGCCGCCAGCTCTATGAATAATTGGCTTGGGAAGCCCAGTTGTACCAGATGAGTAAGCAATAACTAATGGATGATCAAACGGTTGATGAGAGAAAACGAGTTCTCGACCCTGGTGTGCGTCGACTATTTCTTTAAAATTATAAGTTTTTTTCTCATAGAGAGGCGGGAGTAGCTCGGTCAAAACCTCGACGTTGATTACACCCTCCAGTTCCGGCAGGGCGTTAACGACGTCCCTAACCATAGGGGTTGAATCAATGCGCTTTCCATTATACTGATAGCCATTGCAACTGATGAGCCACGTAGGTTCGATTTGTTTGAAACGATCGAGAACTCCGCTTGCTCCAAAATCAGGTGAGCAAGAAGACCAGACAGCTCCTATGGAAGTGACAGCAAGCATGGATATAACTGCTTCAAAAGCGTTAGGTAAAATAGCCACCACTCGTTGTCCAGGTCTAAGCCCCTGATCAAGGAGAAAATTAGCGATCGCTGCAGTTTGTTTATGTAATGAATCCCATGACAACTGGCTGCGTCTGCCATCTTCTAATATAGAAATTAATGCCGTTTCTGGACCGGTAAACCTTAAGAGATTCTCAGCGTAATTAAGGGTCGCGCCAGCGAACCATTTAGTTTTGCTGATGTCCGCTTCACCTGAAAGAACGCACTTAGGAGGTTGGCCAAACCGGATGTCGCAAAATTCTGCCACCGCTAGCCAAAATTCATCTAGGTCCCGACAAGACCAATCGTGAAGAGCTTGATAGTTTGCCTTAGGATCAACAAATTTCTGAACTCGGGGATGCCGTTGAAAGCGCGTTAGATTGCATTTCTCAATACGATTGTCGCTTGGAGACCACAATACATTTTTCTCATTGTCCAACATGCAGTCCTTTTGGGGAGGGAACAAGGCGCTTTCCACGATTTTTTCTAGCTTCAAATGGCCTTAGAATTGTCGTGGTAAGGCTAAAATTGGATAAGCTAAGTTTAGATTCTTTTACCCTAAATCTATTCTTTGGCAGTTTGATTGTTATCCGTAAGTCTCTTTATTATTTTTCTTGCTTGATTAGCGCCAACGTCAACATGGATGTCGAGTTTTTGCTTTTTGCTAAAGCGCTTAAGGTTAGCAAATTGCGCTTCTATAACGACTTTGTCTTCATCGAACGTCTCGGCTGTTTGCTCAATTACGACCTTCATAGTCTCGTTCTTGTCTCTAGAAGGATTACTTGCTTGCGTCCAGATATAGAAGCTTGTTTCGCTCGTTTCAGGAGTCACTCCGTGAAATCCCTTTAGGTGAAAGCCGCCACGATTAGGATCATCAAGAGATTCAGAGCCTGCATCGACAGCGCCCGTCCAGATCTCTAAGTGTGATGGGAAAAATTTTATCTCTTGCCATCTATCGACATTGCCTTTGAAAGGATAAGCGGCAGTGTAAGTTGGAGGCGGCGCCGAATTCGGCATGTGCCGAGTCACACAGACCGTATTGCCATCACTTTTTACTTTCATTTCAGCATTCATATGAATTTTAGCATTGCCGCCAATCGTATTAGCATGCACGTATCCAAGATGACTCAGGTCTAATAGGTTGTCATGCACTAACTGGTACGGGGCGTCGTAGTGATAAACATCACCTCCGTAAAGATAACGATCATCATCGTGAACATCGTATTCAGGCGGAGGTTGAGTCGGCTCTAGATCATACTCAGAGCCGAACCAGATCCAAACAAGAGGAGCTTTCTCGATAATGAAATAACTCCGTACCTTAGCCCTCTCAGGGATTATTTCTTGGCCTGGTATCTCAATACATTCACCAGAGCAATTGAACAGAAGTCCGTGATAACCACACCGTAAACCACTTTGCTCCACACTGCCGAGAGACAATGGTAATTCTCGATGGCAACATCTATCTTCAAGAGCCCCAATTTCTCCTTCTTCAGTTCTAAACAGAACTATAGGTTCATTTAACATTTCCCTTTTAAGAGGCTTAGTGCTGATCTCGTCGCTTAATGCTGCGACGTACCACATGTTGAGAGGGAATTCGTATCGAGAAGGGCGCGTATTACTCACACCTGTGTCTTTAGATAACATTTTGATGCTCACTCAAGATTAACTAATTATCATTAAATCTAGTCAGCGTTAGCTAGCAATAACGCCTAAATTTTCGCAAATCTATAGAGTACTAAAAGTTATCTAGGTCCTTTGCGATTACTATTTCGCCGGTGAAATTTTCGCTGATTTCAGCCGTGTAGCGGTCCTCGAGTTCTTTCGAAGATACATTCGGAGCCATATGGGTGATTATAACTTTACTGACCCCGGCAGCTTTTGCCATCTCCCCAACTTGAATTGGTAAAACATGGTGAGCTCGGAAATGCCACTCTATCCCTGCTAATTGTTGTGCAGGCATATTAGGATTTGTTTGCTTAACTGTTTCAAGAACCGCTGGAATATCCATCATTTCGCTAATTAAAATATCGGCGCCAGTCGCTAGTTCAATTACCGCATCGCTTGGTCCTGTATCGCCAGTAAAGACGATTGATCTGTCTTCCAAATCAAAACGGAAGGATAGTGATTTCGCTTTCTCTTTCGCAGAGCTCTCGTCGGGGATTACAAAGTGGGAGTTTTCCGCTGTTGTAACTGTTAACCCCTCAAGTTCGATTACCGAACCGTGTTCCAGTTCGATGATGTCTATATTCGAAACCCAAGAAACGCCAGGCATTCCATATGCAGCTTGTCTTGATTGCTCCATTCCGGTTAACAAACCATTAATAAATTGTGCGGTTCCTGGAGGGCCATAAACAGTCAAAGGATTAAATGCGTTGAGCTGCATTCGAAGTCCTAGTAAGGCAAGTACACCGCCGGTGTGATCAAAGTGGTTATGACTGATGAAAAGCGCTTTCACTTGGGGCACACGAAATCCTGCTTTCTTTAATTGTCCTGCCGCACCATCCCCCGCATCAACGAGATATACATCGGTCCCTACAATTAGTGCGTTCGCGGGTTGCGCACGATCTAATTCAGCTTCGGGGCCACCTGCGGTTCCGAGGGTTATGAACTGGTTTTTCGTGGCCGGCTCACCTCCAGTTTCAGCAGATAATGCAAGCTGCGGGAGTGTTAACAAGCTTATAAAAAGCAAATTAATTGGTTTACAATATACCGATCCAAACATTTTCATTCCTCGCGAGAAAAGCTCGCTTTAGTCAGATTAATAAATCCGTCAGCTCAATTGCAAATTATACTGACGACCTCTGCTAGATTGGCTTAGCGACTACACCGATACTTTCTGCGGTAGCTTCACTGTTGTCAATGAGTGGTCCTTTGCCGAGTTGACCCATGCAGATGGCTAAGCTTTTCTTAACGACATAGTCGCAGCGTTCAAAGCGACGATCCCGGTAGTTTTTGAAAGCCTCCGAGGGAGTGGAGGCTTTGCTTAACTCGTCAGCAAGGACAATGGCATCCTCAATAGCTAGACCTGCTCCTTGTCCTAAATGCGGTGTCGTAGAATGCACGGCGTCTCCTAGCAAACCAACTCTCCCTTTATGCCAATCACCTTCAAGCATTAACCATTCTAATGGCCGATAGACCACGCCTTCATTATCGGTAATATCGCTTGCGAAGTGATGTAGAGTGGGGCAGGCCATCTCGAGTCTAGCCTTCATTTCGGTAGTTAAAGATGCCTTCTCAAAGTGAGGGTTTTCAGGTTCGGCGGTCGTAATATACATATAGATTTGTTCTTCCGACATGGGAACTAATCCCACACCGATCCTTCCATTATAGATATGGAGGCCTTCCATGTCTTCGGGGCGATTAAAGTTATAGCGCCACACTGATTGACCGGTAAATTCTGGATTAGGCGCATCGGGCATTATTGTTTTGCGTGTTTGCGAATAGATTCCATCAGCACCAATTACTAGGTCATAACTATCTTGACTCCCATCGCTAAAAGTCACGTCAACCGAGTTTTCATTCTCGTTGATGTTTTCGGCGGTTAGACCTAGTCGAATGTCACAACCCGATTTCTTGGTGCTTTCAGCGAGTACTTTTTGGAGAGCTGGACGGGCAATGCCTGCGTTGGCAGGATAGCCCTCAACTAGGGGAGGGAGAGGTATTTTTGCTACTTCAACACCATTTGGCGCGAAAATTTTAACGTGATCGAAGCCATAGCCGGCATCTATATAATCATCGATGACACCGAGTTCGTGCATGGCGCGGATCACATTATTTTGCTGAATAATACCTACTCCGTAAACAGTCCATTCAGGATCTTTCTCGATTAATTCGACATCATAGCCCTTTTTACGAAGAGCAATACCTGCAGATAAACCCCCGATTCCAGCACCAATGATCAAAATTTTCCACGGGTGCTCAGAACCTCGGAAGGAAGGCTTATTCATATTCATACAAGTGCTCCTTTTTGTGTGACCCGCTGATCAATTGCCCCAAAGAGCGGCTTGTTATCACTCCCTCTTGCTTCCATCCGCACTCGATCTCCAAATGACATGAAAGGCGTGTTGATAACACCTGATTCGATTAAATCTATTGCACGTCTCTCCGAGAGACAAGAAGAGCCTACCGCTGCATAGTTTTTATTTGACACTGTCCCAGAACCAATAATAGTTCCAGCAGGAAGGTTGCGTGTAGCCGCTGCATGGGTGATTAATTCAGGAAACCCATACTCCATCTCATTGCCAACGGCCTCCCCGAAGCGCTCACCATTCAGATCGATGCGCAGGGGTAAATTTATTTGTCCATCTTTCCATGCGTCGCCTAGCTCATCAGGTGTTAACGCAACACCAGCCATGCTGCACGCGGGCTTGCCTTGAACCCATCCAAACCCTGTTTTCATTTCCGCAACTCCCAAGGCGCGTAAGCTCCAATCATTAAGTTGCACTATAAGCTTTATATGATGTTCAGCCTCTTTTACTGTAACTCCCATTGGAACGGCATCGACTATCACACCAAACTCACCCTCAAAATCAATGCCGCCATCCTCAGAGGGGAAATAGATATCGTCTGCTGGTCCAAAAAAATGATCTGAAAGCCCCTGATACATGAGTGGCTTATCTGTTTCGATAGGCGGGAGATCATAGGCTTTTTCCATTAGCTCCCCATGTTGAGGAAAGGCTGAACCATCTAACCACTGCCAAGTTCGGGGAAGCGGCGCGGCTAGATCACTCAGGCTGTCAAGCGGCTGCGCTTCAGGTAAATCGTTGCTATTGAGTCTTTGTGAGAGCTGTTTTAGATCGTTCTCGACTTTATGCCAATTTTCTATGGCATTAAGGAGGGTAGGAGCGATGTCCTTCGCACTAACGAATCGCTGATTATCATCCGAAACAACTATTAAGATACCGTCAGGTGTATCAGATCTAAGCGTGGCAAGTTTCATATTTAATCACTCTGCAGAAGAAAGTTCGTTGCTATATTTACCATCGATTAATACAAAAACGATGCGGCAGTTCTTCATTGATCGGTTAGCCCATCCATGATTTGTCCCTCGCTGAATAATAATATCGCCGGCTTTACAGAGCGTCTCACCTTCATCCATGATCAGTACGATCTCGCCTTCCATTACTATTCCGTAATCAATTGTTTCTGTTTTATGCATATGGGCGTGGCGTTCACTTTTACCATTGTCAGCTACAGCATCACCGGCTCCAATTTCCGCAAAATGCGCAATACGCTCCTCGGCTGAGAGGGTTTCGAAGCTGTCATCATCTGGTGGTATATCTAGAACGCGAATACGGGTTCCCATTGGTGGGGGTACTAGCTTAATCCCGTCTTCGTAGGGCTCACCAGATGCTGAGTCGATTGGTGCGGGACTCGCTGTAGTGTTCCATACTTCATAAAACATAGGGCCTGTTGCGCCGCCAATTCGTTGCACTCGAGGCGGTGGAGAATCTTCTTGAATTACAGCTTTTCCGTCTGCGTTATGACCCGTTACGATGCGCCTAAAAGAGTTACTTTTCATTGCGTTTCTCTACGTTTTGTATGTTGCCCAAGGATTAGGAAAGCGAGGTTATTGTTTAGAGTGTTTCTGCAAACCAGTCAGCGATGTAATCTCGGCCATAAGACATATTATCAGCGCCAACGTGTTCTACTCCGCCTTCGCGTACTGTGAATATTTTTAATTCGGGTTGTCTTGAGTTAGTCATTTGTTCGAAAGCTTGGTAGGCATATTTCACATTTATCTGTCGGTCATGTTCGCCATGAGTAATCAGAAACGGCATTTCTATTCGGTCCATATGGCCGTTCATGTTCATGTCTTCAATTTTTTTGAAGAAGTCGTCTTTGTCGCTTGCACCAAAAACCCAATAGACATGCTTCCAGTAATGAGGAACAGGGTTTTCACCTTCACTTTCGAGTCTGCCAATTTGTACTTCATGCCAATTATGATTGGCACCCCAAACGGCTCCTGAAGCAAAGCGAGGTTCGTATGCTGCTGCTCGCGCCGCAAAATGACCGCCTAAAGAGATACCGGTAATACCAATTCTGTCTGCATCTACATCCTCGCGACTCGCGAGATACTCATAACAAGGAGTAGCCCACTCCTCGGCATATGGGGTGGCGGGGAGGTTGTGAATTCTCAACGTTTCTCCAGTACCGGGCTGATCGACACTCAGAGTTGATATACCGCGTTTTGCTAGAGCTTGCGGAAGCCATGACCAAAAAAGAAGCTCCTTGCAACTGTCTAGACCATTAGTAAATACGACGCAGGGAGCGGCGCCGCTTACACCCTCTGCTCTAGTATAGAGCGCAGGGATAACTGCACCTTTGTAGGGTATTTCTACTCTTTCACAATTTTCGCCACTATAGTCAACATACTGTTTGAAGGCAGTTTGCGCTTTTTCGAACGTTAGGGCCTTTTCGGGCTGCCCCGCGCTTTGCATTCGCTCAGCTGTTATCAAATAGAGCGATGCGCGTCGTAGTTTGCTTGCCGCGGATAATTTTCTTCCTCGCTCGAGATCTTCATTCGCGAGCTCGATCAACGTATCTGCTTTTTTCACCCACTCCCTCAGAAATTGGGGAGTTCCCGCGTCTGCACCCTCGTCTGCTGCGCGTTTAATTGGTTCGCACATGTCGACGATTTCGCCTAGTTCTGCCCCGCTGGCGACCGATATCGCGACCGAGAGATTCCAGATGTAGTTTGGAAAAACTTCAAATAAAGCCATGATCTATACCTCCGGGGCTGAGAAAAGACCAGAATTCGGAACAGATTTGGGCATCGTCTCCGGTCCACCCACACCAACGCCCCATTGGTCCATTATCTCCTTACTCGGTTTGTGCACCGTAGCAACCCAATTGTCATCATCCACACGTTCGAGGTCTGTCGTATATTCAGCGATGTATCCAGTCGGTGTGGCGAAATATGAAAAGACGTTATTTCCGGCAGTGTGACGCCCAGGGCCCCATAAAATGTCGTTGTCACTGTTTTTGACTCTCGCAATGCTTTTCATCAGGGAATCCACATCTGGCACATCGTAGGCGACGTGATTAAAGGCCGGAGCTCCGGGCAAAACAGCAAGTCGATGGTGCCATTCATTGCAGCGTAAGAAGCACATGAAATCGCCAAGCCAGTCGGATACTCGGAAGCCCAGTGCTTCTTCATAGAATTTAACGTATCCCTTATGATCTGATGCGTGTAGCACTACGTGACTTATTCTTTCTGGGAGTGGTTCACCAGGTTCGATTTTATCCGGGATGCGGGTTGCAAATTCTGTGCAGACCTCGATTACAAAACCTACAGGGTCAAAAAATCGGAAGCCATACCCGCCTCCAAAATCATCCATTTCATGTGGCTCGCTTATTATTTTTCCACCAGCGGCTTCGACCTGTTGTCGCAACTCATCAACTGCTTGGCGGTTTTCGGCGCTCCAACTAATCATGTCAATTCTCGGCTCGTCTGTTTGCCGTAATCTTACCGAAAAGCCATCTTTGCTTCCCGGGACGGCCAAATAAGCAATCGAAGCATCGCTAGCGATTTCTGTTAATTTCCAAGTGTCGATGTAAAACATTTTCTCCGTTTCTAGATTAGAGACTCCATACCCGACAAATCTTATTTCGTTGACACGCGCCATTTTCTATCCTTGCAAGTAGTAGTGATTAGTACCAAATCGTAGTAAGAAGGCTCCGCTTAAAAGCGAGGCATTAGCCCTTCAGCTTTTAACTGCGCTTCGGCGGCTTGTTCTTTTTCAATTGCACGTTGCACGGCAGGGATTTCAAGGGTTCTTGAATAGTGCAAAGCTATATTTGGAAAAGGGGTTTGATCAAATCCGGCGCCCGTAATACGGAACCAGATCCAGTGCAAATAAGCGTCTAGAACTGACCATTGATTGCCAAAGAGCCAGGTGTTTTCTTTTAATTCTGCCTCGATTTGCAATAGTTGCTCCGACATGGCGACAACTGCCATCTCGTAAACTCGCTGACTCCCTTCCTCCCGGTCACAGAAAAAATGCGGCATGCGTATTCGGGTAACCAGAGGATGAAGATCGGCTGAAAACCGTGAAAGAGATGATAAAAGCTTGGCCTCTTGGAGGCTTGAGTGCACATCAGGAAGCAGGTTGGCGTCGGGGAAATTCTTCGCGAGCCAAGTTAATATAGCCACGTTTTGAGGAATAGCTTCTCCGTCTACCTCGAGTATTGGGATTTTACCGCTCGGATTCAGGGTTTTAAACTGGACTGATTTGTGTTCGCCTTTCATAAAGCGAACTAATTCTGTTCTAAAGGGGTATCCGGTTGATTCAAGAGCAATAAGAGGTACTCGCGAACACGCACCTGGCGCTATGTACAGGCAGAGTTCAGGCATTCGGCGATCCGTTAATCATTATTATACTCTCTACCGAGGCTGCGATGGCAGGTTGCGGCAACTTAGATCGGGTGGCTGTTGAGGGCAACACGCTGATCAAGAGTATAAGGCGAGTTAAGCATTCTGAAAATTTATTGTTTTTATATAAATCAATCTATTTTTCTAATGGATTGTGTCTTAATAGCGTGAAGTAACCATTGGACACCTAGGTCGTTTGACCGAGTACTGTGGTATTGCGCATATTCTTTGATGACTGGGAGATTGAATGGCAGTGGGGCTGTTGCAATAGGGATGCGTTCTGCAAAGATTTCGGCCAGTCGTGCATGCATAACAGTTAGCCTGTCAGTATCGACAACCATTTCAGGTGCGAGTAGAAAAGAACTGACTAAAATATCGACGTCTCTGAACTTTCTGTGATTTTCTAACTGCTGATCTGATATCGATACAGGACGCCGACTTCCCAGCTTAACGACAACTTGCCTCGAAGCATAAAATTCGCTTTCTGAAATCCCGGCGTCGAAGATCGGGTTTTTCTTACAACCTACGATGACAAAGCGGTCAGAGAATAGAAACTCTGCAGGAAACTCATTGGTCAGCATTTGTTCCGGCAAAATGGCGATATCAATGCTGCCTTGGGCCAACAATTCATGAGTTGTATCTCCCGGAGGAATGAGTTCAATTTGAATTTTTGGAGCTGCCGCGCGTAAGTATTTTAGTAACGGTACAAAAATAACTTGTGCGAGATAATCCGAAGAGGTAACCGTAAATTTCCGTGTTGCTGTTCCCGGTTCAAAAATGCTGGTTCTAGATATTAACATATCAACATTAGCGAGAACGGCTTTGAGCTCTTCTTGAATAAGGTGAGCATGAGGCGTGGCAATCATCTTTTTCCCATACTGCTCCAGGAGCGGGTCGTTGAAATAATCACGTAGGCGCTTTAGTGCAGAGCTGACCGCCGGCTGGCTTAGATGCAACCTTTCGGCAGATTTCGAGACACTTTTTTCTTCTAGTAACACATCTAAGGCGTAGAGAAGGTTGAGGTCTAATCCTTTGAATCTCATAACTAATCCGAATTTAGAAAACAGGGAATGATCTGTGCAAGGCTAATGTATTAATAATTGAAATACAATAATATAGAAACAATAAACTTCACCTATTGTTAAGCAGCCCCTATGTTCCATTGTGTTAAAAATAAAATACTTAAAACCGGAGAGATATCATGGCGAAAAACCTATTTGCCTTATCAACTACAACTGCTGCCACACTTGCTTTCGGCGTTTCAACTGCTCTCGCGCAACAAGCAGGTCAAGCAGGCGATGAGAACAGGGCATCTATCGATGAGATTATCGTAACGGCGCAACGTCGAGCTGAATCACTTCAAGACGCTGCAATACCTATTCAAAGCTTCGGCCAAGATCAATTGATTCAGGCTGGCATGGAGTCAGCTCAAGATCTTTCTTTACTGTCGCCCGCGTTGGGCATTTCTGCGGGCGGTGGACCTCTTACAAGCTTCTTCGTTAGAGGTGTCGGCGCTCTCACAGTGAATCCGCTGACAGATTCTGCTATCGCACAGAATGTCGACGGTGTTTACCTAGGTCGCTCTAGCGGTGCTGCGGGGCAGGCCCTTTTCGACTTGGAACGAGTTGAGCTGCTGAAAGGCCCGCAAGGGACGTTGTACGGGCGAAACGCAACAGGGGGTGTGGTCAACTACATCCCAGTGAAACCAATTATTGGCGAAAATTCAGGATTCGTTCAAGCCGAAGCAGGTAATTTCTCGAAACTCGGCATACAAGGTGCCGTTAATCTAAGTTTGTCGGACGGTGTTGCCGTTAGGCTTTCTGGTAACAAGCTTGAACGAGACGGCTACTCAGACGATGGCACGAATGATCAAGATTCTTTCGCCTTGAGAGGGCAGTTACTCCTCGAGCCGAATGAGCAACTCTCAGTTCGAATTGCGGTGGATCACTCAGAGTTGGATAACATCGGCCCGGGCGGCGATTTAGTTGGAACATATTCGAACACACCAGGCAATCTTTCGGAGTTCACACCGTCGGGACTGCCCCAGTACAGCGGGCCGACCGCCGCTGGAGCGAATGCGCTGCGCCAGAATACTCTGCACACCCCGTCGTTCGCACCATTTCAACCCCTTGATATAAACGATGTGTATCAAAAAATTAGTTGGACCGGCTACATGGCTGAAGTGAACTATGAAATTGATGCCGGCACTTTAACGTTCATTCCGTCTTACAGAGAGTCGAAACAGGATTATCAGTTCACAGGTCCTGGGTTCGCTCCTGCTAAGACCGATGAAAAGAACGATCAACTCTCTGCGGAGTTAAGATTTGCGACCGATATTGAGGGTCCATTGAACGGAATTTTGGGTGCTTTTTACATTGATGAAGAAATCAATACGAGTACTGTGTTCGCTCAAAACTATGCGTCCCCAATTCAAAACTACGATAATGGTGGCGAAAGTTGGGCTATCTTCGGTCAGGGAACCCTTGAGATTACCGATGCGCTTCGGCTGAACGCTGGAATCCGTTACACCGAGGATACAAAATACGCGGATGGAATAAGCGATACATTCGTCACTTTCTGTGGCGGTGCTCCGTACAGTGGAAATTTCTTAACACCAGGGCCGCCTCCATTCAACGCCTTTGTCAACGGATGTAACGCTGGGGCCATGCCTGCTCACCCGGTAACGAACGATCGAGATGCATTTATTAAGCATTTCGTAGACAACGGTCTCATCGCTCCAGGATCAACAGCGACGGTACCTGGTAACGGTCGTCCGCCCTCATACCTCTTAACTCTTCCTGGGGGAGTCCCGGCTACACCAGGAAACCCCGATCCTCGTTTAGGAGCAATCGTAAACGTCGGTGACGGCGCCTTGCAATCCGAACTAGACTACAGTGAAACGACCTATAGAATCGGTGCGGAATACGACTGGGGTAGCGATAACTTGCTCTACGCGACATTCGAAACCGGTTACCGAGCAGGAGGCGTAGATTTAAGTGTTGTATCACCTACCTATGACCCAGAGTATATTGACGCTTTTACGATAGGATCAAAGAACCGCTTCTTAGACAACACACTGCAGTTTAATGCCGAGGCGTTCCTATGGAAGTATGATGGGCAACAGGTGACTTACTTCACTACACTCGATGGTGCCTCGGCGTTCCCAATAGCGAATGCTGATGCAACAATTCAAGGACTGGACCTTGATATAATCTGGGCCGCATCTACGGCCACGACTATTGGCTTTAATACCCAATTCCTTGATTCGACATATGACGAACTCACCTTGGTTTCTGATCCTGCTCGAGGTCGCTTCGGCTGCGAGTCACAAGGCGTAAATGCTGGGATTGAAACGTATAATTGCTCCGGGAATGAGTTGCTCTACGCGCCAGAATTTGGAGCCGATTTATCGGTGAATCACGTTGTTAATTTTGGCGAGTATGATCTCTCAGTGACAGCGGTTGCATCTCATAGAGCGGAGCAGGAAACAAACTTCTTGTTCTTGAATGAAACTGCTTCTGACTCATATACAATGTTTAATGTCGATGCAACACTGTATGCGGATCAGTCAGGTTGGTCTATTTCTGCTTTCGTGAGGAACTTGACAGATGAGCAGTTCACGATGAACACAAACGTCTCTAATCGTGGTCTTGCTTATGGTATCTGGTCGCCGCCTAGAACCTATGGTGTTCGCTTTATGGCCAACTTTAAATAGGCTGAAGCTTTAACCAACTGAAAAACCTGCTTAAAACATCACGTTTTAGGCAGGTTTTTTTTTGGGAATTCTTTGCAAAGTAGCTGAGGAAAGACTGTAGAAAAATTTGGGTAATCTAAGCCGGCAGCCCAATATAGTTTTCTGCGATGGTTTTTTGTGCAGCTTCTGATCCCGCTATATAGTCTAGTTCGGCTAACCGGATTCTTCTTTTAAAGGCTCCTTCTTGAGGGAAATTGTGTGTAAGCTGTGTGAGATACCAAGCAAATCTTGATGACTTCCATACCCGAGTTAGCGCCTTAGCTTGATAGGTTTCTATTCCTGATAAGTCCTTTTCCTTAAAATACTTTATCAATGCAGGTGCTAGAAGAGCGACATCTGACACGGCAAGATTCAGCCCTTTGGCTCCAGTAGGCGGCACTATATGCGCAGCATCTCCAGCTAAAAATAAATTTTTATAGCGCATTCTTTCAAAAATAAATGATCTTAAAGGAGCGATTGATTTTTCAATCGAGGGACCGGTAATAATGTTTCGGGCAAATTCTGGCCCAAGTCTTATCTTTAGTTCCTCCCATACTCTATCATCTTCCCAAGCGTCAATTTTTTCATCGATGGGGACTTGAAGATAATAGCGACTTCTCGTGAGCGAACGCATGGAAGCAAGAGCAAATCCATTATCATGGTGTGCATAAACAACTTCACCGGCGCAAGGCGAGACATCTGAAAGGATGCCAAGCCAACCAAAAGGGTAGGTTCGTTCGAACACATTTGTTGATGAGTGAGGTATCGCTGACCTCGACGCCCCATGATAACCGTCGCACCCTATGATAAATTTGCCACTGATTCTGTGTTCTATTCCGTTTTTTTGGTAAAGAACAAAGGGGGCCTGGCTTTCAATTTCGTGAAGTGTGGCATTATCCGCTTCGTAAATCGTCATAACCCCGCAATCAGGGGCCGCGTCCATAAGATCCCTTGTCAACTCAGTTTGTCCGTAGACAACAACTTGTTTGCCCGTTAATTCGCGGACAGGAATCTTAATGCAGTGATCTTGTGAAATAAGTGAGACGAAGTCATGAGGCAACCCTTCTTTTTTCAATCGAGCATCTAGTCCGAGCTGCGCCATGACATCGATTGTATTCTGTTCAAGAACTCCTGCTCTAATGCGCGAAAGTACGTAATCTCTCGATTGTCTTTCTATCAAAACCGCATCGATACCTGCCTGAGCTAGGAGGTGAGCGAGAAATAGCCCAGAGGGTCCTGCGCCGATAATAATTACATCAGTCTTCATAAATTCGCGGTTTTCAGCGTCTGTTGAGCGATTAAATTTTCTATCTTCGCCATTACCTCCATAGTAGGAAGAATTTGCGCAATAGAGGCATTAGGTTCTCGCTTTTCTCTGATTGCTGAGAAGAATTCTCTTTCCATTAATTCGATTCCATTTGTTGATACATCAACGTTTGAAACGTCAACAACATCTCCGTTACCAGTTTTCATATCGTCGTAAACAGCTGTGAAAGTTCCGTTATCGCAAATATAACGAAACTCGGTGCCCAGAGGGCCGTCATTGTTAAAGGAAAGGGAAAGATTGCATATTTTTCCGCTCTTAGTCCTCATGACGATTCCCATGTCCATATATATCCCCAGTTTCTCATTAATAGGGCCTGCAACTGCGTAAACGTCGGCAATACTTTCTCCGGTTTGATACATGAATAAATCGATTGAATGGGCGGCATGATGCCAGAGCAAATGATCCGTCCAGCTTCTAGGCTGACCCAGGGCATTTAGATTTGAGCGTCGAAAAAAGAAGGTTTGAATATCCATTTGTTGGATTTCCAAATTACCGCACCTCACTTGATTCTGAATCCATTGATGAGGAGGGTTAAACCGACGAACGTGCCCCACCATTGAGACTAATCCACTTTCTAGCGCCAAGGCTGCAAGAGCGCGAGAGTCTTCAATATTGTCTGCCATCGGTATCTCAACAAATACATGTTTACCGGCCTCTAATACTTGCATCGCTTGAGAGGCATGTATTGGAGTCGGTGTAACTAATATTGCGGCTTCAACACCCGGCTGGGCGAGGCTCTCTTGGAGGTCTAAAGACCAATGTGGGATATTGAAGTCATCAGCGGCCGCTTGAGTCGCAGATTCGACTCCTCCTGCTATGGATACGACTTCGATATCTTGGATATTTCTAAGAGCTTCAAGGTGCTTCCTTCCAAATGCGCCTTCCCCTGCAACAACTATTTTCATTTTTCATTCTCCAGGACGATGTGCCCGAGTGCGGTATTGGACGCAGGCACATGGTAGTGACGATGTAATTCTTTTGGATTAGTGAGAGCGCCGAGCATGACGAGCCACATAACGAGTTCAATTCCCTCAGACCCTGCTTCTCGCAAGTACTCGATATGGGGTAACTTTCGCAAGCGCTCAGGGTTTGATGTTAAGTCATCTAAAAAACGTTTATCCCATTGTTGATTTATCAATCCTGCGCGGGGCCCCTGTAACTGATGGCTCATTCCTCCGGTGCCCCAAATTTGGACATTTAGGTTTTCCGGAAAACGCTCGACTGCTTTTTTTATTGCTTCTCCTAATCGGAAGCATCGATCACCCGAAGCAATAGGATAAGTTATTACATTCACCATAATTGGAACGACAAGGGTAGGCCATTCTGTAGGTTGTCCAAAGATCGCTGAAAGCGGTACCGTAAGCCCATGGTCAACATCCATATCGTTAATTATAGTCATGTCGAACTCATCAATTATGAGACTTTCCGCAATATGCCATGCGAAATCAGTATGATTTCGAATCAATGGCACAGGTCTTGGCCCCCAGCCTTCATCGGCTGACTTAAATTTTTCAGCGCAGCCAATCGAAAAAGACGGAATAATTTCCTGGCCGAAAGCGGACGCGTGGTCGTTGTAGACTAAAATTACAACATCGGGTTTGTTTTCAGGTTGCTCAATCCACGCCTTAGTCCATTCGTAGCCCTTAAAGATGGGTTTGAAATAGGGGTCCTGCGATTTGTTTTGATCAATTCCTACACCGATCAATGGAACGTGGCTGGTCGCTATCCCTGCAGTTATTCTAGCCATATTAGGTATTATCCTTTATCGAACGAAGGCCATCGGGTGAGCGTCCTCCAGCAGCCATCATCGCCTGATAATCTTCAACCTCCATACCTGTCATTGTTGAAACAGCTTGTACAAAAGAGAGTCCATCAGTTGAGAAGACTTTAGCTAGGTAATAGATATTGCCACCAAGCTCGAGTAGTTTATTATAGTCTCTTTTAAGAAGTGCCTTTTTTTGATCTGGTGTAATCTTCCAATCTTTTAAATAAGCTTCTTCGTCTGCAAGCCAATTCGCGCGATTGACTGGGTTCATTAAGGTCATACAAAACTGGTTCAGCGAGTAGCCTTTGCGAGCCCGTTCGGAGTTAAAAATTCGTGTACCTGGAATATCTTCAAACGCTGCCTTGTATTCATGTGGGTCGTCATTCATTTTCTTCTCCCTGCAAGCGTAAAATTATTCGTCTGGCGTGAGCACCACCTGAATCAATAGATAGATTTCTGAACCTCATATCGGGGTTATCGATAATTGACTGCTGTTGTCTCTCCAGTATTTCAATGTCCTCGTTAAAAATACTATCTTGCCCCGCCTTAATACGCTGTGTGAGCCCTTGATCGCCAATCTGAAAATTTCGGGCCATTCCCCAAAAGTAATGGCAGCTGCTCTCTGTTTCAGGCGTCATTGAGTCAATAACAAATCCCCTTACACCAGAGTTATGATCCTCTAGGCTGTCGTTATTTTTTGTGGGAGAGACCCCTACATCAATATTGACAGAGCAAGGCTCAATGAATTCACAAATTTGCCAGCGATCTACTGGCGTATCTTGCTGCAAGGCATCACGCCAAAATGGGGGAGGTGAGATATTCGGCATCCACCGAGACAGAGTTACAGTATTGCCATTTACAGAAGTTTCCAGCGGACTTTCCATTAATTCTTTTTGCCCTATTGATCCTGCATGCACGTAAGTTTCGTGCGTTAGATCCATAAGATTATCGATAAAGAGTCTATAGTCGCAGGCTACTCGGCTGTAACCACCATCAAAGACCCAGCCTTCAGTATCGCATGGCCAGAAGTTTGGGATTGTATTTTCATCTGCTTTCTCGCGATCTCCTATCCAAACCCAGATGTAGCGATACTTCTCCGCGACAGCATAGCTCTGCGTGCAAAGGCTCTTATTAGGTTTTTCATTTACCAAAGGCATCTCTTGCGGGCTGCCGTCTTCGCCCAAAAGCATGCCATGATATTTACACCTGAGGCTGTCTCCTTCACGGGTGCCGAGAGACAGCGGAAGAAGACGGTGCGGACAGGCGTCACGAAGGGCAACAACGTTTCCGTTTAATTTTCGGTAAAGAACGATCACGTCACCACATATTTTCCTTGAGAGGGGAGCGTTTGCAACTTCTCCGTCCCAGGCTGCGATGTACCATCTATTCCGGATGAATGTCATAAATTTCTCTGCTTTAATATTTCATCGAGTCGTGGGTAAACACGGCGGGCATTGCCTTCAAAAATTTGATGTCTGATTTCGGTAGAAAGAGAGAGATTCTCTATGAAGCGTTTAGTGTCATCAAAATGGAATCCGGTCTCTGGATCAATGCCCCTTACTGCTCCAATCATTTCAGAGGCGAATAAGATATTCTTCGGATCGATAACCTCGCACAGAAGGTTGATACCAGGTTGATGATAAACGCAGGTATCAAAGTAAACATTGTTCATTACATGCGATTCCAATTTGGGCTTTTTTAGCATGTCAGCGAGTCCGCGGTATCTTCCCCAATGATAAGGCACTGCTCCACCACCATGCGGAATAATAAAATTGAGTTCAGGGAAATCGGTGAATAAATCACCCGTAATTAAGTTCATAAAGGCGTTTGTATCTGCGGCCATATAGTAAGAACCTGTTGCATGTAGGCATTCGTTGCAAGAGCCTGATACGTGGATCATTGCTGGCACTCTTAGCTCGACCATTTTCTCGTAAAGAGGGTACCAATAGCGATCTGTAAGAGGTGGAGCGGAAAAGTGCCCACCTGAAGGGTCTGGATTCAGATTGCAGCCAACAAAACCAAGTTCGAGTACGCAGCGCTCAAGCTCTTCAATCGCATCCTCTAAGCCAACGGGCCTTGAATTCTTTACTTGCTGGGGAAGCTGGCAAACTCCGACGAAATTATTCGGGAACAAGTCGATTGTTCTCTTGATCATATTATTACATGCACGCGCCCAATCGACTGAGGTTTCACTATCACCTATATGGGGCTCCATGACAGAAGCGCGGGGTGAAAAAATGGTTATATCTGCGCCTCTTTCCTGCTGTAGCTTGAGCTGGTTGTTTACGATTATCTCTGTCAGCTCAGAATCATCATAGGAGGGCAAAATAGGACGGGGGTGTTTTGGGTTTTGTAGTCTCTTAAGTTGCTCTGCGCGAAATTCGAGATGCGCTTTTGGTACTAGAGTTTGGTGTCCGTGGCAGTCGATTATCAGGGTCATGGCGTGTTCGTCTACTTTGAATGAGCGGATTTATACTATATCTAATTTCTTGCTTCGCAACGAATTAGGAGTGTACAAACCATATAAGTAAATGTTAATAGTATCCTATGGATGTATGGCGTTTTAACATAAGACATTTACAGGCGTTTTTGAAAACCGTCGAGCTCGGTACGCTAATAGGTGCTGCAAAAGAAGTTAATCTTTCGCAGCCAGCTATTAGCCAGGCCATTGCTAAGCTAGAAGAGCAATTAGACTGCAGTTTGTTTGAGCGTCGCAATGAGGGTATGAATCCGACGGTAGCTGCTAACGTGATTTATCCGCGAGTCAAAGAAACGCTCCGCTACATAGGGCGAACGAATATTACCCGCACTCAAATAAAAGCTTTTTTATCATTTGCGCAGCGCGGAAGCTTCATAGAAGCATCTAAGACCACTGGGCTTTCAGTTGTTTCATTGCATCGAGCGGTACGTGATCTTGAAATTTCACTTAAGCAACCGCTGACACGTCGACTGGGACGAGGCCTTGTATTAACTGACTATGGGCATGCTCAAGCTCGACTGTTTGGTCTCGCCTCTGCTGAATTGCGCTACATGGTTGAAGATTTAGTATCTTGCCAAGGCGTGAGAAGTGGGTCAATTACGATCGGTGCCATGCCGGTGTGTCGTGCTCGAGTATTGCCAGCTGCAATCGTTGCCTTTCAGACAGCTTTTCCTGAGATTAACATAAAAATTTCGGAAGGTTCATATGCCGAATTGATAGAGCCGCTCTTGATCGGTGAACTCGATTTTCTTATCGGGGCACTGCGAGAGCCAACTCCCAGGGCTGACTTAATTCAGAGTCCGCTTTTTACTGATGACCCTGTCGTCGTGGCTAGAGCGGAACATCCTATATTTTCGCTGTCGCAGTCTTCTGAGTCGACCGTCGGATTACTAAGCTCATATCCGTGGTGTGTACCTCAGTCGGGTGCTCCATTGAGAGATAGATGGGAGAGATGGTTTAGAGGTGAGAATTTGTCTCTGCCGAATATTTCCGTTGAGTGCGGTTCAATAATCGTTAATCGGCAAATACTCCTAAAAACGGACAGTCTTACAATTTTGTCTTCGGATCAGGTCGCCGTTGAGCTAAATGCAGGGTTATTAAAAGTTGTCTGTTCACTCCCAAAAGAATTGAATCGGACGATTGGTTTACTATGTCGGAAAGATTGGAGACCGACCGATTCTCAAGCTTGTTTTATTGATATTCTAAAAAATATTAGTCAGTCTAATTAGTATTTTCTTATAGGCAAGACTCACTTCAAATGCCCAATCTGCTTTGGAAACTGATAATTTAGTGTATTTACTCAGTTCGGAAATATTTATGTCGGAACACGTTGTTATACAAAATATCGCGCGAGTCGATTTGGAGACCGTTGACGGCTTGAGTGATTGTGGCGTCTCAACTGTTTCAGAAGCGCAGGCGAGAACAGGCTGCATGAAGCCCTATATGAGACCAATTTATTCAGGGGCGCGCATAGCTGGAAACGCAGTGACTGTTTCAATTCCGCCGTCAGATAACTGGATGATTCACGTCGTGGTAGAACAGTGTCAAGAAGGCGATATCCTAGTGATAACTCCAACTTCTGAATCCGATGCAGGTTATTTTGGAGATCTTTTTGCCACAGCATTAAAGAAGCGAGGAGTTCGGGGGCTTGTCATCGAAGGCGGCGTGCGTGATCTTGCAGAGCTACGAGAGATGGATTTCCCCGTATGGTCTAAATACGTTCACGGCACAGGCACAGTGAAAGAAAGCCTAGGGTCAATAAATATTCCAATAGTCTGTGCAGGACAGCTCGTCACACCAGGAGATGTGATCGTTGCAGATGACGATGGTGTTTGCGTTGTTCCAAGGATAACGGCACAAACAGTGCTGGATAACGCGCGTGCACGGGAAGTAAAAGAATCCATAAATCGGGAAAAATTCGCGGCTGGTGAACTTGGGCTAGATGTCTATGGAATGCGTGAACGACTTGAAGCAAAGGGGTTGAAATATATTGATGACTAATCAGCAATCTCAATTACCTACTGCGGGAGCGCTGGATGTGCACCCAAAGCCGAAGGTTCCTAATTTTCAGGTTCCGGCAGGGGCTGTCGATGCTCATTGTCATGTTTTTGGGCCATCAATTGAGTTCCCATATTCTCCCATTCGTAAATACACGCCGCATGACGCGCCAGCAGCGAAATTATTTTCGCTTCGTGATCATTTGGGTTTTCAGAGAAACGTACTAGTACAGGCTAGCTGCCATGCTACTGACAATTCAGCTATGGTTGACTGTTTAAGGCGTTCGAATGGGTTTGCGCGAGGTGTAGCGATTGTCGATCCATCCATCTCTAATGATGAGCTGTTTGAGTTAGATGCGGCAGGAGTCAGAGGAGTACGGTTTAATTTTCTCAAACGATTAGTAGACCCAACTCCTAAATCAGAGTATCTAAAAACCGCTATGAGAGTTGCCGAGATGGGCTGGCATGTAGTTGTGTACTTCGAGGCAGAGGAACTTGATGAATTAGAACCATTTCTAAAAGAAATACCATCAATCGTCGTAATCGATCATATGGGGCGCCCTGATATTAGTCTTGGAGTAAAGCATCCTCAGTTTTCTCGGTTTGTAAAGTTAATGGAAGATAATGCTAATTTCTGGGTTAAGGTATCGTGTCCAGAGAGGCTGACAGTTGCGGGACCTCCCTATGACGACGTGACTCCCTTTGCTCGCACTTTGGTAGAACAATTTTCAGAGCGTGTACTATGGGGCACAGACTGGCCGCATCCAAATATGAAAACGCACATACCTGATGATGGTCTGCTAGTTGATCGTATTCCTTTCATAGCGCCAACGCTTGAGTTGCAACGCAAATTACTCGTAGATAACCCAATGAGGCTCTATTGGCCGGATCAGGCTTTATGACCGGCATTCCTTGCATGTTGATGAGGGGAGGAACGTCCAAAGGACCATTCTTTCTAGCCAGCGACTTGCCATCTGATCCAGGTGAGCGAGATAAGGTGTTGTTGAGAATAATGGGTTCTCCTGATCCACGTCAGATTGATGGCTTAGGAGGTGCTCACCCTCTAACAAGCAAAGTTGCTATTGTTTCGCCCTCCACTCATTCTGGTTGTGATGTTGACTACCTTTTTTTGCAGGTAACACCAGACACTGGCGCGGTTTCAGACTCGCAGAATTGCGGAAATATGCTTGCCGCCGTCGGCCCTTTTGCAATAGAGCGTGGGCTTGTAAAAGTTGAGAGCGATCAAACTTCGGTTCGCATAAATATGTTGAATTCGAGCTCTCGCGCGGAGCTTATAGTACAAACTCCGGGAGGATGCGTTACCTACGAAGGGAATTCTAGAATTGACGGTGTGAAAGGAACCCATGCACCTGTTCTTCAGAAATATTTTCTTACTGCAGGCGCACAGTGTGGTGCTTTATTACCCTCAGGAAATATAATTGACATAATCGATGGCATAGAATGCACATTAATCGATAATGGAATGCCGAGTGTTTTGTTGCGTGCTTCAGATTTTGGGATGTCTGGCTATGAAGACCCTGAGGTCTTAGAGAATAATGATTCGCTGAGAGAGCGATTGGAGAAAATTCGACTTGAAGCAGGTCACCTCATGAATCTCGGTAACGTCCGAGATAAAACGGTGCCCAAAATGTGTTTGCTAGCACCTCCAAAAAGCGGAGGAATAGTTTCGACTCGCAGTTTTATCCCGCACCGTGTGCATCAAGCAGTCGGCGTGCTAGCAGCTGCCTCTGCAGCAGCAGGTTGTATGCTAGAAAACGGAGTTGCATCAGGTATTGCAGTTTTTGACAAATCAAAATTAGGCCTTGCAGAAGTTGAACACCCAACTGGTGCACTTTCTGTTGAGTTGGAATGGAGTGGCCATACAATAATTAGCACTGGTCTTCTGAGAACAGCGCGTAAAATTATGGATGGCACTGTTTTTATTGATTAATACATTGTATTAGAAATCTTGTATAGAGGGCATATGTCTACCGTAACTCACAATGAAGCGACAACTGAGCATGGAATTATACTTATTCTAGCTGCTGTTATGCCTGCGATGGCAATCATCTCCCTTGTTCCCGTAATGCCCCTTCTGAGCCAAGAGTTCTCAAGTGTTTCCAACAGTGAGGCTCTTGTGCCTATCGCGCTTACTATTCCCGCGCTCTGTGTGGCCATTTTCTCGCCCATAGCCGGTTTGCTTTCGGATCGAATCGGCCGAAAAATGTTGCTGCTTTTTGGTTTGCTAGGGTACGCAGCCGTAGGTATTATTCCTTTTTTCTTGACCAGTCTTTTTCAGATAATTGGTTCACGCTTTGTTTTAGGCATTTTTGAAGCGGTAATTATGACTGTTTCGACCGCTTTGATTGGTGACTATTTTAAGGGTGATACCAGAGAAAAATGGATAGGAATACAGATCGGCGCTGTAAGCGTGAGTGCAATTATTCTTATCGCATTGGGTGGTGCGCTTGGTGAATTCCTCGGCTCACGTGGCCCTTTTCTTCTCTACTTAATTGCCTTACCTATTGCGCTATTGGTTTTTTTAAAACTATTCGAGCCAAGGGCAATTGAGAAAACTAGTGCATCAGGAAAAAATCTTCCTTGGAAGACTTTATTGCCTCTGCTAATAATTACGCTGGCAGTTGGTGTATTCTTTTATACGGTAATCGTTTCTCTGGGAGACATTCTTCTGCTGGTAGAAGAGGTTAGTCCTGCTCAAATCGGCTTGATTGGAGCTGCGGTCAATTTAGGTGTAATGATTGCTGCGTCTTCGTTTATAAAACTTAAGGGGAACTCCTCTGGTCTTAAGTTACTTGCAATTGGATTTGCACTATTTTCGATCGGTTATGTTGGTATGGGTGTTTCATCTTCGATTGCAGGATCAGTTACCGCTGCCATCATTACGAGTCTAGGTGCCGGATTTCTACTGCCTTGCATGCTAGCGTGGGTGATGAGCATATTAGAGGCAAGTGATAGGGGAAAGGGAACAGGGCTGTGGACAGGTATGTTTTTCTTAGGGCAGTTTGTCGCTCCTTTGGTAGTAGTTGCCTTATCTGGGCCTTTAGCTGGCCTAAGTAATGTGCTGGTATTTTACGGAATAACTGCTGCCGTGTTAATGGTTGCAGCGCTTTGGGCCTCTCGCGGTGCTGAGCCTTTGAGGCAGAACACTTAGCGCTCAGGAATCATGTCAAACGCCAGTACAATGCGATTTTCCTTAGCGTCAAACGGACGCGTGTAGTGAAGCAGTGAGGAGGGGAATAGGCAGAGACTTCCAGTCGTGACGTCTACGCTTAGCCTATTTTTGGTGATCACACAGTCGTCCTCGACATCCTCTGCAGACACGACTAAATTGCCACTGTCCGCTTCGCTTTTCTGTGGCACGTTAATATAAACGCTTCCGGTTAACCATCCGCTGTCGTGCATATGTGCGGCGAGTTTCCCGCCCTTGTTTACACTAACTAGCCAGCCATAAAGCCGATAGTTTTCTGACCAGTGACGAATGAGTCCCTCGTTATAAGCAGCAAAATGTTGCCGATATTTTTCGATCTCATCTCTCAGTATTGCTTCGATTCTTTTGCCAAGTTCCCCGCCTTGAGTGAAGCAATTTCCAGCTGTCTGAATGCCATTTGTAAGGAGTGTTTGCGCTCTTAGATCTGTCGCCTCGTTGCTTAGAAGGTCTGACGCAAATTTGCTAAAAATATCTGAGAAATTAACTGTCTTCGAAAGTGAAAGGTGGCTCACAAAATCCAGAGGGTTCTGGCAGTAGGGGTTGTGCAAATTGATGCCATATTTATTGTTCACCCTCGAAATATAAGAGCCAATCACAGCATTGTGTTCGCCTTTGGCACAGAGTTTTTTAATCTGGCCTACAACTTCTTCCTCACGCTTTTCCGCATAAAGGCACTTTAAAAAGTAAAGTTGGCTTTCGCTAGATTGATTGAGCGCGAAGATTTCTGCCGCCTGCTCATACTGCTGATTCTCGTAGAGCAACTTGGCGATGCTGATTGCAGCGCCTGAATGATGGGGGTTTAATTCTAGGGCGCACTTATAAGCGTCGTGCGCGTCACCGAGATTTCCACTGTCGTGTAATACAGTTGCGAGAGAAAAATGAACGTCGGCCGCGTTAGGGTCAATAGCCAAGGCGCTCTTTAAGCACGCGATCGAGCCTTTTAAATCTCCTAGCTCATGTAAAATCTGGCCGCTTTTTACTTGCGCGGGTGCGAGTGTCGCATTGATGGCATAGGCCTGTTTATAGCTCCTAAGGGCCGCGGCGAGCTCGCCCTTCTGGTGCATAACGCTGCCCAGATTGTAGTGCGCTGGGGCGAATCTTGGATTTATTGCCAGCGCCTTATCACAGTGAGCGATCGCACTGTCAAGATTTCCGATTGCTTGCAAGGCGCTCGCCATATTGGAATGCGCATCAGCATAGTTAGGGTCGAGTGCTAGTGCGTGAGTGAAGCAATCGATCGCCTCTTGCCATTGCGCTTTCTCTTGCAGCGCTAGGCCAAGGT
>Ga0115564_10001102_pt1 | contig 25270 bp, 23 predicted proteins | sample COGITO_mtgs_1105_7_FD_88680 | JGI IMG/M metagenome (GOLD analysis project Ga0115564, IMG submission 88680) | Pelagic marine microbial communities from North Sea - COGITO_mtgs_110523 | ecosystem: Environmental > Aquatic > Marine > Epipelagic | place: Germany:Helgoland, sampling site Kabeltonne...
CCCAGCCACGCTGATATCAATGCCGCCCACGCCGAGATGGCCGGGGTAGCCGGTGGATCAACCACAACGTCAATCATTAAGTCAGCCGCTCCCGCCGCGGCTGAGGCCGCAGCCGGGGCCTGAACCACCTCTGAAAATTAGTTGGGTAGTGGTTGGTTGAACGAAGGCCAACCACTACTCAACTGTCCTCTTACCCGGGAGCATAGAACTTGCTTGATTTTGGTTCGATGGTTGCTCCGGGCGATCTTCCGCTCCCCGTGGGTATCGCCACGGAGTCGGGCCGCCGCACTCGTCCGGTGGGTGAGTTGCGCGCCCACCTCAACGCCTACCTTCAGGACTACGGCATTACCCGAGTCGCACATCTGACCGGTTTCGACTACGTCGGTCTCAATGTTCACATGGCAGTGAAACCACAGGGACGAAGTCTGTCCAGCGGCAGCGGTAAAGGCCCCACTCCAGACGCGAGTTGGGTGAGCGCGGTAATGGAGTGCTGCGAACAAGCGGTGTGGGAGTCCCTGGACGTTGATTCCGTTCATGCCAGCCGCTCCGTGATGCAAAAGCTTGGCGTGACCGTGGCAGATGGCTTTCAACTGCCAAAGGCCAAGGGCGCTATCTGGCATGATGACCTGCCCATTGACTGGACACCGGGCTGGGACATCGTAGCCGGCGAAGAGGTTTGGGTCCCCTCCTCGATCGTCACCGTCCATGATCCACAAGACAGAGGACACCTGCGACCATTCGTCAGTGGCTCCAACGGTTTAGCAAGTGGCGCACATGTCTTAGAAGCTGTGCTCTCCGGCCTTCAAGAAGCGATCGAACGCGACGGACTCGTCCTACGAACTGCAGTTGATCCAGCGCCCTACATCAATGGTCTCGAACTACTTCAAGCAACGGCTCCCAGTGTGGCCGAGCGCATTGTTCGGTCTGGATTGATACTTGAAGCGGTGGACTGCACCACTGACGTGGGCGTACCCATCGCAGCGGCCTACCTGATGGAACCAGAAGGCGGCACCACCGGAAGTTTCAAGGGGATGGGAGCCGGGCCCTGCATGGCAACGGCCTTCACGCGTGCCGTGACCGAAGCAGCCCAGTCGCGTTGCCTTATCGTTGCCGGTGCTCGCGACGACATGTTTGAAACCGCACGTTCGGCTGCCGTTAGCCTTACTGCGAAATCTCGGAAGCCGGTATTTGGCGAGTTGGCGGCCGGCATCGATCACAGCACAGACAGTGTCCTCGGTGACATTGAGTGGATGGTGTCCATGTTGGCGGCCGCAGGTTTTAAGCAGGTGATCGTTATCCGACACACATTGCCTGGTGATCCGGTTCAGGTTGTCCGAGTCATCGTTCCTGGCCTTGAAGGCTACCCTTTTGCCTTTGCCGGTCGTGGTCAGCGGGCCAGCACCTGGACGGCTGCTTCGCACCTAGACCGGGTGACGTCGTCGTGACCGGCCCTGATCTGGTATTTCTCGGCCCGTCACTCACTCGAGATCAAGCCCATGAAATCGTGCCTGACGTTGTGGTTTTACCCCCGGCAGCAATGGGAGATGTGCTGGCTGCCGTGCTGAAGTATCGTCCCCACGCGATTGGCCTCGTTGATGGCACGTTTTTGTCGACAATGTCGGTATTTCACAAGGAATTGCTCTTTGCCATGGAACAAGGCACTTGGCTCCTTGGCGCAAGCAGCATGGGTGCGTTACGCGCCGCTGAGTGTTCAACGTACGGAATGATCGGGGTTGGCCAGATCTACCAGGACCTTGCTTCAGGAAGGCTGGAGGACGACGACGAGGTTGCCCTCACACACGCGGGTGCAGAGGATGATTTCCGGCCATTATCAGACGCCCTGGTATCCATTCGAGCAACGTTGGCTGCTGCGAACGACGCCGGACTACTTACGGATTCTGAAACCCAGCGCCTGGTCACCTGCCAAAAGGACCGTTGGTTCCCAGATCGTCGACTGAGCACCGTAATTGCCGACACCATCGAGATGGGATTTGCTCCTGACCGCGTACTCAGACTGCGTGAATTTGTTCGCACAAAAGCGGTCGATCCTAAGCGTTCCGATGCAATCGCACTACTTCAGCAGATGCAGCAACTACCCGAAGGTCCGATGCCCATCGAAGCGCGACCGAAGACGGTCATCTCCGGGGTATTTACCGCAACGCTAGCTCGAGATATTGCCGTCACTTCCACGGATGGAGTTTCCGTCACATTTGATCGCATTCGGCGGTACGGCGCACTACATGATCCCAACTTTGCTGCCGATATGCGCGTAGCCAAGACCAGACTCGTCCTAACTAAGTTTTCGGTTTGGCTCGGAGGGCTCCCCACGGTTGAGGAGTGCTCGTTAGCACGTGACAATTTGGCTCGACAGGTTCAGGTCAGCGCGGATGGCTTGGATGAATGGGCGAATAGCGTTGACCTTGACCCCGACCAATTGCGCGATCTGATCATGGGCCAAGCATTGATTGAGAGATTAGAAAATAGTTGGTTGGCTCGATCTCGACTCGGTGAGATCACCACCCCGTATCTCAATCATCTTCGTTTGAGTGGTCGTTACCAGTCTCAAAGGGATGCAACCGCTTTTCAGAAGTCAGCCGCTGAAGGAATCACCTTTTCGCCCTCGCCCACGATTGAACAATCGTTTAGGTCGATGGCGGCGCTGGGTACTTGGGAAATGCCCGATGATCTCAGCGCTTACGTCGAAGCAGTCGAACTCGGATCCATCGCCGAACTCTTGGATGGAATCAATCTGTCGCTGAGAGCACATCAAGCTCTATTTGGTATCGGACTGGTCGACAGCGATCAAGAGTTTTCCATAGTTGGAGATGGCGAGCCGCTCATGTCGCGAGGGAACTAATGCCTCGCCTTCAGCCGCAGATCAAGCACGTCGATGGACCGATGGTGGCTGATGGCCCACTTCCACTTTGGCACGTCACGGACAACCAAATAACGATGGGGCTGCCAGGGCTTGGTTGTGTCGAAATCACAGCGAGTGAGATTAGCGTCCGCGCTCCAGATGAGGCCAGCATCGGCCGCACGTGGGCCAGGTTGGGCAACTGGGCAACAGGTCAGTGGTACGTCTTTCAAGGATGCATTGTGCTGCCGGGAGCAACCGTGGCTCGAGATGGTCGAGCTGTTGCCATTGTTGGCGCGTCCCGGATGGGCTGCTCAACCACCGCGTTACAACTCACTCGATCAGGATTCAAGCTGCTCAGTGATGGATTCACGATCATCGATGATCAAGGAGTCGCTCTTGGGCAAGAACCCCGGGCGGCCATCGACACACGTGTGGCCGAACGGCTCTTTACGGACTTGCCCAGATCTCTTCGAGATACCGCAACTGATCGGGTAGACGTCACGGTTCCTGGCGCTGGCGATTGCACTTTGACCGCCGGTGTCCTGCTGAAGGTGTCTGGCGGTCTAACCAAAATCATGGTGTACCCAATGAGTAGTTGGCAGCACTCACTTTTTTCCTCTCGTCTGCGATCTCACGCATTGAGCGCAGTACCGGTGCCGGCATCACTTTTGGATCACGTTTCGGCTCTCCCGTCATGGATGTTTGTTCGCAGCCACCCCCAATCAATGGATGAGATACCACTGTTTGGGCCGCCCGCGCTCGCCCGAGCGATCAATGAACAGTTGGTCGAGGTTCTATGACAATTACCAGTGCAACCACCTGGTTAGCTTCCTATCCGAAGTCAGGAAACACCTGGGTCCGCGCACAGTTAGACGCTTTGGAGTCTGGACAGCAGCCGGACTTCAATTCGCTGAATAAATCTGGCACGCACGACCGCATGGACTCCTCCCTGGGCGTACCTCTTGGAGACCTTTCTGATGCTGAGACCGCAAGCATGTTGCGTCTATCCTGGGCGGTTTATCGACCCAGTCACGGTGCGGTGATCCGGCGAAAGACTCATCGGTCGTGGTCGGTGGCAGCTGATGGTTTTCCCATTCCATGGCAACCACCACATGCGAAGGTAATTTATATCGTGCGGGATCCCCGAGCTGTCGTTGCCAGTTGGGCACACCATCTTGGCGTGGGTTTGGAGGAAGCGGTGGAGGTCATGGGCATGACAAAAGTCGAAAATGGACTCCCGGATGCTCATGGTGAGCAGGATTTGGTCTCGTGGTCTGAACATGTGACGTCCTGGCTTGACGATTGCACCCTGCCACTGCTGATGGTGCGATACGAAGACATGCTCTTAGAGCCTGAACGCGAACTAGCTCGGATGGCTGATTTCATGGACATGTCCACCACCGCCGAGGACATTGCAAACGCAACACAGGCGTGTGAGTTCTCGTCGTTGGCCGCCCGAGAAATATTTGAGGGTTTCAGCGAGGCTGCCCGCCCCGGTGCGTCTTTCTTCCGTCGAGGAGAAGCTGAAGCATGGAAATGGGAAGTCGATGCTGAGCCTATCGACCGAGCCTGCCTCGATCACGGGCCGGTAAGGAAACGATTGGGTTACCTCACCTAGGTGTTTCAGCCGCAAACATGGCGAGCAGGTCCTGCCACAGTGTGCGCATCATCGCCAAAGAGGAAAGATCAATTCGCTCATTCACCCCGTGCAACATGGTGGATATCTCCGCCGCTGGGAAATGTTCGCTCATGAGCCCAAAGCCAAAAGCTTCAGCCCCCCGCTGCCTCATAAAACGAGCATCCGTAGCGCCTGGAGATACCGCCGGAGTGAGTCGGGCGTTTGGATACTGAAGTCGTGCAGCTGTTTGCAATAAATTCCACCACGGGCCAACCGGGGGAGTTCTGGTTGCGGCGCCACTTACAACAACTTCTACTTGAACTTCCTCGAACAGGTCACCTAGGGCTGCATTGATTTCGTTCAGGACATCGACGCGATCTTGTCCCGGCAGTGTCCGGACGTCGAGGTTGATTCTGGCTGTATCAGCAACCACATTCAAAGAACCTGATGTCTCGACGGTGGTAGGTACGATCGTCATTCGGGTCAGTGCACTTACCGTCCGTGCCGCGGACTCCGGCAACAAGTCCACTACTAAATCAACGGTGCTCGGATTCGTTAGCGCTTCGTGAACGGATTGATCCCAGGCCGTATGCACGTATGTGTGCCACTCTTCGGTCACCACGATTTGTGGTTGGTGCTTTCGCAGTCTGACAATCACCTCGGCAGCCTTCTCCAGAGCACTTGCTGAGATCGGTGGCATTGAGCCATGTCCTCCAGCGCTGCGCACGGTAATTGCCATCCGCCATGCGCCCTTCTCAGCAGTCAAGACACCCAATCTCCGATCGGCTGGCGTACCGCTTGGGATACCACCGGATTCAGTGACCACCCACTGTGCCGTCACAGCGTCAGGTTCATGCTCTTGAAGCCAACCCATGCCCTGGGATCCCAGTGCTTCCTCATCGGCCACCAGGGCAAGAACAACATCACCGCCACGATGAATTCCTTGGGCTGCATAGTCTCGAAAGGCCAGCGACATGGTCGCCACGTAACTGAGCATGTCCAGGGAACCACGCCCCCAAAGGAAACCGTCAACAACCTCACCGCCGAAGGGATCCCGCTGCCACGCATCAGGATTCGCCGGTACAACATCGGTATGGCCAAGCAACATCAGTGTCGGTGCCGTCGAGTCGGTGCCGGGAAGTCGAGCGATGACTGAGCGTCGCCCTGGGGCCGCATCGAAATATTCAATATCGGCAGTTGTTCCATCAAGAATGGCCAACATCAAGTCCGCATTGGGTAATTCACTGACGTTGGTGCCACCATCATTCACGCAAGCATTACGAATCAATGCCTGCGTGAGTTCCACTTCTTCAGTCAAGGCGGGCAATGCCCCGGCGTCGTAGACGCTCGCTCTGGGGCTCAACATACTCACAGGCTTAACCTAGCCAGTCTGCGATTGGGCAACGATACGGCGGTGCCGCATATGTGGTGTGACGTACAAGGCAAGGGGAGACCGCGGTACCTTTTGTCGGACTTTTGGTTTGCCCAATTCCCCCGCGAAAACGCAATCCTCGGTCACAGATTCCAAGTGAAGTTGCGAGACATCTCTTTGACAACTTTTGAGAAAATCATGAAGACATCCGCTAACTTCAGTGTTCAGTAAAGTTGAACAACCTCTACACAAGCACCATGATTTCCCGGAAATTCGGGGGGGACGCAATGAATGAACACAACGAAATGCCCGGTGCGGGAGCAAGTTTCCAGCCGGAAAATAGCGCGGTAAATCCAGGCGCTGTACTGCCGCGAGTCATTCAGTTTCTCGCCCAAAAGCCATTGCCAGCAGACATTGTGCGCTATCTCACGCTATCGATTGGTTGGCCGGAGATGGCGATTGCCACCACCTTGATCTCAGCTGATAGCAGTGGTGAGATTGCCCGACTCGCCTCATTTGGTCCATATCAGCCAATAGACGAAACAGATGAACCAGTCAACCTATTCTCTGATCATGGTGTGGCTCATGCGCTTTTACGTGCCGAACCACGCCTGCGTTCCACCCATGAAATCAGCACACCCGACCCAAGCGCCCTGCCACTGTTCGACGCCCGCATCGGCATTGAGTGGATGGTTGCTCGAATGCAATCGCAGGCGGGCCTACTCGGCGCGCTGTGCATGACATTCAAGGAAAGTGTTTCGGTGCCCTCGCGGTCAGTGCGCTTGCTCAATCAACTCGCCGATCTATGCGGCATGTATCTATCAGTCAGTCAACAACTATTTGGCTCATCCCCATCGGTGTCCAAGCGGAGTGAAAATGCGGACCAGCCAGCGGTGGATTTGATTGCCTGGGGTCGAGAAAAAGGGTTGACCACCAGGCAGTTGCAGGTATTTCGCCTGCAAGCGTCGGGTATGACCTATGCCCAGATCGCTCGGGCTCTTGATTACAGCCAATCCACCGTGCGCAGTGATCTCATCGGCTTCTATCGACAGACCGGCACCGTAAATCGTCATGGTGCACGTGACCTAGCGCGCGAACTCGGTATTGCAACCGGCACGAATAACTGACTAAAAAGCACGCAGCACTGACTCTTTTGCCTCCCGGAGCATCGCGATAGCGCCAGCACCACCGGTGATTTCATCAAATGTCACCTGGGTAAGGAGTCAAACCACCGACTGAAACAATGCGGGGGTGACCCAGGGAGTGCGACATTGGAGCTCACCCACACCCATCAATGCCGCGCACACGTTGTCAGTTCTCAATCGAGGCCGCTACGACCCGGTGTATCGGGTAGTGGACGCGCATATGTGGCGCACCGCCCACACACCTGATGGTCCGGTCACCTTGCACCTGCATCAGGTGGATGAACACACCGTGGATGCTCGCGCGTGGGGAGCGGGCGCCACCTGGCAGCTACACAATGTTCCCCAACTGCTCGGACATAGCACCGATGAGGTTCGCGAAGATCCGTTGGCTGAACTGACCAGGAATAGCGACAGCCTCCGCGATGCCTATCGGCGGTACGCACACCTTCGCGTGCCGAGCACCCAGTGTGTGTTCGAAGCACTGGTGTTCGCCGTGCTGGAACAAAAGGTGGTGGGATTAGACGCGATTGCCGCACGCAATCGGCTGCTGAAGAAGTTCGGCACCCCAGCACCTGGGCCGGCACCCGATGGCATGTACGTGCCACCGAGCGCCGATGAATGGCGCCAGATTCCCTCATGGGAATGGCATCGGGCCGGAGTCGACCCCCAACGTTCACGAACGATCGTGAATGCGGCGCGATACGCATCGCGGATCGAAGAAGCTATCACGATGAATCGCACTGACGCTTACATAAGACTGCAGGCTATTCGTGGCATCGGGGCGTGGACATCTGCAGAAATCGCTAAGACGGCCCTGGGTGACACCGATGCAGTCTCGGTGGGTGACTACCACCTGGGGAGAGTAATTACCTGGGCATTCACCGGACGACTCGACGGCACCGACGCCGACATGCTGGAACTCCTCGAGCCCTTTCGCCCTCACCGCCAACGCGTCGTTCGCTTACTGGAACTCACTCGCTTCAAGGACATGCCCCGACGCGGCCCGCGCATGACGCGTGTTGACCACCGCAACATCTAGGCGCGCTGCCTAGGATCAAGGAAAATTACTTCAACGTCGAGGCAGGCCCAGATGAGTTCTGATGCGTACGAGGTGGACGGTTGGAAAGGTCGCTTCTTCGAGGACTTTCAGGAGGGTGCGATCTATCGTCATCCGCTCGGTCGCACGGTCACCCAGGACGACAACACCTGGTTCACCCTGCTCACCATGAACACCAGCGAACTGCACTTCAATGTGGAGTACGGCAAGCTCACCGAGTTTGGTAGACCACTCATCGTCTCTCCACTCACCCTGGCGATCGCATCCGGGCAAAGTGTCACCGACCTCACTCAAAATGGTGTCGCGAATCTTGGCTGGGATGAAGTGCGCATGACCCATCCTGTGTTTGCCGGTGACACGTTGTGGTCGGAGTCGCTAGTGCTGGGGGTGCGTCCGTCGAGTTCACGCCCACATGCCGGCATCGTCACGGTGAAAACCCGAACCTTGAACCAAAACGGAGAGGAAGTGTGTTCGTTTAAGCGCACCTTCCTGGTGCATCGGCGCGATTCACCCCACCTGATTGACCCGCGACCCCAACCGCTCAACCCCGATTGGTCCTAGCCGATGGCCATGAAATCTGTTGCGGTGTACCGTCGATTTTCCGATCTTGACCCGCTCGGGCATGTGAATAATGTGATCTACCTGGACTATCTCCAAGAAGCACGGGTGGGTTTGATCGAAGACGTGAGTCTGGTCTTTGGCCGGGGTTACAGCCAGATTGTGGTTGATCACAACCTGCGCTACGTGAAACCGTTGGGGTATGCGCGCGAGCCGCTGCGCATTGATCTGTGGGTGTCTCGGCTGGGTCGGTCTTCCTACGACATCAACTACGTCATCCACGACGAAAACGGTGTGGTCGCAGCCACCGCAGTAACAAAACTAGCCGTCATTGATGCTGAGTCTGGCCGGCCCATTCGCATTCCGCAGGAGGTCCTTGACCAGTTGGGAGATTACGTGGTCGAGCGCGGCGCCGATAACGCGTAGGTACTCATAGCCGTGGTGGCTGCCGCGCTCAGCACCGATGGCCAGGCCCCCATTTTCTTGGCCAGTGGGTGCGAGCCACCGAAGGCCCCGAGATAGACCGCGAGGGAGAGCGCGGCAGGCACGGGACCAGCCACGCGCCACCACATCACCCCGCAGGTAGCCCCGCCAGCAGCGAGCACGACGCCACCTAGTTCACGACGTTTCGTGTAGCGGGCCACGGCGTAGCCGCCGATCAACGATCCGGCGGCAACACCGGCAGCAAGAGCGCGCATCTAATTATTTTCCCATGAAAATAGCGTGAGTGAGTTGTTCACTGTTTGCGGCACAGAAGTGCCCAGTGCGAACGAGATTTCAACCCCGGGGTCAGAGCGGTTTGACAGGTAGAACGATTGGGTATCTGATTCGGCGGAGAGGGACAGCATCACCTGTGCCTCGATCGCTTCGGCGGATTCAGAAGCTGAAGATTGCAAGATCAAAGAGGCCTCGGTCATCCGGAATTCGGTGAGCGGTATCGGTCCATCTTCACCAATGATCGAGATACCAGACACCGTTGGGAATTCTCCGGAAGAAAAAGCAACTGCACCTAGTGCCTGGGTGAGATCAATTGAAACTTGCTGTCCTGGTTGCCAATTGGAGATCTGAAAAGTAGCGGTTGCATACTCCAGGCCCGCGTCATCAATGAATACAGACACATTGGCAAGCTTCTTCGGCAAGCGCGGTGTTTGTTGATCAATGACCACGGCGGTGTAGCGCAAAACCTGCTTGGTCGCGTTATAACGGGGCCTCTTTAGCTCCACCGCGACCCCTTCGTTTTCACCGAATTGAATGACCGCATTGGGCGGGTCACTGGCGAAACCGAGACTGGCCCAGGTATTGATGAAGGAGCGGGTGCTCTGCGACCCCGCGCTTCGATCGGGTCGATCAGCGAACCACAGGGTAGTGGGGTCAACGCCGCGCAACTTCACTTCGTAGCGCGCACCACGAATACGTTCGGCCGTTGCCGTGCGCGATTGTTGAACGTAGAGCTTGCTCACCCCGGGTGCAACGTCGCCGGTGACCGCTACATCCGGTTGGGTAGTGCCAGAACTTTGCACCGCAGCCGCGGGCAATGCAGCAATCAAGGTAAGACCAAGACCCATAGCGACAGTCGTCGTCCAGGCTCTATTTTGCATATACCACGCTCCAATTCGGGGAACGTCAGTTTGGCATAGCGCCGTGCGGGTGTCTCCTTGATTGCCTAGGATCAAAAGATGGGGACTCCCGTACTGCACGTTCCGCATCATCCGGTGCGTTTCGTGACGGCCGCGAGCCTATTTGACGGCCACGATGCCGCGATCAACATCATGCGCCGCCTCCTGCAGAGCCAGGGCGCAGAAGTGATCCACCTCGGTCACGACCGCAGTGTTGCTGACGTAGTGGCAGCGGCGATTAGTGAAGACGTACAGGGTGTGGCCATCTCTTCCTACCAGGGTGGGCACCTGGAGTATTTCGCATACCTGCGAGAACAACTCAACGTTCACGGTGGTTCTCACATTCGCATCTATGGCGGTGGCGGGGGCGTCATCATCCCCGCAGAGATCAGCGAGTTAGCCAGCATCGGTGTGCGCATCTTTTCACCGGAAGAGGGCCAATCCCTGGGGCTGGCGGCAATGATAAACGAGCTTATCCGTGAGTGCGATGTTGATCTCACCGAAGACAAGCCATCCTGGGAAGGGCTGCGTGCGGGTTGTGTCGCTGACCTGGCTCGTATGATCACGCTGATCGAGAACTCACCCGACGACGACCTCGTCGCACGGTTGCGCACCGACGACCCCCCTCGGGTGCCCGTACTGGGTATCACGGGCACCGGAGGATCGGGGAAGTCCTCGCTCACCGATGAATTGATCCGCCGGTTCCGGCGACACGGGGAAGACAAGGTGCGGATTGCAGTTTTGGCGGTCGATCCGACCCGCCGTCGGGGTGGTGGTGCGCTGCTTGGTGATCGCATTCGAATGAACTCCATCGACCCGGATGTTGTTTTTTTCCGGTCACTGGCCATGCGCGATGCGGGTTCGGGGTTGCCACCAGGCATCAACGACATGGTGAAGTCCTGTGCAGCAGCCGGCTATGACCTCGTGATCATTGAAACACCAGGCATGGGCCAAGCCGATACCTCCATTGTGGGTCACTGCGACGTGGCGCTATATGTGATGACCCCTGAGTTTGGTGCGCCGTCACAGTTGGAGAAAATCGACATGCTTGATTTCGCCGATGTCGTGGCAATCAACAAATCTGAACGCCGAGGGGCAGATGACGCTCGACGCGATGTTGCCCGCCAGGTGCTGCGCAACCGAGGAGACTTCGCTGCAACCTGGGAGCAGATGCCGGTCTTTCTTACCTCGGCCGCACATTTCGCCGACGCCGGCGTAGACCGACTTGCGATCGATCTCATCATGCGGCTCACCGAACACGGACTCGATGCACTCCCGATGCCAACTCTGCAAACGCACAAAGCACCGCAGCACGTGGTTATTCCGCGTGGGAGTGAACGTCACCTGGCGCAAATTAGTGCCGCTGTGCGCGCGTATCACGATGAAACGGCTGAACAGATTGACCGCGTGCGTGACTGGACAGCACTCAGGAGCGCGGCCGTACAGTTAACCGAGGCGAGTCAAGACACCGCAGCCCAAGCAGCCAACACTTTGGCTGAGGATGTGCAGTCACTATTGGCACCGGGTGTGCTCAAGCAACTCGACGAATGGCCGACCACCCGGGCGAGGTACGAAGCTGATGAACTCACCTATCCGATCCGGGGGCGCGATGTTCAAGCGCCCCTAAAGCGCAGGACCCAAAGTGACAGTGAAATATCGCGCGTGTCATTGCCCCCCGACGATGAACCCGGGGCCATCCTGCGTTTTCTGCGCGATGAAAACCTGCCGGGTTATTTCCCGTATACCGCCGGTGTTTTTCCGCTGAAGCGAACGGGTGAATCCCCAGCGCGCATGTTTGCCGGAGAAGGAGACCCAGCGCACACGAACGCTCGGTTTCATTTACTTAGTGCGGGTCAACCCGCGGTGCGCCTGTCGACCGCATTCGATTCGGTCACCCTCTACGGCCGCGATCCGGCCCGCCAACCCGATATCTACGGCAAGGTCGGCACCTCTGGGGTGAGCGTGGCCACGCTTGTCGACATGAAGCAGGTGTACGCGGGTTTCGACCTGTGCGCCCCGAACACATCGGTGTCGATGACCATCAATGGCCCGGCACCGGCAATTTTGGCGATGTATTTCAACACAGCAATCGACGCCCAACTTGATTCATTTGCCACACAACATGGCCGGTCACCAGACGCAGTGGAGGCCGCGGAGATTTCCCGGCACACACTCAGCGTGCTGCGCGGCACAGTGCAGGCCGATATTTTGAAGGAGGATCAGGGGCAGAACACCTGCCTCTTCTCCACCGAATTTTCATTGCGCTGCATGGCAGATATTCAACAGTGGTTCATTGATCACGAGGTGCGCAACTTCTATTCGGTGTCGATCAGCGGCTACCATATTGCCGAGGCAGGCGCGAACCCGATTAGCCAGCTTGCTTTCACCCTGGCCAATGGCTTCACGTATGTGGAGGCCTATCTTGCTCGTGGCATGCAGGTGGATGACTTCGCGCCCAACCTCTCCTTCTTTTTCTCCAATGGCATGGACATTGAGTACACCGTCATTGGTCGGGTGGCTCGACGCATCTGGGCGCTAGCGATGCGCGATGTGTACGAAGCAGATTCTCGCTCTCAACAGCTGAAGTATCACATTCAGACTTCTGGGCGTTCGCTGCACGCCCAAGAGATGGACTTCAACGACATTCGCACCACATTGCAGGCGCTATGCGCTTTTTATGACAACGCGAACTCACTGCACACCAACGCATATGACGAGGCGGTCACCACACCCACGGCTGAATCAGTGCGCCGTGCCCTGGCAATTCAGATGATCATTGACTCCGAATGGGGTCTGCTGCTCAATGAAAACTCCCTTCAGGGTTCCTTCATTGTGCAGGAGTTGACCGACCTTGTTGAGCAGGCTGTCCTAGCCGAGTTTGATCGCATGGCGGATCGCGGTGGGGTTCTTGGCGCGATGGAGACCGGCTATCAGCGCGGCAAGATTCAAGATGAATCAATGCGATACGAACACGGTAAACATGATGGTTCCATTCCCATCGTCGGTGTGAATACGTTTCTTAACCCTGGCCCATCACGGGTGACTGATCAACCACAGTCACTCGCTCGCGGTACCGAAACGCAACGGCAGTCCCAATTAGATCGGCTCGTGGCGTTTCAGCAGGAACACGCTGTTGATGCGCAACGGGAACTCGCCCACCTTAAGCAGGTAGCGCTCACCGGTGGCAATGTTTTTGCGGCCCTGATGAGCGCAGTGCGGCACTGTTCGCTTGGGCAAATCACCGAGGCATTCTTCGAAGTGGGCGGCCAATATCGCCGCAGTGTGTAAGTCCTTTCTCTCACCCGTATTGACGGGGACCACCTTTATTCCTAGGTGAGGTATTTCTCGCACAGCAGTTCAACATTGAGCACCATTGGAGTCTCGCAGTCGTCAAGATCGACTTGCAAGGTGCGCGACTACATCGCGATGTGTGTCTTGGCGCTAGCTCGGGTTTGCTTCGTCGGGGCACTGGGTGCGGAAGTAGTCATCGACCGCGTCGCCGCCGGTACTGAATTCCTCAGAGTTAAACAATACGTTCAACTCGTCGAGGATTTCTTCACCACTCACGCCATCGTTGAGAGCGTTGTTGATCAACCGGCTAGCATCTTCAGACACCGTGACGAAAGATTCTGCGGCGGCGGGAACGCCGGGAAGTGCGCGTGGGATTTGGGTTGCCGCGGTCAAGAATGCGTCGGCGCCCGCACGAGCCATGTCGGGATTCTCCTCGGTGAGGCCCTGCACGAACTCGGCCAATGCGGTGCTGTAATTCAAAATGGCCTCGTTGGCGGCGGCGCAATCTACGTTGCCAGAAGCGGCACCATCGTCACCGGAGGAGCACGCGGTGAGCCCGGTTACGGCGATGAGGGAGGCAGCGCCAATGGCCGCAAAGCTGGGCAAGTGCACGAACTTCTCCTGACGTGGACGTGTCGTGGACGACTGACCACGGATTACTACGTTACCTCGCCGAGTAATCCGAGCCCGTCGGTGCCTTGGGTGAAGACCACGAAACCCAAATAAAGAGCAACCAGGGCACCCCCAACGAGTGAGAGCATGATGAACAGGCGCGCCCGCTCGCTATATCGCACCGCAACAGCCAGATCACCTTTACTTTTGGCTGAGTTCGCACGGGCAGCGAAGTACACCGCCGGAATTGCCAGCGGCCAAAAGCAAAAAATCAAGGTAAGGATAGAAACCACGAGATAGTCGCGCACCACGACGGGTTGGCCATCGGTGGTGACAGGTGGCGCCTCGGCCGGGGTTGGTTCCGGTGCAAGCGGTCGGGTTTCTTGGGTCCAGGAGTCCCCGGTCCAGTAGCGCTGGAGATGATCGGTGAAGGGGTCGGCATACCAACCGGCCGGCATGTTCATTGGGGCAGCCGATTTTTTGCTGCACATGCAGGGCACGCACGAATCTGGGATTCCGGAGAAGCCATAAATCTATTGTGCCGCATCGGTAACAGTCGACACCCCGCGACCACGAGGTGACAGCATGGCCCAGGCGCTTCGCGAAGACATGACCGAAAAGCGAGAGGCGAAGGACATGATGCTGCCCAAACTCGCGAAGGAACCGATGCTGCCGATTGACGCCGAGGAACCAATGCTCAGGATTGATCCCGATGAACCAATTGAGGCGATACTCAACACCGATCCGCGCGAGGCGATGCTCAGGGTGGAATTCTTCGAAGCCCATGACCATCGAGATGGCATCTGGCGGCGGGTGAGTGCGGCAACATTCATGGGTGCAGCCTAAGCGTCGGGGTCCAAAACAGCGCCTAGCTGTTCCGTGGGCGCCACAGTGTGCTCAACGAGCAGCGCTGCGCCGGTGGCTCCGCCGAGATCGCCGAGGGCGGCAACGAGCACCTGCGGTGGACGTTCGGGCAGCACGAGGTGGGGCATCATTTGTTCGCGGATGCGATCAACAAAGGGTGCACCGAGGCGACAGCCGAGACCGCCGCCGATGATGACCGCTTCGATGTCGAGCAGGTTCACCGCGCTGGCGATGGCCAGGCCCAGGGCCCACTCGGCTCGCTTGATGAGCCGGGTCGCCATTTTGTCGTCGTGCGCCAAAGCTTTTGCCCACACACCACTGGCCAAGCGGGTGCGGCCCTTGTGTTCCATGATGTCGAACAGGTCGGTCTTGTGACCGTGCTTCACCCGGTGGCGTGCCTCAATCTCCATGGCGGCGCGACCGGCATAGGCCTCCAGGCAGCCGCGTCGCCCGCACGTGCACTTTGCTCCATCAGGTTCGACCACCATGTGCCCAACTTCGCCGGCCGCTCCACGACCCAACCAAAGGGTGTCGTGCATCACAACACCACCGCCAACGCCGGTGCCACAAAACACACCGAGCATGGAGTCATAGGGACGTCCCGCCCCCAGGCGTGACTCGGCCATCACCCCCACCTGCACGTCGTTGGCAAGTTCAATGGGAACGCCCAGCGCCGTGCGCATCACCGAGGAGACCTCAACGGTGCCCATCCAGTCGGGCAGGTTGATGGCGTGACTGAGCGTGCCAGCGGCCTTGTCAATTTGTCCGGGAGCACCGACGCCGACACCGATGAGTTGATCGGCGGTGGCGTTGGCAGCGGTGAGCGCGGTACCAACAGCGCCAATCATGGCGTCGAGAACACCGTTGCTGCCGTGGTCCTGCGGGGTGGGAACTCGGCACTGGCCCACCACATCGAGATTGGGATCCAAGATGGCAACTTGAATCTTGGTGCCGCCAAGATCTACACCGGCTCGCAGCATGGGGATCCTTTCGATCGCGGCGTAGGAGGGAACTTATGCCGAGGGAATGGTGCCCGTTGGCTCAATACTGGGATCGGGCACCGAACCGGTGGGGCTAGGGCAGCCCGGGCCAGACGCCGAGGGCGATGGGGCAAGGAGCGCGGCATCCACCTCAGCCTGTGAGGCCACCGTGGTGAATGCCTGTCCGAGCACAGTATCGATCGTGGCATCGGTGCGGGCGTCATCGACCAAAACTGCACCCGGAACGTAGTAGGTCATGAGTTGGGCAGCAGCCAGGCCAGCCGGGCCATGTCGGATCTCGGCGGTGGCACTCACCGCTCGACCCAGGGGATCGTTATCGATCGTGCCAATGATGAAGCCGCGGGTCTGCAGGTCTTCAGCCGTGGTGGCGGCGAGCCCGGCTCGGTCGGTGCCATTGAAAATGTTGGTGGTCACCGAGGAAGGATTGGGCAGCCCGGCACCGGGGGTGACGGTGACCGTGACACACGGCAGCGGGGTGGGGCTCGGTGAAGAAGTACCACCGCCACCACCGCCGCCACCACCGTTGGCATCGGTGTCTGATGCGGCACCGCGGATGATGACGGAGAGCCCGAAACCGGCTGCGAACAACACCACCATGCCCACCACGACCAGCACGATCGATGTTGCCGGATTCCGCCGCCGCCGATGTCGGCTGGCAGCGCGGGGTCCGGTGGGCGTTGTGCTCATGTGGTGATGCCTCCAGCAGGGCTGCGGTGAATGAGGGTGTGATGGGCAAAAAATCTGTGCTCAGTCTAAGTGTGATGTCGAGTGGAATCGGTGTAGACGCGGCCGGACATCAACCGGTGCCAACGCACGGGTAGCCTTGCCGGCGGAGGATTCGCCTAGTGGCCTAGGGCGCACGCTTGGAAAGCGTGTTGGGGGCAACCCCTCACGGGTTCGAATCCCGTATCCTCCGCCGTGGTTGGCGGCTTACTCCTTTGGGGTGGGCCGCCAACGCTGTTGTGAAGCCGCCTATGCTTTTGCACTGACCCCTCGTGCGGCGCAATCTCGCCCAACTCCCCCAGGGCCGGAAGGCAGCAAGGGTAAGCGAGCTCTAGCGGGTGCGCGGGGGGTCCCTACATCAACGGCGCCACCAACTGGGTGGCTGAGTCCTTTTGGGTGCCCTGCAGGCTAGCGGGTGAGTAGTCACAGGTGGTAGGACCTGGGCGTTAGGGTGGCCGTTATGTCCCTGGCTCTCTACCGCACTTATCGGCCGGGCCGGCTGAGTGAGGTTGTGGGTCAAGAACACGTCACCCAGCCCCTCGCTCGCGCCCTCGCCAACGACCGCGTGCATCACGCCTATCTATTGTCCGGCCCGCGGGGGTGTGGCAAAACATCAACAGCACGCATCCTGGCTCGCTCTCTCAACTGCGAACAGGGCCCCACCCCTGAACCGTGCGGCACCTGCATCAGCTGTGTCGAGCTTGCCCCCAATGGGCCGGGTTCCCTTGACGTGATCGAACTAGATGCCGCCAGCCACGGCGGAGTTGATGACACCCGCGATCTTCGAGAACGCGCGATGTTTGCACCGGTCTCCTCCCGCTACAAGGTGTACATCATCGACGAGGCACACATGGTCACCACAGCAGGATTCAATGCCTTGTTGAAGTTGGTGGAGGAACCCCCTGAGCACGTGCGGTTCATTTTTGCCACCACCGAGGCAGACAAGGTGCTGCCCACCATTCGATCACGCACGCATCACTACACGTTTCGGCTCGTGCCCACCAAAACTTTGCAGGCGCACCTAGAAAATGTATGTGCCGCAGAAGGAATTACCGCCGACCCAGACGCGCTCGCGCTCGTGGCACGCATGGGTGCGGGCAGTGTGCGCGATGCCCTCTCGGTGCTCGGCCAATTGGTGGCAGGTTCCATCGACGGCATCACCTACCCAGACGCGGTCGCCCAATTGGGTGTCACCGATGTGGCGCTGGTCGATGCGGCCATGGCAGCACTTGCCGACAGTGATGGTGCCGCCCTCCTAGGCACCGTGGATGCGGTGATCAGTGCCGGGCACGATCCACGTCGTTTCGCCACCGACCTGCTCCAGCGTTTACGCGATCTGATCGTCATTTCGGCGATGTCGTGGGAGCAGGCCCAGCCGCTCCTGGATGCACCCGAGGCCGAGATCGAGCAGATGCGAGAGCAAGCGACGCGCTTTAACCTGCCGCAACTTTCTGCAGCTGCTGACCTGGTCAGTTCTGCTCTGTCTGATCTACGTGGCGCCACGGCACCTCGGCTGCAATTGGAACTCCTCGCCGCGCGATTGCTGCTGCCGTCGTTGTCGGCGGCGCCCACCCCACCAGCGCCGAAAGCGCCACCGCGCCCGATCGAAACGCCGGCACCACCGAAGCTGTCCAGCGTTGCGCCGAGCACGGCGCCGGCGCCAGCGAAAACAGAGCCAGCGAAAACAGAGCCAGCGACGGTAGCAAGCGGTGCGGTCACCCTGGCCGACGTTGTCATCATGTGGCCCGCGATTCTGGAGGCGTTGAAGGCCGAGCGTCGCATCGCTTGGATGGCTTTTTCCGATGCCCAGCCCCTGTCCGTCGACGACGCGGTACTGGCCGTGGGAGTGGCCGATATCGGCAAACTCAACAACATTCGTTCAGCTCGCCACGACGAACTCATGCAACGCGCCGTGCAAACGACGATGCATGCCTCCGTCAGCGTTGATGTGGTGCCGATCGGAACCGGTGGAGGTGGCGGGAGTAAAGCAGATCCCACATCACCGGGCGTACCCGCCGTTGAAGCCGACACACCAAGCCTGACCGATGACGATGCCGAGGACGCCTCGCTCGTTGGCGAGTCTTTGGCTATCGCCGAACTCGGAGCCACCGTCATCGGTGAGATTGAGCAGGGCTGACCGTGTATGAGGGTGTTCTGGCTGACCTCATTGACGAACTCGGGCAACTACCCGGAATCGGCCCTAAAAGTGCACAGCGGATTGCCTTTTACCTGCTCCAAGCGGAGGAAGAAGACGTTAAACGCCTGGCCAACACCCTGCTTGAAGTGCAAGAGCGGGTGAAGTTTTGTGAACAGTGCGGCAACGTGTCTGAGGAAGACATTTGCCGCATCTGCCGAGACCCGCGACGAGATCCGAGCATGCTCTGCGTGGTGGAAGAGTCGCGCGATGTGATTGCCATTGAACGCACCGGGGAGTACCGCGGTCGCTATCACGTGCTCGGTGGCGCCATCAGCCCCATCGACGGGATCGGCCCCGAGCAGTTGCGGGTGCGCGAACTCATGCAGCGACTCAGCGACGGCGCGATCGAAGAGGTCATCATTGCCACCGATCCCAATCTGGAGGGTGAGGCGACCGCCACGTACCTGGCCCGCGCATTGAACCCGCTGGGGTTGACCGTCAGCCGCTTGGCCAGTGGCCTGCCGGTGGGTGGCGATCTTGAATATGCCGACGAGGTCACCCTCGGTCGTGCCTTCGCCGGTCGCCGCCGGGTGGACTAGCACCAGATTGGCTGACAAGATCGCGGGCTAGAATGCGGCCGTGAGTCTTATCGTGCAAAAGTTCGGCGGGTCCTCCGTCGCTGATGCCGACAGCATTAAGCGCGTCGCTCGGCGCATCGTGGACACCCACGAAGCAGGGCACGAGGTGGTGGTGGTCGTCTCTGCCATGGGAGACACCACTGATGATCTCATCGACCTCGCCGAGCAGGTCTCCCCGGCTCCGGCTGCCCGCGAACTGGACATGCTGCTCACCGCCGGTGAACGCATCTCGATGGCCGTGCTCGCTATGGCGATTCATGATCTTGGCGCCGAGGCGCGTTCCTACACCGGCTCCCAAGCCGGCATGATCACCGACTCAGCACATGGCGCCGCCCGCATCGTTAACGTCACCCCCGGTCGCATCCGGGCCGCCCTCGACGACAGGGCCATCCCTATCGTGGCCGGCTTCCAAGGCGTGGCTCACGACACCAAAGACATCACCACCCTGGGACGCGGGGGTACCGACACCACCGCCGTTGCGCTCGCGGCCGCACTTGAGGCCGACGTGTGCGAGATCTACACCGACGTGGATGGGGTGTTCACTGCAGATCCGCGTATCGTGCCCCGCGCCCGCCGATTGTCTTCGGTGACGTATGAAGAGATGCTCGAGCTCGCTGCCGCCGGAGCCAAGGTGCTGCATCTACGCAGTGTGGAATACGCCCGCCGCTTCAACCTGCCCATCCACGTGCGTTCATCTTTTTCTGCCCGCCAGGGCACGTGGGTGCTGTCCGACCAAGCCCAGCAAGATCACATCGCACAAGGAACTGCCGCCCAAGGAGGCACCCCCGTGGAACAGCCCATCATTTCTGGCACGGTTGCAGATACCAACGATGCCAAGATCACCGTCGTGGGTGTACCCGACCGCCCGGGCGAAGCTGCCGCCATCTTCACCGCCCTCGCTGCGGACAGCATCAACATCGACATGATCGTGCAGAACGTCTCTGCTGAATCCACCGGTCGCACCGATGTCACCTTCACCTGCCCGCAGGGGTCAGCGGCAAAAGCTTTGGCTGCGCTGGAAAATGTGCGGTCGGCCATCGGCTTTACGAACTTGCTCTTTGACGACGACATCGCCAAGATTTCGCTCGTGGGCGCTGGTATGCGTTCACACCCGGGTGTATCGGCAACCTTCTTTTCATCCCTCGCCGAAGCCGGTGTCAACGTGGAAATGATCTCCACATCAGAGATTCGAATCTCGATCGTGACGCGCGCCGGTGTGGCTGGGGATGCGGTACGCGCACTGCACACCGCGTTCGGTCTCGATGCCGATGGCGAAGCTGTGGTTTATGCGGGAACGGGCCGATGACCACCCTCGCCGTGGTGGGCGCCACCGGTCAGGTAGGTGCGGTGATGCGCAAACTCCTGCAGGAACGAAACTTTCCGCTAGACAACATGCGCTTCTTCGCTTCAACGCGATCGGCCGGCACCATGCTGCCCTGGGCCGGGGGTGAGATCGTGGTTGAAGATACGGCCACCGCCGACCTCTCCGGCATTGATATCGCCCTGTTTTCCGCCGGTGCCTCCACCTCTTCGGAGCACGCTCCGCGGTTTGCCGCAGCCGGAGCCATCGTGATCGATAACTCCTCAGCCTGGCGCATGGATCCAGATGTGCCCCTCGTGGTCAGCGAGGTCAACCCCGAGGCCGCCCTCCTGCGGCCCAAGGGCATCATCGCCAATCCGAACTGCACCACGATGGCCGCGATGCCGGTACTGATGCCGCTGCACCGCGCGGCCGGGCTGCAGCGGCTCGTCATCAGCAGCTATCAGGCGGTGTCCGGCTCGGGTCTTGCTGGCGTGCGCGAACTCGACGAACAAATTCGCGCCGCGGTTTCCGACGACGCAACGGCACTTGTGCATAGCGGAGACGCTGTTGAATTCCCTTCGCCCAATAAATACGTTGCGCCCATCGGTTTCAATGTGCTGCCACTTGCCGGCTCGATCGTTGATGATGGAATGAATGAGACCGATGAGGAAAAGAAGCTGCGCAATGAAAGTCGCAAGATCCTCGATATTCCTGACCTGGCCGTTTCCGGCACCTGCGTGCGCGTGCCGGTGTTCACCGGACATTCCCTGTCCATCAACGCAGAGTTCGCCCGGCCACTGTCGATACGGCAGGCGGCGGAGATCTTGGCGGGCGCACCGGGTGTCGTCGTCACCGAGGTACCCACACCGCTGATGGCCGCCGGTGCTGATCCCAGTTTTGTCGGCCGACTGCGTCCAGATCCCGGCGTCCCCGATGGGCGTGGCTTGGCCATGTTCGTGAGCAATGACAATCTGCGAAAAGGGGCAGCGCTCAACGCGATTCAGATCGCAGAACTTTTCGTTTGACCCCCGTGGCGCTCCCGCTGATGAGCAGCAGCGCCACGAACAGCATGGTGTCGGGGTGGCGGGATTCGAACCCACGACCTCTTCGTCCCGAACGAAGCGCGCTACCAAGCTGCGCCACACCCCGAAGTGCCGTGGCAGTCTAGCCGGAGGCTGTCAGCGTTAGCAGTGTGGCCTCGGGTGGGCAGGCAAACCGGAATGGTGCGAAGGGTGAAGTGCCCAAACCGGCTGACACATGCAGGTGGGCAGTTCCGTATCGAGATGCCCCGCGGGCCCGCGCCCGGTCGATATCGCAGTTGGTCACCAGCGCGCCAACACCGGGAACCCGCAACTGCCCGCCGTGGGTGTGCCCGGCCAGCACCAGGTTGACGCCATCGGTCGACATCGCATCAAGCACCCGACGATAGGGCGCGTGTGTTATGCCGAAAGTGAGGTGATCAACCGCGCCACTCACGCTTGCATAGTCATCGCGTTCGATGTGCGGATCGTCAACGCCGCGCAGATCTAAGCGCCCCTGGGGTAGTTCGATGGAATCGCTTGTATTGCCCAGGTAGTGCCAACCGGCTGCTTGCAGACCGGTAATTAGGTCGGCCCACGGCAATTGCTGACGCTGCGGGTCCCAGGTACTCGGTCCCGCAAAATAGGACAGGGGATTAACCGGTCGGGGAGCAAAATAGTCGTTGCTGCCCAACACAAATACCGATGGCACTCCCTCAAGTGGTGCTAGCGCGTGCAGGGCCAATGGAACCGCATCTTCGTGCGACATGATGTCGCCGGTCACCACAACAAGGTCCGGAGAGAGCGCAGCCAGTGCGCGTACCCACTCTTGAAGACGTCGGCGCCCGGGGGTGAGGTGCAGGTCGGATAGGTGCAGCACGCGGATCGGATCATGCCCGATGGGAAGTGGGGAAATCGTGACTCGGCGCAGCTGAAAATTCGCTGCCTCCCAGCGCGCATAAGCAAGGCCCGCCGCTCCCGCTATCGCCAGCGTCGAAGCTCCAACGAGGGCGCGCGATGGCAGAGTTGACGTGGCCGACACGTCAGGAGTCTGTCATGTGCATGACAGGATGGGAACATGAGTGAATTGAAGGCACGGCTGCAGTCTGATCTCACGCAGGCCATGCGAGATAAGGACGAGGTGAGGCTGGGAACCGTGCGGATGGTGCTGACAGCGGTCACCAATGCGGAAGTCTCGGGTAAGACAGTGCGAGAACTCACCGATGCCGACGTCACTGACGTGCTCGCCACCGAAGCGAAGAAGCGCCGCGAGGCTGCTACCTCCTACGACAATGCCGGTGCAACCGACCGCGCCGATCTTGAGCGCGCTGAACTTGCGGTTATTACCGGATACCTACCCGAACAACTCACCACCGATCAGATCAGTGAAATCGTCAATGCGGCGGTGGCCGCTGTTGCTGCCGAAGGTAGGTCGGGCCCGGCGGCTATCGGTGCGGTGATGAAGATCGTGCAACCGAAAGTGAAGGGCCGTGCTGACGGTGGATTTGTTGCAGCACAGGTTAAAGCAGCCTTATCTTCATAAGCGCGGCATCCAGTGGTACGTCTGCGGGCGCTTCCGGTGTGGGCTCAGGGGTAGGTTCGGGTGTGGGTTCAGGGGTAGGTTCGGGTGTGGGTTCGGGTGTGGGCTCGGGTGTGGGCTCGGGTGTGGGTTCGGGTGTGGGCTCAATGCCACCGGGCACGGTGTAGGAGCGAGGTGAACTTGCCTCACTAAGTTCATCGGTGGAATCAATGCCGACCACCGAAATCGAGTAGGTCTCACCCGGGGTGAGTCCATCGATAATGCAGGACATGCGACGAGGTGCGGCAGTGACCTCGCACACCTGGTCACCGGGCTGCACCGATACGCGATACCGAACCGGTGTGGGTGAACCATCTGAGTCCCCGGCATCCCAACTCACACTCACCGAGGTCCCCTCAGCATTTTGGGCGGTGAAATCGATATTGCTAGGTGCGCCCGCGCGCTGCAGCTGGGGAATGGTGGGGGTGGGAATGAAAACGCTACCGCCGGTCACGCTGCGTACCGCGCCTACGCCCCAGGGGCTTTGCAGTTGGAAGTCAGTGGGCGCCGAACGCGACAGGGCCGCCATCATCGACTCTCGCCAAATGGGTCCGGGAATCTGACCACCGGTGACATAGGAGTAGTACTGCCCGTTGATCGTGACGTCGGTCATGGGGTAGGCGAATCCACCGCGCGGGTCACCCACCCAGACCGCACCGGCAAGGTCGGGAGTAAATCCAGCAAACCAAATCGCGGCATTTTCGTTGGTAGATCCGGTCTTCCCGGCGGCGGCGCGGTCGGGGAGCGACATGGCCGCACCGGTACGACCCGACAGTGGACCGTCGATGACGCCGGTCAAGACTGCAGTCACGGTGTCGGCCACGCCGCGGTCAATCACCTGTCGGCAGCGCGGGGGTGCCACCGCCACCTGATCCCCGTTTCGATCGGTGATCTCCAACACCGGGCGAGGATCGCAGTATTCACCGTGATTAGCAAAAGCAGCGTACGCGCCGGCCATGGACAGGGGTGAAACCTCCATGGTGCCAAGGGAAAAGGTGGGCACCCGCAGTAGCGGATCACCACTGGCTCGGTTAACTCCCATAGCTTCAGCGATCTCAGCCTGGCGGCACAGTCCGTAGCGTTCGGCCAGGGTGACGAAGTAGGTGTTGGTGGAAAATGCGGTGGCCTGCCACATGTCGAGCACGCCGGCAGAGCCAGAGTTGCGCACGGTGACCGGATCAAACTCTTCACCGTCAGTGCAGTTCACAAAATTGCTAAACGTCTTGGGGTTGGGGGAGTCGATCGTTTCACTGGGTGAGAAGCCAGCCTCCAGAGCTTCGGCGAGGGTGAACACCTTGAACGTGGACCCGGCCTGCATGCCAATGGTGCCACCCATGTCTTGATCAACGTTGTAGTTGTAAGTGGTTTTGCCCTTGCCCTTCAACCCCCACACTCGGTTTTGCGTCATCGCAATGATATTGCCGGTGCCCGGCTGCACCAGAGTGATAGCGGCTGCGCGCTGGCTGGGATCTTTGGCCGGAATGTAGGAATTGACCGAATCGGTGGCACCGCGCTGGGCGACCGGCTCCATGGTCGTCCGAATCGTGAGCCCGCCGCGGCGTAGTAGTGCCTCGCGTTCACCGGCGGTGGCGCCGTACACCGGGTCATTGGCCAGTGTGCGCACCACGTATTCGCAAAAGTAGGGCGCATAAGAAGACGTGCAGCCATTGCGCGGGAGTGATGGGTTGAGTATGTCCTCAAGTGGTACCTGGAGCGCAGCATCGGCTTCCATCGCGGTAATAAAGCCGGCCTGCACCATTTCGCCAAGCACAAGGTTGCGGCGTTCTTGCGACCGCTCCGGATTACGGGTGGGGTCAAAAGCGGTGGGCCGCTGAACAATTCCGGCGATGGTTGCTGCTTCGGATAGGGTGAGTTCACTC
>Ga0115564_10001107_pt1 | contig 25148 bp, 20 predicted proteins | sample COGITO_mtgs_1105_7_FD_88680 | JGI IMG/M metagenome (GOLD analysis project Ga0115564, IMG submission 88680) | Pelagic marine microbial communities from North Sea - COGITO_mtgs_110523 | ecosystem: Environmental > Aquatic > Marine > Epipelagic | place: Germany:Helgoland, sampling site Kabeltonne...
CTTTACGCGCCAGGATGGGTATAAACGTTTCCTGATACACCTAGAAGCACCACCTAGAAGCACCAGCTAATTGGCGCTTTAAAAGAAAAAATAAGAATGCCAGAAGCGATGGAGTGCAGCGGGCTAGCAGCCAAAGGTGAGTTGGCGCTAAGGCAGTAAGCAGTGGCACTAGCAAAATAGGGTAGGGCTACACAAACGAGAGATCAAAGACGACCAGCGCTAGAGGTCCAAAAAAATAACCGCGCAGTCGAAGTTAGATTGAGTGGTGAGCTGTAAAGGGCGGAAGCTGGCGTTCAGCTGAGTCAAGACGTGGATACTCATGAGGCTTCGAATCGAGAACCTTAAGATGGGTTTCGCCGCGGCATATTGCGATGAGCTTTGTTGAGCAAATCGGAAAATTAGTTGAGTAAAGTTTTTAACCAGCCATATTTAAACGTAGCCGGAGTCACACCAGAAGTGAAAATTAAAATGCAACAGGAAAAAGTCACTAAGAATACAATTCGATATGCGGCGATAGATGAAGAGAGTCCTGTCCCAACCGTGTATGTCAAGAAGACGGGCTTGCCAGAGCCCGCCCCGCAAGTCATCACGCTAATTATCGAGGTTGGAGATGATGTTTGACCGAAGGCGCAACAAAATCCCTGAAGCGAACTGTTGAGTTTATGTGGGCGAGTATGAATTCACGATTTTTTGTAAGGGCGTAAAAAGTGCATTGACTTGGAACTTTTATATTGCTGAAGACAGGGTGGCGGGGGGTAACTCAACGAGTTATCAGCAAAATTTGGCTCCCCGACCTGGGCTCGAACCAGGGACCCAATGATTAACAGTCATTTGCTCTACCAACTGAGCTATCGGGGAAGACTTGCAGGCGCGCATTGTAAAGACGGGGCGCTTCGTCGTCAATACTGAGATGCAGTGAGATTGCCATTGTTGGCATCTAAATGCAGACGGGTTGTCAGTAATTAGCAGGACAGTGTCTTCAGAGTGACGCTAGCTGGGTTATCATGTGGCCTCCAAAAAGAGGTGTACGATGAAGTCGGGTGAATTCCAGGTCGTATCAGACTACAAACCAGCTGGCGACCAGCCTGCAGCCATAGAAAAGCTGTTGGATGGTATTGACTCTGGCCTAGCCTACCAGACGCTGCTTGGCGTCACCGGTTCGGGTAAGACTTTCACGATTGCCAATGTGATAGAGCGCCTGCAGCGACCAACGCTAATTATGGCGCCCAACAAAACCCTGGCGGCCCAACTCTACGGTGAGTTCAAAGAATTCTTCCCCAATAACTCCGTGGAATACTTCGTCTCTTATTACGACTACTACCAACCTGAGGCCTATGTTCCGTCTTCTGATACCTATATTGAAAAAGACGCGGCTATTAATGAGCACATCGAGCAGATGCGGTTGTCAGCAACCAAGGCGTTGCTGGAAAAACAGGATGCGATTGTGGTGGCTTCTGTTTCGGCGATATACGGCCTGGGTGACCCTGCCGCTTACCTTAAGATGGTTATGCACCTGGACCGGGGTGACAAGGTAGACCAGCGGTGGTTGCTGCGTCGACTGGCTGAGCTTCAGTACGCGAGAAATGAGACGGAACTCCGCCGCTCTACTTATCGGGTGCGCGGCGATGTTATTGATATCTTTCCTGCCGAGTCGGAAAAAGAAGCGGTTCGCGTAGAGCTGTTTGATGATGAGATTGAGCAGCTGTCTTATTTCGATCCACTGACCGGCGAAGTACTGCGCAAAGTGCCAAGAGTCACAATTTTCCCGAAGTCGCATTATGTAACGCCACGCGAGACCATCGATAACGCACTGGGCAGTATTCGCGAAGAGCTAAATGAGCGACTAAAATACCTTAAGGACAATAATAAACTGGTAGAAGCGCAACGACTGGAACAACGCACTCGCTTTGATCTGGAGATGATCAAAGAGCTGGGTTATTGCAACGGTATTGAGAACTATTCCCGGTATTTGTCGGGACGGGCCTCCGGTGAGGCGCCGCCCACACTGTATGACTACCTTCCAGAGAGTGCGTTATTGATTATTGATGAGTCCCATGTCGGCGTGCCGCAGATTGGCGCCATGTATAAGGGGGATCGGTCGCGCAAGCAAACGCTGGTGGATTTTGGTTTCAGGCTGCCGTCTGCGCTGGATAACCGGCCCATGCGGTTTGATGAATGGGAAGAGCGCGCCCCCCAGGCAATATTTGTGTCGGCAACGCCCGGTGTTTATGAACGCGAAAAATCTGGCCAGATAGTTGATCAGTTGGTTCGACCTACCGGCCTGGTAGATCCGATACTGGAAGTGCGACCCGCCCAGAACCAGGTGGACGACGTGTTGTCAGAAATCAGGAAGCGTACCGCGTTAGACGAGCGGGTCCTGATTACCACGCTAACCAAACGAATGGCCGAAGACCTGACGGATTACCTGAATGAAAACGGCATTAAGGTTCGTTACCTTCATTCAGACATTGATACCGTAGAACGGGTTGAAATCATCCGGGATTATCGTGCTGGATTGTTTGATGTAATCGTAGGCATCAACCTGCTGCGAGAGGGCCTGGATATGCCGGAGGTGTCTCTGGTGGCGATCCTGGATGCGGACAAGGAAGGTTTCCTGCGGTCTGACAGGTCATTGATTCAAACTATTGGCCGCGCGGCAAGGAACCTGAACGGCAAGGCAATCCTGTATGCGGACCGGATAACGGGTTCTATGCGGCGTGCCATCGATGAAACCGATCGACGGCGCGATAAACAGCTGGCGCATAATAAGGCAAACAACATTATCCCGGTCAGCATCAAAAGGAATGTCATGGACATTCTTGAAGGCGCTCGCCATGTCCCCGGACGTTCGAAAGTTGCAGAGGGTAAAGGCACATACCGTGGTGGCGCTGTCCTTAGTCAGCGTGATCTGGAAAAGCAGATTATCGTGTTGGAAAAGCAGATGTTCAATTACGCCAAGGAGCTTCAGTTTGAAGACGCGGCTCAGACCCGGGACCAGATTGAGGAATTGCGCCAGCAGTTTGTTCGAGGTTGAGTGTATGTCCCTTAAAAATGAACTTGGTGTGGTTTTTTTTGTCAGTGTTTAACTTTTTTCGGTGTTCAATAAAGATGAGTGAATTGTGACCATATTGATATTAACGGCATTTTTGGGCGTTATTAGTGCTGTCTATTTGCTTGACCGCATCGCGCACCATATAGCGCTTCACGACGCCCCGGGGGGGCGAAAGCAACACCATGCGCCTACTTCTTTGGTCGGAGGCATAGCCATGGTGGCAGGTATTTTGACGCTTGCCTTCACCAATACCGGTCTGTTCGTCGACGAAAAAATTGTTCTGGCATCAATGGTCGTTCTGATGTGCGTCGGTGTGCTTGATGACATTCGCGACATTAGTGTGTACCCGCGGTTGATCGTTCAATTGGGGAGTGCCTGTGCGATCTTTTATTTTCAAGACCTGAGGTTTCTAAATGTTGGCGACGTGCTGGGTTTTGGCGATATCGGGCTTGGTCAAATGGCTGTGGTTTTTACCTGTATTGCTGTGGTCGGCGGCATCAACGCCATCAATATGATCGATGGCTTGGATGGTCTCAGCGGTGGACTAGCGTCGCTAGCCTTCGGTGGTGTCGCAATCCTTTCTTATAGCGCGGGACAAACTGATATCTTACTGCTGTCGAGTCTTATGCTGGTCTGTACGCTAGGGTACCTGGTGTACAATTTTCGTTTTCCCTGGAATAAGCAGGCCAGGGTGTTTATGGGCGACAGCGGCGCATACGTTTTAGGGTTCATGATCGTTGTACTGTTTCTAAAGGTCACCCAGACAGAAAATGCGGTTGTTGCACCGGTGACGGTCCTTTGGTTGCTGGCCTTGCCATTACTGGATTGTGCTCGATTACTGCTGTTTCGAGCCGGGCAGGGACGATCACCTTTCTCATATGATCGCGAACATATTCACCATTTGCTGGTGGACGGGGGAATGTCGGTTGGCAGGGCTGTCAATCTGCTCTGCTTGTCCGGCGCGGTCTTAGGCTTAGTGGGTCTTGCGCTGCACTTTCTGCAAGTCAGTGAAAAAGTATCTTTTTTCTTGTTTCTATTACTGATGCTAGGCTATTTTTACTTGGGGCATCGTATTCGCTCAGCCCGGTTGAAGAATAACCCGCCCGTTTAACGTCCTGGCAGGGGTATTTAGCCTCCCCAGGAATTTTGTTTTGCGGTTATCGAAGCTGCGACTTGATACAAACAGGTCATATTGTTAAATTACGCGCCCTTCTACTTCGGAAGAAGGCGCCGTATCGAAGGTTCATTCGTTGGAACACCGGTGCGGGTGGTGTAAAGCAGCAGGAATGTAGCTCAGTTGGTTAGAGCATCGCCTCGACAAGGCGAGGGTCGTCGGTTCGAATCCGACCATTCCTACCAACCACACAAAATTTGCGCAGCAAATGACGTGTGGGCCGGCAGCGCTAGAATTTTTGTGAGATTCATCACAAAAAATCTATCGCGAGAGGCAAAGTGACCGATTCGCGAGAACAACCACACAAAATTTGCGCAGCAAATGACGTGTGGGCCGGCAGCGCTAGAATTTTTGTGAGATTCATCACAAAAAATCTATCGCGAGAGTCAAAGTGACCGATTCTCAAGACACAGTTTGATGACGCTTTGAAAAACCGTAGTTCCCAATTTGGAAAAACAATTGTCAGCCTGCTAACGCCCTGACAATCAGCTAAATACATGTGGCCCCTGGTACAGGTCACCACTGAAAGCGAGGACGATATGCCAGTTATTACTTTGCCCGATGGCTCTGAAAAGTCATTTAATTCCCCTGTTTCCGTTCACCAGGTTGCCGAATCTATCGGTACCGGTCTGGCCAAAGCCGCGCTAGCCGGTCGAGTCGACGGCGAACTTGTTGACACATCACACGTTATTGAAGCGGATGCTCAGCTAGCGATCATCACCAATAGGGATGATGACGGGCTTGAGGTTATACGGCATTCCTGCGCTCATTTGATGGCTCAGGCGGTGCAGCAGCTCTTTCCATCTGCGCAGGTGACGATTGGCCCTGTGATTGATGATGGATTCTTCTACGACTTTGCCTACGAACGTCCGTTCACGCCGGAAGACCTTGTGGCGATCGAGAAAAAAATGAACGACATCGCCAAGCAGGACCTCGCGGTAGAACGCTCTGTGATGTCACGAAACGATGCCGTCACCCTGTTTGAAGGTATGGGTGAAAAGTACAAGGCAGAGATCCTGGAAAGTATTCCGTCCGATGAAGACCTGTCGTTTTACAAGCAGGGCGACTTCATGGATCTTTGCCGAGGCCCGCATATTCCTAGCACCTCCAAGACCGGCGCGTTCAAGCTAACCAAAGTGGCCGGTGCCTACTGGCGCGGCGATTCAAATAATGAAATGCTCCAGCGGATTTACGGTACCGCGTGGGCAGACAAAAAGGCGCTTAAAAACCATCTGCGGCTGTTAGAAGAGGCGGAAAAGCGGGACCATCGCAAGCTAGGCAAGAAACACGACCTGTTTCATACGCAAGAAGAAGCGCCCGGCATGGTGTTTTGGCACCCTAAAGGCTGGCAGGTGTGGCAGATCATCGAGCAATACATCCGCGATGTTCAAAATGGCAATGGATACCAGGAAATAAAAACGCCCCAGTTGGTCGACATGTCTCTGTGGGAGAAATCAGGTCACGCTGACAAGTTTGGCGACGATATGTTCAGTGTTCAGACAGACAACCGGCTCTATGCGATTAAGCCGATGAATTGTCCCTGTCATGTGCAGGTTTTTAATCAGGGGCTCAAGAGCTACCGCGAACTGCCCATTAGACTGGCTGAATTTGGCTCCTGTCACCGTAACGAACCTTCAGGCACCTTGCAGGGCATCATGCGAGTTCGGGGTTTCGTGCAGGATGACGCGCATATCTTTTGTGCCGAACACCAGATCCAGGAAGAAGTCGCAACCTTCATAAAAGTCCTGACCGCTGTTTACCACGACTTCGGTTTTGACGAGATGATTATCAAGCTTTCAACCCGGCCTGAAAAGCGAGTTGGCAATGACCAGATCTGGGACAAATCAGAGGCTGCCCTGGCTCTGGCTCTCGATGCCGCGAGCCTGGACTGGGAATACCAGCCGGGAGAGGGCGCGTTCTATGGCCCAAAGATTGAATTTTCACTAAAAGATTGCCTTGGCCGAGTATGGCAATGTGGCACCATGCAGGTCGATTTCTCGACACCGGGGCGCCTTGATGCGCAGTTTGTTGCTGAAGATGGCAGCCGTCAGGCGCCGGTAATGCTCCACCGGGCCATGCTTGGATCTTTTGAGCGATTCATTGGTATTCTGATCGAACACTATGCAGGTGAATTTCCCTCTTGGCTGGCGCCAACTCAAGCGATCGTACTGAACATTACAGATAGCCAGTCTGGCTACGTTAACGATGTAGTTAACGCTTTGAAAAATAACGGGTTTAGGGTTGATTCTGACCTGCGAAACGAGAAGATCGGTTTCAAGATTCGGGAACACACCATCCAGAAGGTTCCTTATTTGCTGGTGGTAGGTGATCGAGAGGTCGAAAACGGCCATGTGGCAGTTCGCGCGAGGAACGGCGACGACCTTGGGTCGATGTCAATTGGCGAATTTTCAGTGCTTTTAACAAAAAGTATAGAAAAAAAGGGACGTACGGTTTGATTTTGCTATAATCGGCGACCTTACCTAGCCTAGACGGAGATTGATCCATTAAAGAAAGTTCTAAGAAGTCACGAATAAACGAGGAAATCGACGTACCACAGGTACGGCTGATCGGCGCAGATGGGGAACAGGTTGGTGTAGTTCCAATCGCTCAGGCGTTGGCAGCGGCACGAGAAGCTAAGTTAGATCTTGTGGAGATTGCACCTCAGGCAAGCCCGGTAGTTTGTAAGATACTGGACTACGGCAAGCATGTATTCGAGGCCAAAAAAGACAAGGCTGCTGCGAAGAAAAAGCAACGTCGCACACAGGTAAAAGAAATGAAGTTCCGCCCAGGAACGGATGAAGGAGACTACCAGGTCAAACTACGCAACCTGACACGTTTCCTTAATGATGGGGATAAAGCCAAAGTTACGCTGCGTTTTCGCGGTCGTGAAATGGCGCACCAAGAACTGGGTATGGAGTTATTGAAGCGGATCGAAACTGATCTTGCAGAGATAGGTGCAGTTGAGATGTTTCCGAAGATGGAAGGCAGACAACTGACCATGGTGTTAGCCCCAACCGGCAAGAAGAAAGGTGTGGCCGCAGAGGTATCTGCACAAGCCTGACCCAACCGGCTAAAAGACATTTCACCCTGTCTTTATATAAGACAGGGCGTGATAGCTTCTGCCGTTTCTTTTTTGCCACGAGCGGTCCTGCTTTAAAGGGGACGGAGGGAGTTAAATTTACTTCCTTCTGCCTTCTCTAAAGCAGCGAGGCCATAAGACTTATTTTTTTGAATGCGGAGTATGAAAATGCCCAAAATGAAAACCAGTAGTGGTGCAGCCAAGCGGTTTAAAAAAACCGGTAAAGGTGGTTACAAGCATCGCCAGTCTTTCAGGAGTCACATCCTGACCAAGAAGGCTACCAAGCGTAAACGTCATTTGCGAAGTATGAAACAAGTCGCACCTGCTGACATCCCGTTAGTTAAACGTTTGCTTGGAGATTAAAAATGCCTAGAGTAAAAAGAGGTGTCACGGCACATCGTCGACACAAGAAAGTATTAAAAGCTGCCAAGGGCTATTACGGAGCGCGCTCGCGTGTCTATCGTGTTGCCAAGCAGGCGGTTACTAAAGCCGGTCAATATGCTTATCGAGATCGCAAGGTTAAGAAAAGAGTGTTCCGTGGACTCTGGATTCAGCGTATTAATGCTGCTGCCAGGGAATGTGGGCTGTCTTATAGCCGAATGATCGATGGTCTTAAAAAGCAGAACATCGAAATCGATCGTCGTGTTTTGGCTGACCTTGCCGTCAATGAGAAAGAGGCGTTTGTCGCACTCGCTGAGAAAGCCAAAGAAGCCTTACAGGCTGCGTAGGTTTTAGAATCTCTGAAGGTTTGCAACGCGAACCTTCAGAGCCTCTTGAATCCCGAGCGAGGCCGAAAGATCTCGCTTCTGGAAATTTCGAAGGAGGTCGCAAGTGTCAGACCTTGAAGACATTCTAAGTACTGCTCTAAGTGCGGTCGCCAGTGCTGGCGATTCACCCGCGCTTGATGACGTACGCGTTAAATATCTTGGTAAAAAAGGTGAGCTTACAGGCCTTCTAAAAGGTTTAGGTAAACTATCACCTGAAGAACGACCTGCGGCAGGCGCAGAGATCAACTCAGCTAAAGAAGCGCTGCAGGAAGCAATTTCTGCCCGCAAGGCTGACCTTGATAATGCCGCCATCGATGCGCAGTTAGCGTCGGAAACGATTGACGTTAGCTTGCCGGGTAGAAACGCCGATATTGGCGCATTGCATCCGGTTACTCAGGTACTTCGCCGGATGGAGGACTTTTTCATTGGCGTCGGCTATGAGGTCGTAGAAGGGCCGGAAATTGAGGACGACTACCACAACTTTGAAGCCCTAAATTTACCTGAGCATCATCCCGCCCGAGCGATGCACGACACGTTTTACTTCAACCCCGAGCTATTGCTGCGTACCCACACCTCGCCGGTACAGGTTCGAGTGATGGAGTCTTCACAGCCTCCGATTCGTATAATTTGTCCTGGCCGGGTTTACCGTGTTGATCCACCTGACCCATCCCACCTGCCAATGTTCCACCAGGTTGAAGGCCTGGTCATCGATAAGAACATCAGTTTTGCTGACCTTAAAGGGACAGTGGTGGAATTTCTGCGAGTCTTTTTTGAAAAGGATGATCTTGCAGTCCGGTTCAGACCTTCGTACTTCCCCTTTACAGAGCCGTCGGCAGAAGTTGATGTGCAATGCGTTCATTGTGATGGTGGCGGCTGTCGCGTCTGTAGCCAGACCGGCTGGCTGGAAGTCATGGGTGCGGGTATGGTGCACCCAAGAGTGTTGGAATATTCAGGCATCGATTCGGAAGAATACACAGGCTTTGCGTTTGGCATGGGCCCCGACCGCCTGGCAATGCTGCGATACAGCGTAGATGACCTGCGACATTACCTGGACAACGATCTGCGCTTTCTAAAACAGTTTAGATAGCCGAGACATCTCAGTCATCTCGGCTGAAGCAGGGACGCTGTGTAACCCAGAGATCTCGATTTTTGCTCCGTCCTAGCGACAGACCTAGCAGCACCGTCATCTCTACCGGAGCAGCGCTGCTGGGAACGGAGAGAGCTAACCTTGAAAGCACCGCCATATCTCCGTTAGTGTGTGAGGCGTTGGATGAACAGCACCGTCATCTCGACTTATGGCGACAGGGTCGCCTTTACAGAGAGACCTCGAACTTGATTAGAGAACAAACCAAATGAAATTTTCCGAAAACTGGCTAAGAGAATTCGTCAACCCCGAACTGTCAACACAGGCCCTGGTTGACCAACTCACCATGGCCGGCCTTGAAGTCGACGGCTTCGACCCGGTAGCGGCTGCGTTCAACAACGTGGTCGTCGGTGAAATACTCGAAACCAGTCCACACCCAGACGCTGATAAACTGGTCGTCTGCCGGATCAGCAGTGGCACTGAAGAACACCAGGTCGTCTGTGGCGCGCCTAACGCACGAGCAGGTATCAAGGTGCCTTTCGCGTTGGTCGGCGCAAAATTTCCGGACTTAAAAATCAAGAAGGCCAAGCTCCGCGGGGTTGAATCCCACGGTATGCTCTGTTCAGAGCGGGAGTTGGGACTTAGTGAAGAACACGAAGGTTTGATGGAATTGCCTCTGGATGCACCTGTTGGCGATGACATCATCAATTATCTGGGCCTCGATGACTCAATCGTCGACCTTGACTTGACGCCCAACCGCAGCGACTGCTTAAGCATGATCGGTCTGGCTCGGGAAACAGGGCTGATGAATCAGCTTGATGTGAGTGAAGTCAATCTGCAGAAGGTCGAACCTTCAATCGAAGACACTTTCCCGGTTGAACTGGACGCAGGCGCGGCCTGTTCGCGGTTTGTTGGACGAGTTGTGCGCAATATTGACCAGACAGCGAAATCGCCACTTTGGATGAAAGAAAAACTCCGTCGGTCAGGCCTTCGCTCAATCGACCCGGTTGTGGACGTCACTAACTACGTGATGCTGGAGTTGGGTCAACCGCTACACGCTTATGATCACGCGAAGCTAAACAACAAAATTGTTGTCCGGCAATCAACAGCAGGCGAGAAAGTCACCCTGCTAGATGGCAGCGAAGTGGAAACGCTGGCCGATACCTTGTTGATCACAGACGGATCGGGGCCCATTGGTTTAGCCGGTGTGATGGGCGGGCTCAGCACGTCGGTCACCAGTGAAACAAAAGATAAATTTCTGGAAGGGGCGTTTTTCGCGCCAACCGCAATTGCAGGCCGGGCCCGGGCTTATGGGATGAATACCGATGCAGCGCATCGATTTGAGCGGGGCGTAGACTGGCAGGGGCAGGTGCGAGCGATTGAACGTGCCACCGAACTACACATCCAGATCTCCGGCGGCCAAGCAGGGCCAGTGACGGAAACGGTTGATTCATCCAACCTGCCTATAGAAAAAACAATAGAGCTTCGGGCATCTCGCATCTCGCGGGTGCTGGGTGTCGACATCGATAACAGCGCGGTAGATGACATTTTTGCCCGGCTGAACTTTCCAGCCAGCACGACCGATGAAAATGGCGAGCATATCTGGGTAGTAAGCGCTCCCTCACATCGATTCGACATTGCCATCGAGGCCGATTTGATTGAAGAAATATCCAGAGTCTATGGCTACAACAACCTGCCAACAAGGACGCCTCTTGCAAGCCTTAACATGTCCAAAAAGGCGGAGACAGAACTTTCGTTGAATCGGGTACGTGATCACCTGGTTGGCCGCGGTTATTTCGAGGCGATTACCTACTCATTCGTTGATACCGCCATGCAGGCGACACTGGACCCTGAGGAGACACCTATTCCTTTGGCAAACCCGCTTTCTGCTGAAATGAGCGTGATGCGAACCTCTATTTGGCCGGGATTGGTTAAGTCCCTGATATACAACGTGAACCGACAACAAACCCGTGTCAGGTTGTTTGAAAGCGGGTTGTGTTTCAGCCAGCCAGCTCATCTAGATGGTTTGGCTTTTGACAACATCTTGCAGGTTAAAAAAATTGCCGGCGTTGTTTGTGGTCCCAGGCAAGACGAAAACTGGTCCAACGACTCGCAACTTGTTGATTTCTTTGATGTAAAGGGTGATATCGAGAGTGTTCTTGCGCTCACCGGGCAATCTGAAAACTTTGAGTTCATAGCCCAGCCCCATCCCGCGTTGCACGCAGGCCAATCAGCGGCGATCCGAAAGAACGGCGAGACTGTCGGGTATGTAGGACTTCTGGACCCCAGAGTTCAGCAAGAGCTGGATATCCGCTTTCCCATCTTTCTTTTTGAGCTAGCAGTTGACGCCGTGATTGCAAAAAAACTGGCTCACAGTGAGCCTATGTCGCGTTTCCCCGAGGTACGACGGGATATTGCCGTGATTGTTGATCAGACAGCGACCGCCGCGGATCTGCGGCAGTGTATTACGACAGCGGGTACTGATACCTTACAGAACCTCAAGTTGTTTGACGTATATCAAGGCAAAGGCATTGATCCTAATAGGAAAAGTCTGGCATTAGGCTTGACCTTCCAGCACACTTCCCGCACTCTTACTGACGACGAGATCAACGATTCGGTGGAAAAAATTGTAGCTTCCCTGGAAGCTCAATTTGGAGCCAGCTTAAGGAATTGAAACATGGCTGCTTTAACCAAGGCGGAAATGGCTGAAAAGCTGTTTGAAGAGCTGGGCCTAAACAAGCGTGAAGCAAAAGAAGTTGTTGAACTTTTCTTCGAAGAAGTGCGTTCTTCACTTGAAAACAACGAGCAGGTTAAGCTATCCGGCTTTGGTAACTTCGACTTAAGAGACAAAAGTCAACGACCCGGTCGTAATCCAAAAACAGGTGAGGAAATCCCCATTACCGCTCGTCGGGTAGTGACATTTCGTCCCGGACAGAAACTTAAGGCAAGAGTAGAGGCGTATGCTGGACCCAGATCATAACGCTGAACTCCCACCCATACCGGGTAAACGCTATTTCACCATCGGCGAAGTCAGTGGCTTATGCGCTGTAAAACCGCATGTATTGCGCTACTGGGAGCAGGAGTTCCCGCAGTTAAAACCGGTAAAAAGACGTGGCAACAGACGATATTATCAGCGCCAGGACGTCTTGATGATCCGGCAGATCAGGTCTCTTTTGTACGACCAAGGCTTCACCATCGGCGGTGCACGTCAGCGCTTATCCGGTGAAGACCAGAAAGACGACAGCACCCAGTTCAAGCAACTGATACACCAGATGATATCTGAACTGGAAGATGTGCTGGTCGTTTTAAAGGCCTAGTACCGCCATCACGACCATCATCCCGACCATCATCCCGACCATCATCCCGACCACATAACCGACCGAACCAGCGCCGCTCTTTCGACCGACTGCGCCAGTACTTCCGACCGAGCACTTGAGTCATTTTGCTTATCGCTTGGGTCATTTCGTTTAGCGCTTGGGTCATTTAGCTTAGGACTTGGGTCATTTCGACCGTAGTGGAAAAATCTCCTGCTTACGACACTTTCTCGCCAAACCCCGTTCCCTTTTTAACGCCCCCACCTCCCATCCGCCAGGGATAAAAGAACGCAAGAAAACACACCAAACCGATCGAAAAACCTAAGTTTCCAGCCGCAATGATGTCCTAGCTTATGAACTAAAAGCGAACCCCATTTCAATCCTGATCGAATCGAGTACAATAGCGACCCTGCGAATCGGGGCGTAGCGCAGTCTGGTAGCGCACCACACTGGGGGTGTGGTGGTCACAGGTTCAAATCCTGTCGTCCCGACCAATTTAAACCCCATTCAGAACCGTTTGCGCTTACCCCCAGCCTCGATCGGGCGCGCAACTTTCTGTCATTAGTAAATCCCTTCTATCAACCTTAAGTTTTCCCGTGGTGGACCTCTGTAACTCAGTCTCTAAAAGCACTGACCTTGCAGTGCAACCTTTTTTGTCGGAACGACGAAAGAAAGTGCGTGGCTTGACCAGATGCCTGCACGAGATACCTGCACAAGATACCTGCACAAGGATAGCCTTTGCAGGCAAGCCCTCAAGCTTGGTTTTAAAGTTATTACTATCGGGGAGAAGCGTGATGACGGTAACGATGCGTGAGTTTTGGTTTAGGCGAGCTAGAGAAGCCAAGCATCTATTACATATTAGGCGTGTTCCATGGCTAAACGAATCGCAATATCAGTGAGTGAACTGTCACGCTGTTGATGGTTCAGAAAGATATGGCTAGGTTGGCCTGGGTTGCAAATCGGATGAAACTCGAAGAAGCGCTAAATCTTTTTGTCTCCAGAAAAATAATACGGCCCGATCGCCAGCGAATGTCGGTCTAGGCCCAGTCATACATAACCCTGTCCTGTATTTAAAAGCGCCATCATGACGCTATGCGTGTTGCGGCTTCTGACGGTTGTTCCAGCGCAGTTTCCTCAGTCTGATTTGGTGCACCCCACACGATGCCCAAAAAGGAAAGCTAATATTTGCAGGATCCGAAGTTTTACCGGGGTGCTTGTGTTTCAATGTCTAGTGTCACGATGCCTTGATAGGTGTCTTTGTTTCACCAACATGATGAGCCGTTAGTAATGGATCAATTCTTTTTCCTATGTATCGGTTGCGCGTTGCTCACCTATTCCCTGGCACATCTATATCGGCTTATTGCAAACGCTTTACAGATAGTCGACACACCTAACCATCGCAGTGCACACCAGGGACTGGTGCCAACAGGTGCTGGTGTTTCCTTCGTGCTGGTCTTTTGGGCAGCGTTCTTTCTTGTCTCGGATCAGGAGGTGCTCACAGGCTCAAGTATTGTCGTATATCGTTTGATACCTGCATTGGTGGTTGTAGCGACAATTGGTTTCATAGATGACTATCATGCATTGTCGTGGAAGTTTCGTTTTACAGTTCATGTACTGTGCTGCTGTTACATCGCATGGGTGACAGGCCTACCTGGTTTGAATTTTTTTGGCGTTCATGTCGATCTAGGTTTTGCTGGTATGGCGATAGCTGTTCTGGGCTTGATCTGGCTTTTAAACCTCTACAATTTTATGGATGGCATTGACGGCATCGCTACGGGTGAGGCGCTTTGCGTACTCACCTACGCTACGATGATCACCCTGTATTTTGAACCGGGTAGCGTTGCCTACCCGGTCATTCTTCTACTGGCGTGTTGTGCCGGCTTTCTTGTCATTAATTGGCCGCAGGCTCGTGCTTTTATGGGGGATGGCGGTAGCGGATTCCTCGGCTTGACCTTTGGAGTCTTCGTGGTAACGGAAACAATGTTACCAATATGGTCATGGTTGATTCTGCTAGGTTGGTTCGTGACAGACGCGTCGCTAACAATCACGCTACGTCTTTTTCGAAAGCAAAAAATCCACCAGGCCCATAGTGAACATGCCTACCAGCATCTTAATCGTGCAGCTGGTACGGTAAAAACGCTGCTGTTGGTTTTTGCTATTAATACTGTTTGGCTAATGCCTCTGGCGGCGCTGGCAGCTTTTTTTAAGGATTGGGGCTTTGGTCTGCTAATATTGGCGTACTTGCCGCTAATCATCGTGCAGTATTGTTGTGGTGCGGGGCAAACAACACCAAAATTAACCCTGAGAAAGCAGACGTAGATGTCGGAATTGGGTGCCAGTCCAAGACTATCAGATCGCATGAAACGTGCAGTTCTGATCGTGGCCGATTTTATGGTGCTGATGGTCGCACTTTGGGCCGCAGTAGCGCTCAGGTACGGCGATGTCGACATGGACATGACCGAATTCTGGTTTCTGTTTGCTGTCGCTTCGGTTGTTGGGGTTTTTTCCTTCAGTCGGTTGGAGCTATACAGGGCGATCGTCCGGTATATAGGACCAAGTTCCATGTTGCCTGTCATACAAGGCGTCACCCTGGCGACGATCGCGGTTTCACTGACGGCTTATCTGACAAACGCTGTAACCTTCCCCAGATCATCGCCCATTATTTTCTGGTTCATCGCTATTTTAATGGTGGGCGGGGGCCGTATCGTTGTTCGTGCTTACTTCTATGGGCTGTTTAACAATTACCTGGTTCGGGAAAATGTCGCTATCTATGGCGCAGGAAATTCCGGGGCACAACTCGCAATAGCACTGCTGAACGGTAGTGAGTACATGCCCGTCGCCTTTATCGACGATGACAAGCAGGTGCGTCGGAGCACTATCCATGGCATCCGGGTCCATGGTTTTACAAACATTGAGTCGCTGGTTGAACAATACGGTATCAAACGTATCCTGCTGGCGATTCCCAACACGGCAGGTGAACGACGACGGCAGATTTTGAATGATCTGGCACAGTTGCCGGTACTCATAAATACGGTCCCTGATATTAATGACCTGGTCTCGGGTAAGACCAGCCAGCCTAATATTCGGGATATCGAAATCGGTGATCTTTTAGGTAGGGATACGGTGCCCCCTGAAGAGCAGCTGCTGATGAATGCAATTCAGGGGAAGCACATTTTGATTACGGGTGCGGCGGGCACTATTGGCGCTGAGCTATCGCGTAAAATACTGGCGAGGAGCCCAGCAAAACTCGTGCTTTATGACAACTCCGAGTTCGGCCTTTACCAACTTGAGCAGGAAATGCTCCAGGAAGGAGGATCAAAAACCGAGGTAATTGTACTGCTGGGTTCCATACTCAACCCGGGCCACCTGAAGAATGTGATCAATTCTTTTCAAGTTGAAAAGGTTTTTCATGCGGCGGCATATAAACACGTACCCCTGGTTGAACGGAACATCATAGAAGGTGTCAGGAATAATGTTGTGGGCACCTGGCAGGTCGCCAATGCGGTGGCTGAATCCAACGCCAGCGAACTTGTTATGATTTCAAGCGACAAGGCGGTCAGGCCCACGAATGTCATGGGTGCGACCAAGCGACTTGCTGAGCTGATTATCCAGGGTTTTGCTGATCAAGCGCGCGAAAAGGCGACCGGCAAAAAGTTTTCGATGGTTCGTTTCGGCAATGTCCTGCGGTCGTCCGGGTCAGTTGTTCCCTTGTTCGAAAGCCAGATAATGAAAGGCGGCCCAGTCACCGTCACGCATCCCGAGACCACCCGTTACTTCATGACCTGCGGTGAAGCGTCAGAACTGGTGATTCAGGCCTGTGCGATGTCCGTTGGCGGTGAGATTTTCGTACTTGATATGGGCGAACCGGTTCTGATCAAGGATCTGGCAGAAAAAATGATCCACCTGCACGGCAGGATTGTGGGTCCCACCACTGACTCGGTAGATAGAGATCTGGTGGTAGATATTCACTATATAGGCCTTAGGCCGGGTGAAAAGCTGATCGAAGAGCTGGTGATCGGTGACAATATCTCTGGTACAAGGCACCCGAAAATTCTGCAGGCACGGGAAGACGGCATCACTTGGGCGTCATTGGAAGCGCTCTGTGAAGAACTGATTGGCGCCTGTAAGGCGGCGGATTATCTAACGGTTAAGCGGCTTCTTGAAGAATACGTGGCGGGCTACATCATGGCCGATGAAACCTACGACCGGGGTTTTGCCCAATCGCGTCAGAAGCCTGTCGATCGCGCAAAGATTGTGCGCCTGGAAGATCACAAGCCAGGGTGACTGTTCGGGTTATTATTCGACTCACTATTCGAGTTACTGCGCGGGTGGCCTTGTCAGAGCGATAGCGACTGGGATCCAGATCAGCAGCCACAGGTAATTGACCTTGGTGACGATCTCATCGCCGTCCAGCGCCGTTGCGGTCAAACCAGATACAAGCAGCATGGTACCCAGCAAGCGTAAATTCAATGCTCTGTTCTGCTGTAGGGCGAAAATCGATTTCACGATCATCGCCAGATAAGTCAGCAGGCCAATCGCGCCACCGTAGTAGAATGTGGCGACAAAAACGCTGTGAGGATGTTTGATCAACAGTTCGGGTAATTGAAAAGACGAGCCCGTGGTCATGCCGACACCAAGCCAAATATTCCCAGCCATTGTGCGAGAAACGAACTCTGTCCATATTTCAGGCCTGAAACTAAGTGCCCGGCTAAACAACAGTTCCGGGCCAAGAAACAGGTACGCCGCCAGGGAAAGGGCGGCCAGCGTGAACATCACACCAAGCATTTGAATCTTAAGGTAGCCCGGGTAACGTAAGAAAACGCCTGTGGAAAGGCCAGCGGCAAGCGCAAGGTAAACCCCCCTGGAACCGGTCAATACAATGGCCCACAGAAACATCAGGGCTGCAACAATGTAGGCGACTTTCGCGATGCGGCGCTCCTCTGTCAGTATCATATAGGCGGCAAGAACCGTCGCAAAACCATAGCTTAATGCGCCGACAACGGGATTGCTAAGGCGGCCTAGTGAATACATTCTTGATTCGAACGGTTGGTAGTCTGGTAGAGCGAAGTGAAGGTAAATGGAGTAGCCACAATTTACCATCGCGGCAAGGATCACCAGGAGAACAAAGGTATTAAGAAACCAGTGGAATCGAGCCACTGATAGGGGAATGGACAGGCAAAACGTGAAAACCAGTAAAGCCTCTGCCAGTGATTTTATCACCCGTTCATCGCTGATGCTCCACGCGACCGAAAATGACATGTACACAAGGAATAAGGCGGTCAGTGTCATCAGCGCGCAGTTGACTTTTAGTGCACGTAATTCGCGACCTTGAAGTACCAAAAGGGCCAGCATCGCCAGCGTAAGTAAATAGGTAGGGAAGCTGTTGCCGCTGCCGCTTTCAATTAGAAAGTAGGTGCTGCAGGTAAGAATGGCGCAGATCGCGACCAGATAGTGAAGCCAGTTGATGATTTGCGCGCGAATGGTAGTTCCTGGTGATTGGTAATACGCCTATGTTACCTTTCAAAAGCAACAATCTCTTCACTGTAAATCACTACTTCATACGCTAAAATAATGACCAAATTTATCTAGGTGCTATCTTTGAAAGTCATTCCTGTCATCTTGTGTGGTGGTGCCGGAACCCGTTTGTGGCCGTTATCCCGCGAACTATACCCCAAGCAGCTGCTTGCGCTGGTCAATGAATACTCGTTACTGCAGAACACCGTCACCCGGTGTGATGGCCACGCGGAGGTGACTTCGCCGATATTGGTTTGTAACGAAGAACACCGTTTTCTGGTTGCAGAACAATTACGGGAGGTAGCGATAGTCCCATCAAGCATTATTCTAGAACCAGAAGGTCGCAATACGGCGCCGGCAGTTGCGCTGGCCGCCCATGAAGTACTGAAGCACGAAGACGATGCGATTTTAGTGGTGCTGCCATCGGATCATGTGATCAAGCAAACCGACGTGTTTCTGGACGCGCTGACCCGTGCAATTGATCTGGCGAAAACTGACGCACTGGTCACCTTCGGTGTTGTGCCAGACAAGCCTGAAACGGGATATGGATATATCCGCAAAGGTCCGGCCGTAGAAGATGCCTACCGTGTCGACAAATTTGTAGAGAAGCCCGACCAGGTAACCGCGATTGAGTTTTTTCAATCCGGCTTATACCTTTGGAACAGCGGCATGTTTGTGTTCAAGGCCAGTGTGTTCCTGAAAGAATTGGCAAAACAGAAACCCGACATGGCCGCCGCCATGACAAAGGCAACCAGTAGATCAAAGAGTGACCTTGATTTTACCCGGGTAGATGCCGAAGCATTTTGCGCCAGCGCTTCAGACTCTATTGACTACGCGGTGATGGAACATACGACAAAAGCGATTGTTGTCCCCCTGGATGCTGGCTGGAATGACATTGGCTCGTGGGATGCCCTGTGGGAAATTTCAGAGAAGGACGAAAACAATAACACGCTGGTGGGCGATGTCGTCGTTAGCGACGTTGAAAACAGCTTCCTCTGGAGTGAGCATCGACTGGTGTCCGTGATCGGTTTAAAAGACGTGGTCGTCGTAGAAACCGCTGACGCCGTCATGGTTGCTTCGCTAGACCAGGCTCAGAACGTGAAAGCGGTGGTCAACCACCTGAAGGACGAAGGGCGAGAAGAACGAACCTTCCACCGAAAGGTCTACCGACCCTGGGGTTATTACGAAGGACTTGATGCTGGCCCAGCCTACCAGGTGAAGCGCCTTAGCGTGAATCCAGGCGCCAGCCTATCGCTGCAACTACATCATCATCGAGCAGAGCATTGGGTCGTGGTTAACGGCATTGCCACGGTGACAGTAGGTGAAAAGGTGTTTAATCTGAACAAAAACGAATCCTGCTACATACCCACCGAAACCCGGCACCGTTTACAGAACCTGACCGAAATGGCCGTAGAAATCGTCGAAGTACAGTCCGGAAGCTATCTAGGGGAAGACGACATAGTCAGGTTTGATGATAACTATGGACGCTAACGGAGTCATCCTACAAAGCCCTGTTACTTTAGCTGAGGCACGTAACAGCACTCATGTCCTGTCGCTTGCAGCGCGTAATAGTACCCCCGTCATCTCGACCGTACTGGCTGAAGGCAACGGGGTGAAAAGATCTCGTATCACTCAATCAGACCGAAGCCCAGAAACCGCGTCCATTTCCTCGTCTATTTCCTCGACCACGTCGAAGACCACGTCGAAGACCACGTCGAAGACCACGTCGAAGACCACGTCGAAGACCACGTCGGAGACCACGTCGGAGACCACGTCCTCGACCACGTCGGAGACTATGTCGGGGACTATGTCGCGGACTATGTCGGGGACTATGTCGGGGACTCAACCCCTGTCATCTCGACCGAAGCGGAGAGATCTCGCTCTCAAGGAACCTCAAAAATGATCACTAAATGCCTCTTCCCCGCAGCTGGCTACGGCACTCGATTCCTGCCCGCCACCAAGGCAATGCCCAAAGAAATGCTACCCATCGTCAACAAACCGTTAATCCAATACGGCGTAGAGGAAGCCATCGAAGCAGGCCTGACCGACATCGGCATCATTTCGGGCCGAGGCAAACGAGCCATCGAAGATCATTTCGACATTTCCTATGAACTAGAGCACCAGATCGCAGGCACTTCAAAGGAAGCCTTGTTGGACGATATCCGTCATGTGATCGATCAATGCACCTTTTCCTACACCCGTCAGGTTGAGATGAAAGGGCTTGGGCACGCCATCTTAACGGGCGAACCGCTGGTAGGTGACAACCCCTTTGCCGTGCTGTTGGCGGACGATTTTTGTACCAACGGTACCGGTGTCCTCAAGCAAATGGTCGATCTGTTCAATGAGTACCAGTGTTCGATCGTCGCAATAGAAGAGGTGCCCAAGGACCAGACCCAGAACTATGGTGTGATAGAAGGCGCAGAAATTCAGGACGGACTTTTCAAGATTTCCAACATGGTTGAAAAACCAGCCCCGGAAGATGCGCCGACGAATCTGGCCATCATAGGCCGGTATATCCTTACGCCTGATATCTTCAACATTATCAGGCATGTTGCGCCTGGCGCAGGTGGGGAAATTCAAATAACGGACGCCATTAACGAGCAGTGTAAGAAACGAATGGTCCTTGGCTACAAATTCAAAGGCAAGCGATTCGATTGCGGCAGTCTGGATGGTTTTGTTGAAGCGACTAACTATGTTTATCAGAAGATGGGCAAATGAAAACCGCTATTGTCGTGATGAATTGGTGCCAGCCCAAAGATGCTTATGTTCGTCGACTCGGGAAGCAGTTAACCGCTAGAGCGGTCTTTGACAGCCGCAACATCGATAATCGTCAACGTGACGCCGGTTATGACTTGAACGACATAGGGCTCGGCAGAAGCTTTCAGCTATGCGCTTAAGGTCATGACTATTCTGGTTTTTGGTTCGTCAGGTCAACTCGCGCAATCGCTGCGAGATACTAAGCTTGATAAAGAACCGTTCTTTGTCGACCACAGAACCTGTGATCTTGCGGACTCTGGCCAGGTTGATGCCATTCTTGAGGAAAAGAAACCGGCACTTATCATTAACGCCGCCGCCTATACCGCAGTGGACAAAGCTGAAGCAGAACCTGAGCTTGCGCATCTGATTAACGAAGCATCGGTTCGCCGCATGGCTGTATTTGCCCATGCTAACAATGCGCGGCTAATTCACATATCAACGGATTTTGTATTTGATGGCACGAAACAATCTCCGTACCTGCCTGAAGATGTCACCAGTCCATTGGGTGAATATGGAGCAAGTAAATTGGCGGGCGAAATTGCGGCGCTGCAAGAAGCGCCGGAATCAACAATGATTATTCGTACTGCCTGGGTTTACAGCGAGCATGGCAGTAACTTCGTTAAAACAATGCTCAGACTCATGAAAGAGAAGGATGAGCTAGGGGTGGTAAACGACCAGCGCGGTTCGCCTACCTATGCCCGTGGCCTCGCTGAAATGATTTGGCAAGCAGCAGAACACGATCTTTTTACCGCGGGTATCTACCACTGGACCGATGAAGGAAACATTAGTTGGTGTGACTTCGCGAAGGCAATACAGCAAGAAGCATTAGAAGTAGACCACTTGGTCCAAACAATTCCTATAAACCCGATCACCACTGATGATTACCCCACGCCAGCCGCTAGGCCCGCTTACAGCGTTTTGGACAAGCGTAAGCTGGCCAAGCTTGTAGGTATAGAGCCCGCCCCGTGGCGCCAAAATCTAAAATTGATGCTTGCGCGGCTTTAAAGGAGCGATTCTTTGGCTTCGGCTGCGCATCATCAGCTGTCCGCAGTGCATCGCACTTTTCATCCTGACAACCGCAACATAGTCGCCCGGGCGGAGAGCCTTTTAGCCAGGCGATCGCGAGCCTGAGATTCCTCCACTGCGCTTCGCTGCGGCAAGCGCCCTCACTATTTGTCGCAATATGTAAATATCTAAAAAATATAGGACAAACCTTGATGATTTGGTAATATGTGTAAACCGCGTCAAATAAAGCCATCATGCCCCTGACACTTCCAGACAGTGCTTTCCACAACCCGCCAACCAAGGCCGGCAGCCCGGTGCTGTGGGATAGCCAATTGCTACTAACCCACCTGCAGATCCATCACGCCGACATTTCACTTCGCACCGTCGAACGCATCATCAACGCAGCGAAGTTAGTACCCACTTCCATGAAGCTCTCCGATATCAGAGATGAATTTGGTTCGGGGCTCAAGGAACTGGTGCGCGATAATTTAGAAGCCACCGCAAAATCACAACGTCAGCCTTCTCTGATTATTCAACAACACCAAAACGGGCGCGGTTGCGCCCTGATGGCCAACGACGGCCGTTTAGGCCGCAAATGGATGTTCTTCGAGAGTGCTCCGCAAACAGTTGATCTGAAAAATTTTCTTGAAGCGCTGTCAAAACATTATGCCAAACCCCTTTTAATCTGGCCGCACGGCGAAATCGCAACCACAGCAAAAACGCTGGTCAGTGAAACCAAACAACACACGATCAAACTGGCCAGCGGTGGCAGGGCAACAATTGCTCTGACAGCCTACGACCAACAACCGAGGGCGCTGGTAACAGTTCGCCGTAAAAAAACAGTAGAGAACAACATGGATATGACCCATCTGGATCGGCTAGAAGCTGAAAGCATTCACATCATCAGAGAAGTCATGGCTGAGGCCGAAAACCCGGTCATGCTTTATTCCGTTGGCAAAGATTCTACGGTCATGCTTCGTCTGGCCGAGAAGGCCTTCTATCCCAGTAAGCCGCCTTTCCCACTGATGCACGTAGACACCCGTTGGAAGTTTCAGGATATGTACAAGTTCCGTGATACCGTCGCGGCAGATACCGGTATGGATCTGATCGTACATATCAATCCTGACGGTGTTGAAAAAAACATCAACCCCTTCGATCATGGCAGTTCGCTGCACACCGATGTCATGAAAACGCAGGGTCTGCTGCAGGCCCTGGATAAATACGGCTTTGACGCCGCGTTCGGCGGGGCAAGAAGAGATGAAGAAAAGAGCCGGGCAAAGGAACGAGTGTTTTCGTTTCGAAACAGTGCCCATCGTTGGGATCCAAAAACGCAGCGTCCAGAGCTTTGGGATCTTTATAACGGCAGGAAAAGTCCGGGCGAAAGCATTCGTATATTCCCCTTATCAAACTGGACTGAATTAGATATTTGGCAATACATCTATAAAGAGCAGATGCCTATTGTGCCGCTGTACTTTGCCGCCGAGCGCCCGGTGGTCGAACGTGATGGTATGTTGATGTTGGTCGACGATGACAGGTTAAAGCTATTCCCCGGGGAAAAAATACAAACTAAACGAGTGCGTTTCAGAACCCTGGGCTGTTATCCCTTAACAGGAGCCGTTGAATCCGAAGCAGATGACCTGCCCAAAATCCTGCTGGAACTGCTTGAAGCAAGAACCAGTGAGCGGCAGGGTAGGGCGATCGACAAAGACAGTTCCGGCTCTATGGAAAAGAAAAAACAGGAAGGCTATTTCTAGCACCCCTTCGTCTTCCTGGCTGAAGGGATGAACAGTACCCCAGTCACCAGGGCCGAAGCGAAGAGTTCTGCTCCTTCGCAACGCGAAGGGTAAAATAGGCGACAGAAAAGAGTAAAAAATGGAATCTGAATTACCCGAATACCGTGAATCTCATGTGAGAAGCTTTTTAAAAGCCCTCTCTTGGCGTGTTTTGGCTACTACCACGACGGCCATTATTGCGTGGTTCATTACAGGGGATGTGTCGACGGCTATCGCGATTGGCAGTATTGAGTTTATCGCGAAATTCTTCATTTATTACGGACACGAACGCGCCTGGCAGCTAGTGCCTCGTGGCACAATCCGCCACATCGTCCACCCGGAAAAGGTATAGGCCTTTGCCATACCGACTCACAATGGCATAGGGGCCGGTGCAGGATGATCTGGGGCAGACTGATCTGGGGCAGATTGATCTGGAGCAGACTGATCTGGGGCCCAAGGCAACAACAAACGAACACTAAACAAGTAAGAGTACTAAACAAGTAAGAGTACTAAACAAGTAAGAGTATCAAACAAATAAGAGTACCAAACAAATAAGAGAACCGAGCAAATGAGCAACCCAGTAACTAAAATCGACGACTATCTGGAATCGCAATCCAAGCTGAGCCTCCTGCGCTTCATTACGTGCGGCTCGGTCGACGACGGCAAAAGCACGCTGATCGGTCGCATGCTCTACGAGGCCCAGTTAATTTTTGAAGACCAGGTCGCAGCCCTGCGCAATGAATCCAAACACCACGGTACACAGGACGGTGACATCGACTTCGCGCTTTTGGTAGACGGCCTGGCGGCCGAAAGAGAGCAGGGTATTACTATCGATGTAGCCTACCGCTTCTTTGCTACCGACCACCGAAAATTCATCGTCGCAGACACTCCAGGCCACGAACAATACACTCGCAACATGGCAACCGGCGCTTCAACAGCAGACGTTGCCGTTATCCTGGTCGACGCATCCCAAGGCGTGCTGACTCAAACCCGGCGCCATTCCTTTATCTGCTCGTTACTGGGTATTAAACATGTAGCCCTGGCGGTCAACAAAATGGACCTGGTGGATTTTAATCAAGAAATCTACGAAAGCATTGTCGCGGACTATCGCACCTTTTCGGAACAGTTAGACTTTGAATCCATTACACCTATTCCCATGTCAGCACTGGAAGGTGACAACGTGATTCAGCGTTCAGCTAAATCCACCTGGTACTCTGGTCCTACTTTAATTGGATTTTTGGAAACCGTTGAAGCGCATCAATCCAAAATTGAAAGCGCCTTCAGGATGCCGGTTCAATGGGTCAATCGCCCGGACAGAACGTTCCGAGGGTTTTCAGGCACTGTTGTTTCCGGCATCGTAAAGAAGGGCGACGAGGTCCGCATTCTACCTTCAGGCGAAACCGCGCAAGTCGAGGACATCGTTCTTTACAAAGATAGCCTGCCCCGGGCAATAACGGACCAGGCAGTGACCCTGAAGCTAAACAAAGAAGTGGATTGCTCGCGCGGAGATGTCATTGTTGCGGCGAAAGAACCCATCGAAGTCGCAGATCAGTTTGAAACCAACATTGTTTGGATGGATCAGGAAACCGGCCACCATGGCAGGTCATACTGGTTAAAAACCAGCACCACC
>Ga0115564_10001108_pt1 | contig 25122 bp, 23 predicted proteins | sample COGITO_mtgs_1105_7_FD_88680 | JGI IMG/M metagenome (GOLD analysis project Ga0115564, IMG submission 88680) | Pelagic marine microbial communities from North Sea - COGITO_mtgs_110523 | ecosystem: Environmental > Aquatic > Marine > Epipelagic | place: Germany:Helgoland, sampling site Kabeltonne...
AGAGCCTGCCTATCGGATGGTTTCAGTCCAATAAAGCGTGCCTTACCGATAAGTGCACTAGTCGTAGAAGAAGTATCCCAAAGTGACCTCACATTGGTATCAAGAAAGAGGTTGTAAGCGGAGGGGTCCATCAGATAATGCGCCTGACGCGTCGATAACTGGTCGGTTATTGACGCAAACAGAGGCACAAAACGGCTCTCTACAAGCTGCTCTTCGCTTTGCAGCTTCTTTTCCTCTAATGGCGATGCCAACAGAGCGTTGGTTAGCACCAGCATCATTGCGCAAATAGCGAGTATTGTCCGAGATTTATAAGTCATCATGAGGTGTTTCAGCCCTGAAATCCGCTGACCGGGTGACTGCCCGAGCAGCTCATTAAAATAATAAAGTATTAATCCATAACAGCGATTCTGGAGCCTGTCAGTTTAGCCTGTTTAGCTTTGTCTGCAAGCGACATGTCATTTAATAATCTGAGAACCTAAAACGTTGGCAGATCATACTCAGAAGCTATTGACTCCTTACCACAAGGCTCCTAAAATGCGCGCCACCAAGCCGATAAACATTTCCGACTTAGCTCAGTTGGTAGAGCAAATGACTGTTAATCATTGGGTCGCTGGTTCGAGCCCAGCAGTCGGAGCCATATCAGATAAAGGGTCGCATATATGCGGCCCTTTATTGTTTCTGCAAGTACCTTTTTTAGCCCCTAATTTAGCCGGTATTACCCGCTACCCTTCCCTCAAAGCTTTGAATGTTTGTCCTAAAAAGGTACTTTAGAGACGTTTAAAAGCGCTATTTCTCTCTCGATGGCCATTTTCTCGGACGACCTAACAACCATTGCGTGAACTAGCAGACATATTATTTGATGACATCTCAGTCTATTTATTCGATGTGACTGGCTTTATGACCTTAAATCTTTATCGGTATCGCCCTTTCCTGCGGCCGAGTGGCCTTCTCCTCTGCGTCGGATGATCGCCGGCGAGCTAACATCCATACACTTATTTCAATCCGAAGAAATTTAAAGCAAGTCATTCATATTCTTACCTTACTCTAAACTGAGGAAGTAGGCTTTTAGCATTGTTGTAAGAGACGCTCTGTGATGATCAGCCTAACTGTGGGAAGTTACAAGCAGTGCTAATAAAACCTTACAAAAAGGCTATTGAATTGTTTTTTATTTACATCTAAACGGATTTCAATATTTTGCCGCAGCGCACGCCGATGAAGCTAGTAAAGAGAGCTTGTAAAAATTCAGGCCAAAAGAGGTTTCAACCTTTTATTGCATTGTATTGAGAACTTTCGATATAGCCCCGCGCCAGTCTGAGGGCGGTATTTGGAACTTATGGTATAGCTCATGGCAACCCATCACTGAATATGCAGGCCGTGGAGCAAGTGTAGGATACTCTACCGTCGTTATTCTCTTTATCGAGGCAGACGTAACCAGGCCACATTCAGCGGCACTGGCAAATATAGCCTCGGCAAATTGAAACCAGGAACACGGCTCATCACCGCAGTAATGGAAAATCCCAGATTCAAAGCCAACTTCCCGAAAATACTCAGTTAATCTTAAGATACAGCCAGCGATATCCTGCGCATAGGTCGGACAGCCAATCTGGTCCCCGACAACACCGATTTCATCATGACCGGTACCCAATCGCAGCATCGTTTTTAGAAAGTTACTACCATATTCACTAAATACCCAGGCCGTACGAATAATAAGATACTCACAGCCCGATGCCTGTATCGCCTCTTCGCCCCTAAGTTTTGAGTCACCATATACCCCCTGAGGGTTTGTGCTATCAGTCTCTATGTAGGGCTCAGTTGCCGTACCGTCAAAGACATAGTCTGTGGAAACATGGATCAGTCCGCAATTGAGTTGGGCGCAGGTCTCAGCAATATTGGCCAAGGCATGTTGGTTAATTAGGTATGCTAGCTCCCGTTCATCTTCGGCTTTGTCTACTGCAGTATAGGCACTGGCATTGATGATTAAATCTGGTTTGATTTGAGTGATGTTATCTTTTGTCACTGCAAAATCTGTAATATCTAGATCAGCACGAGTGGCGAAAACCATTACATGATTAGTAGACAGCAACTGGTCAGCCAAACAGCGACCAAGCTGACCATTGCTGCCTAAAACCAATATCTTCATCGTTTAAGATTAACCAAAAAAGGGGCCTGAGCGTCTTTTTTAGAGAGTATCGGACTATTGTTAGGCCAGGGAATATTCAAATCAGGATCGTTCCAAAGCAGGCTTCCTTCGTCTGACGGGTCGTAATAATCGGTACACTTATACAGAAACTCTGCGGATTCGGAGATCACTAGAAAGCCATGAGCAAATCCCGGGGGAACCCAAAACTGCTTTTTATTCTCTTCAGATAGAACAACAGCTTCCCAATGCCCATAGGTGGCAGAGCCAACGCGAATATCTACAGCAACATCGTAGACCTCGCCCCGAACCACTCTCACCAACTTGCCCTGAGGCTTAGTCTTTTGAAAGTGCAGGCCACGCAACACGCCTTTATCAGATCGGGAATGATTGTCCTGAACAAACGGTAAGTTTATACCAGCCACCTCGGCGTATCTCTCCGCCTGAAAGGTTTCTAGAAAGAAACCGCGCTCATCCTCACAGACGCTAGGCTCAATAATGACGCAATCGGCGAGTTTAGTTTGAATAACGTTCATTGGAAGCCATTGGCTACTTTTGCTAAATATTCACCATAGCTAGTCTTTTTCAGCTTGGTGGCCTGATCTAATAATACCTGCTTTGAGATCCATCCCTTATAAAAGGCAATTTCCTCAAGGCAAGCTACCTTCAAGCCCTGGCGCTGCTCGACTGTCTGCACAAACTTTCCAGCATCCAGCAGAGAATCATGAGTTCCAGTATCTGACCAGGCAAAACCGCGGCCCAACAGCTCCACTTTTAAGTCACCACGCGCTTGATAGGCATTGTTGATATCGGTGATTTCCAACTCGCCTCGCGCAGAAGGCTTTATAGATTTGGCAATATCCACAACATCATTGTCGAAGAAATATAGGCCAGTAACAGCGTAATTCGATTTGGCCACTGCGGGCTTCTCTTCAATATTCAATACATGGCCACTGTCGTCAAACTCAACCACACCAAATCGCTCTGGGTCCTTGACATGGTAACCATAAATAGTCGCACCCCGAGCTTTTGACACCGCACTGGTTAAATGGTCAGAAAAGTGAGGCCCATAAAAAATATTATCACCTAGGACCAGCGCAACATTGCTGTCGCCAATAAAATTTTCACCAATAATAAAGGCCTGAGCCAGGCCCTCAGGGCTAGGCTGAATTTCATACTCAATGGCTATGCCAAACTGAGAGCCATCGCCCAATAATCTTTGATAACTCGCCATATCTTCAGCGGTTGAAATCACTAAAATCTCATTGATGCCTGCCAGCATCAATACCGAAATAGGATAATAGATCATCGGCTTATCATAGACCGGCAGCAGCTGTTTCGATGTACCCAATGTAATAGGATACAGCCGAGTACCCGCTCCGCCAGCTAGAACAATCCCCTTATAACTCACAGTCATGATTGACCTCCGATTCTCTGCAGACGATAAGCCCCAGACAGCACATTCTCCCACCAAACACTGTTATCTAGATACCATTGCACAGTTTTACGAAGACCAGATTCAAAGGTCTCCTCTGGTCGCCAGCCCAAGTCAGACTCCATTTTATCTGCATTAATTGCATAGCGAGCATCGTGCCCCGGGCGATCGGCAACATAAGTGATTAGATCACGGTATCGATCCACAGCCTCCGGCTTTTGCGGTACAAGCTCTTCCAAAAGATCGCAAACTGCCTCAACGACATCAATATTCTTTTTCTCGTTATGGCCACCAATATTGTAGGTATCGCCGACACTGCCTTCAGACAATACCTGCAACAACGCTTTGGCGTGATCCTCAACATATAACCAATCTCGTATTTGCGTCCCATCGCCATAAACTGGCATAGGCTGGCCCTGCAATGCGCTGATAATAATATGAGGGATAAGCTTTTCAGGAAACTGGCAGGGCCCATAGTTATTTGAACAGTTACTGATAATTACTGGTAAGCCATAGGTCCGGCCCCAGGCCCTTACCAAATGATCTGAGCTGGCTTTGCTTGAAGAATAAGGGGATGACGGAGCATAGGCCGTATCTTCGGTAAAAGCATCATCATATGGGCCAAGGTCACCATAAACCTCATCAGTCGAGATATGATGAAAACGAAACTCACTCTGATGGGACTCACTGAGCTTATTATAATAGGCTCTGGCACACTCCAGTAACGAGTAGCTACCCATGATATTCGTTTTCATAAAGTCGCCTGGAGACTCTAAAGAGCGATCCACATGGCTTTCTGCCGCCAAATGCATAACGGCTGTCGGCTGGTGCTTCTTAAAGAGCTGTGCAATGGCACCTCGATCACAGATATCTGTCTGCTCAAAACAATAGCGGTCGCTAGCATCAGCCGCTGGCAGGGACTCCAGATTACCCGCGTAGGTGAGGCTATCGACATTGATCACGGTATGGGCTGTTGTCGACAAAAGCTGTCTAACCACTGCACTGCCGATAAAACCGGCGCCGCCTGTCACAAAAATCCTCATAGTTTTCCTACTAAACTCGACAAATACCTTATAACACTAGCATTGGATGGTGCGATTGACCAACAACTCACTAACGAAATTTTGCGACGCGATCACTTGACTCGTCCTAAAAAAGGATCAGCTAAACAATGCCAGATATTTTTGCTTCACAATTACCCAGCTGTACTTCCTCAGCGCAATTTCTCTCATCTCTGGATCATGGCTCTGAGATATTTCACTGACCCTGTCTTTTAACTCTGCTGAGTCCATGAAATAGGCACCTTTGCCCTCCATCGACGCTCGGTTATAACCGCAGTTAAAGGCAATGATTGGCTTGGCAAAATGCATGGCTTCAACCAGTGATGGGTTGGTTCCCCCAGCCGAATGACCATGGACATAAACGCGACAATGAGTTCTGTAGGCACACAGGATCTCAAGATCATAAATAGGATCGAGCAAGCGCAAGTTAGCAAATTTAGAATACTTCACCAATAGTTTTTTGCCGTAGTCCGTGGCCTGCCAATTGCCTATAAAGACTAGCTCCTCCCCAGACTCCGAGAAAGCCTGCAATATCATATGCACATTGTTTTCTGGCTCAATCCGACACAGCGACAGTGAGTATGGACGCTCTATATCCAGGTCAGCATAAACGCTGATGTCTTGCAGCTCGACCAGAGCATGGTCACCTCCATAGGCAATCGTCTCGCTCTGGCGATCATAGCTGATACGAACATAATCGGAAATCGCCTCATTATCCGCTACCACCACATGGGCAGATCGCACAGCCATACTCTCAGAAAACCTCAGGAATCGCTTGGCAACTCCCTGCCACTTCTGACGCCGCCACTCCACCCCATCAATATTAGCAACCATACGAACAGAGGGGCATAGCAAACGCACAAGCGGGATCATTGAAGTGCCAGAAGTCCCTAAAATCAAAAAATGCCGATGGCCGGCAAAAATACCATGCACTATCGAAAAAGCATCGTATAGGAAACTCGCAGGTCCATTGGCGCTAATAGGGATATAGACCAGCCTAGCTCCTTTATAGGTATTCAGGCGCTCTTTATAATGCACTCCAGAGCAGTACACAGTGTAATCGTGCTCATCGTCGCCAATCAGGTGCTCAACTAGAGTCTCAAAACCACCATAGGAGGCGGGCACCCCAACACTGCCAACAATAGCGAGCTTCATCCCTCGTCTCCAGCCCGAATTTCCGGGGCATACTGGGCATGTAGACTCTGTAGAAAACCATCCACCCGCGCCCTATAAGCTTCTGCAGAATAGCCCTCAACCGCCGCCATCGCTCGATCTGCGCAGCTACGCCATAATACTGAGTCATCAGCCAACTGCCGAATAAACTCGGCTACCCTGCTCGTTTCACGGGCATCAACAGCCAGACCAGACTGCTGATCAAAATAATCGTGATGTCCTCCCACCAGAGGAACAACACAGGGGCAGCCACAGGACATTCCCTCTAACACAGTCAGCGCAAAACTCTCGATACAGGCATCCGGTAACGATAAATTAAGCAGAGCAAATGCTTCACAGTAGCGCTGTTCAATATCAGCACAGGCAGATCTGAGATCGCAATTAGAGGGCATCTCTCTGTTGCTGATAAAGCGTTTTAACTCTTTATCTGAGCAGCTGAAAATCGCGGTAAAGTTCATATCTGGCAAATGCCGTGCAATCTTGAGTAGTTCCTCTATTCCCTTATAGGCCTTTAAAGAACCGACAAACAGAATACGGCGCTGCTGAAATTTAGCTGCAAAATCCAGCTTAACGGCCTCAGTAAAATCAGATCTCAGCCCATTGGGCAACAATGTGCAGTAGCGGTCATCAAACTGATATTGCTCGGCCAGACATTGTGAAACAACTAGAACCCTGTCAGCCGTGTAACGAATAATGTGTTGAGAAATTTTTCGTACCAGAGATGGGCCAACTGATAACTCATGAATATAGGCGATGGTAAGTGCACCCATCATGCGAGCTGCGATAAGGGAGCCCCAGCACAGGATAGTGTTATTAATCACGACGACCCGCTCCCCGGATCGATGGCTTCTGAAGATGGTCGCAATCAAGAGAGTAAAAAGCTGCAGCTGAGCCAGGATAAAGCTCAGAAGATTTAAAAGCTGAAATCGCCCTCTGGGATACCAGATTTTACGCATTTCCCCCAGGTCGCTACTAAGAAAGCCCTCAGAGTTGCTAGTAATCAAGGTCAATGCTTGCGATTGAACTTCCTTTGCGGCACAAAAATCAGCGAGCACTCTGGGGCTGCCACTAAAGTCATTCAAAAGATGAACAGCAATGTATCTTGTTTTTTTTATCACGGTTCACAACTGCCCTTGCGAGCACCCCAGTTATAATTACACTGTTTATACCGGCACTTGATATGCGCGGTAGCACCGGCCAAACATCCCCAAGCCTACTGACCCTCTGCAAGACGGGTTATTCTGACTGGGATAATTTGACCGTTGTCAGATCAAAATTCTCTTAATGTCCAGTATATTCTACTTCGATTCAATAAACGTAAGTTCTCTATGATAAATAATGACTGGGAGACTTAAAATATTTTGCGAGTAGAAATTATTTGATCAGATTATCAAGAAGCGCCGCCCAGCTATAAACTCGCCTCACAGGCTCTTCAGGCCTATCTAGCCTGAGCTTAGAGCTAGGGGGCAAAGATTGCATCATAGCCAGCCTCAGGGATCCGGCAGTTAACTCATTGGCATAATGGATAACATCACACAGACCTAGCTCCTGAGTGGCTGTATCTACTCCGGCCTCTCGACTAAAAGCCGAGAGTCGCATTCCACAGGCCGCCGCCTCTATAATCGTCTGGCCCAGCGGCTCATAGGTCGATGACATTACAAAACTATCGCAGGCACGATAGTAGTCCTCAGGAGTCGAGGTAGTACCTAGAAAAAGCACCCTCTTCTTAAGACCTAGGGCGCTAACAGTATCCCGAAGTGTGCTCTCGCCCTCACCCTCACCAACTAGAGCCAATTGGCAGTTTATTGGCATACCAGCGAATGCCTCAAGCAGATATGTTAGACCTTTACACTGCGCAAAACGCCCAACAAATAGGAATAAGTCCTGATTTATAGGCAAACCAAGGCGCCTCCTTAGCTTAATTTTTTCATAGGAGCTGATCGGCCTAAATCTGGCATTATCAATACCGGGTACTACCATTGTTATATTGGTATCTTTTTCTGCTTTTGGCAGCCTTTTTCGCACCTGTCGCTGCATAGATTCACTAAAAACAAAGAGTCCGGCTTTTCTGAACGCCCTATCCTGCAACCAGCCATCAATAACCATATGCGTAATAATCTTGAGGCGCCTCAGCCCTTTGGACCCAACCAAGTCTTCACGCAGCTGATTAACCGTTAGGGAGGGAACAAGGTAGCGGATATCTCTGTACCCTGCAGTGTGAGCTGCCAGCACATGCATATGATGTCGCACCACAACAGATGCAGAGGGATGTGTTGCAACCAGACCACGATATACATGGGTTAAAGATAGTCCACCCTGATGTAAAAACAGCAGGCGCCGCAACGGATTTTGCTGGTATTCATCAGCATAGGTAACCAGCTCGACGCCCTCAGGAAAATCCATTGCCGCTGCATCTAAAGCCTCGTTGGCAATAGGCTCTCGGCAAACCATTAGCGCTTTGGCGTTTCGCTCTGATGCAATTTTTAACATACTGCGGATAGAGTTCTCGACACCGCCAATTCCAGAGTAATGGGCGCGATTACCAAAAATAATCACAGGGAATTGTACTCAGAAAATGGGCGATAACGATGGACAATAGCCCGAAAATCAACCCACATTGCCCTAGATTCAGACTTGAACAACAACGCCTGCGCCGCTATGTTTTGAGATAACTCAGAGTCTTTTTGCAAGCTGAGGCTAATTACTCGCTTGAGCTCATCTGATGAAATCTCTGGGTCTAACAGCAACGAGTTAGCACAGTACTGACCGTAGAGTAACTCGTATTTGTGGCTCCAACTGGTGCCAATACAGGCAATCCCCTGAGACATAGCGCTGATGCAGCCATGGTAACGAGAACAAAGAACCGCCTCGGAGGCACCGATAATTCCCTTAACTGCCAACGGATCAAGTTCAGTCACTACTGGGATTGGTTCCGCAAGCCCACAGTTGATGCGCTCGATCAAGGCGCCATCCTCATCACCCTCATGGTTCAGGAAAAATGGCGCCAACCCAAGCTCGCGGTAAAGGCCAATGGCTTCAACAAGCATAGATTCGTAACGCGGCAACCAAGCCTGGTTAGCATTGCGCGGGTCAAGCATATTCTTATTAGGCACAATACAGGCCCAGCGCTGCAGCGTATCTAAGCTCGTCGGAACGCAACCCTCCACCAGATTGGTAAAGTCGCCGTATTGATAGAGATTGGGTATAACGCCTGTGAGCTCCTGAATATGGGCATAGGACTGCCGCTCGCGGGCGCTGATCATGGCCGCGTATTGAAAGCTATCGGCGATCAGCTTGCGGCTCGACTCATTCGTGAATGGCCCAAAGGCCTGGGGTAAAAAGACATAGGGCTTGTTATGGCGGCGAAAACGCAGCAGCTCACTCTTAAGATGGACAATACGGACTTTACTTGGCCACTGATCAGAGTAGGAAAACCCAGAGGCATCCACCAAAAGATCAATATCGGCCTCGGTCACCAAACCCCAGCGCATGAGCAGGCGGCGCAGAGCCATCGGCAACCAATAGCTCAGCCCATTTAGATCGAGCAGGTTCTTACGCAGCGCGATTTTACGCAGCGAGGCAACTGCTGCACGCTGAGCGCAAGAGGCCTTGGCTGAATGACTCAGAGCAATGACAGCCTCCGGCCAGATCACCCTGAGCTGCTGAACAATCGCCACCAGCATCAAGTGCGCGCCCTTGTTCTCGAACTCAACGCCCTTGATCTCGATAATCACTTAGGTCTCACAACTAGGTCAGCCGCTGTCTTTTTGGCCGAATAAGGCACCAGGGCATCACCTTGCGGATAACCCACAGCCAATAGCATAACCGGCCTTTGATAGGGCTCCAAGTCTAGCTCCTTAGCCATGAGGCGCTCATGGCGCTCAATATCCGGCCAATTAATTGCACAGGAGCCTAGCCCCTGAGTCTCAAGGGCTAACTGGAGCTGCATAACCGCTAGGCCACTGTCAATGTAAATAATATGGCGATCTTTTTCAAAGGGATAAGCCGACAAATCGCCCACAACCACAATGGTACACTGAAAATTCTGGGAAAATCCGGCGGTGCCCATCGGAATAGCGCCAATCTCCTGCGCTCGAGCAGGATCATCAAACACATAAAATTTAAACGGTTGGCGATTACAGGCACTCGGGGCCGTCGCTGCAACGTCAATAGCGGCATTAATAAGGTCTCTAGGTACCGGCTTAGGCTCAAACCAGCGCACAGAATGGCGTCGATCACAGAGAGCCGCAAACTCCTCAAACCTAATATTACTCGGAACAAGATTGGAATATTCCTGTGGGGAGTCCGGGTTCGAAACAGTGGCCTTGGGCAAGGTTGTCGATGCCTCGTGATATAGCTGACGAGCTCGGCCAATAGTCTCAGTTATCTGAACAACGTTAAAATACTCCTCTAAAACATCCTGTGCCCAGCGTAACTCCACGTTAGTTAAGCAATCGGCTTCAACACAGAGACTGAAGTAGTCAATCGTTTCCTTGATATAGCCCTCACCAAAGACCGGCCGTCGAGGCTGCATAATTAGGCCCTTCTCAAGCCGATGAATATTGCGACGCAGCTGAAAACTATTGGGGCTTTGACCGTCTTGAGACTCGTAGTAGCGCCTGCGTGCCAGCAGCACAGAGCGCATTTCACGGCGAAACTCATCGCTATAAAGGCTGTAATATAGCACCGAGAGCCATCCAAAGCGGGACGCGGTGACCGCTAGACGGATATCGACTCGCTCACGAAGCCCCTGAAGGTAAACAATTAACCGGGCGGGAAATAATTTTTTGATGATACGCTTTACCATAGACTCCCTGCTAACCCTCCAGGAATGAAACCCTCATAAAAGCCGCCACACTATACCTTATAAAGGCCTCGACCTTTTCGCATTAGCCGCAAGGGCATCAGCACAGATCGAGTCACCACCAACGCCATCGGCCATAGCCTCGGGTGAAAAAACAAGACCACATAGCCGGCTACAGCGAAGCTGATCACTGTAGCATAGGCTGCGCCAACGGCACCATAGAGTGGGATTAGCTTAAGGTTCAAGAGGACATTCACCAACGCTCCCAAGACTTGACTTGCCATGGATAGCTTCAGGAGATTCTCGGCGATGAACCACTTGCTGAGCAGCGCCCGCATGAACACAAATAGCCCCGCCCAGATGTGCACAACCAGGACGGGGACAGCACCCTCATAGGCCTCCCCAAATAAAAGGGGTAGCAGCCAAGCAGCGCAGTAGCTGACAGTCACGGCGACACCGATGGCACTGTAGAGCAGAAAATCATTGAGCCTTTGCAGGTCCATAAAATAGGCCTCAGAGTCGATGGACCGGCGATCGATTAACCGCGGGAAGAATGAGGCCACAATAGCGGCAGGAGCAAAGTACCAAACCTCAGAGATGCGTGCGGCGGCGGCGTAAACTCCAACCTCCCGATCGCCTGCCATCAGGCCAAGCATTACCTGATCAACCTTTAGGTAGATGATCGCCGCGATGCCCGAAAGGATCAGCCAGCGGCTGTCTTTAAGCAGCCTCTTGGCCTCAGCCCAGGAGGATTGCAACTTCGCGACCCCACCACCGAGTCGATTATAGACCCATGTATAGAGTAGCGCGGCGCACACAATCTCTAGCCCCGCAAGGAAGACGAATACCGACAGGCTAGCGTCTTCGTATATTGCCACGATGCGGGCAGCGCTAAAGGCGGCCAAGGTTAGCAGCCGCACCTGGGACGCATAACGATTGGCGACATAGGCCTGCAGCCAGTACTCAACCACCAGCGCCGCATTAAACGTGCTGCACAAGATCAAGAACGCGAACAGATAGCGCTCGCCAACTGGGAGGTATAAAAAAGCAAGCGCGGTCGCAGCCAGGGCAATAACTACCCCAGCGATGCCGCGCATTGCAATTGAGGTGCCTAGGATAAGCCGCTGGTCATTTGATCGGGCAAGAACCTCCCTACTAACCAGGCTATTGAGGCCCAGGGCCATAAAGGGCGTGGCGAGTGACGCAAGTGCCAGTAGGTAACTTAGCTTGCCAAATGTCTCAGGCATCAGGTGCCTGGCGACCCCCAGCGTGACAACCAGCGAGAGGCAAATTGACGCGGATCTCTCGATCAACAGCCAGGCGGAGCTGGCGAGAGGGCTAGACGTGCGCACGGGGCAGGCCCTCTTTACGGCTGGGGAGGGTAATTTTACGGTCCCAAGGGCGCCGCAGATGGGCGCCTTGCGTTTTTTTATGCGCTCGATGCGTGTCTAGTTTAGGCATGGTGAATGTTACCACGTGATCATCGGTCAGCGCCAAGGGTGCCTCGTATCGAGGGCCGAAAAGGTCTTTCTTTGTGGCATAAAAAAACGGGCCCGAGGGCCCGTTTTAGTACTTCTTTTACTTCGTCAAGCAGTCTTACTTAGCATTTGTACAAGTATCAGTAGCAGTACCTGCAGCAACCGTTAACGCTCCGTTGTAGTTAGCGAAGTCACGTGACGCAGTAGCGTTCGCAGAGGTAGTACCAGAACAGCTGATAGCACCTACGGTCGTGTCAGACGTCTCAATGGTCAGACGGTCAGCGTCAGCGATGTGCTTATAGGCAGCAGAGACGGTTACGTCAGCAGCTTTAACAGGCGCAGTAAACGTAATGTTTGCTCTGCTGTTATCAGCCAGCGTAACACCCGCGTTGGCCAGCGCTGTATCGAGAGCTCCAGCTAGAGACATTGCAGTTTTAGCCGCTGCAGTACCCAGTACATACGGACCATAAGACGAGCCCGCTGCAACTACGTCAGCAGTAACTTCAGCTGGAATTGCACCCTTGTTGTTTACCCAAAGGAAACGCGAGACAGTAGAGCCCATTGGAACACCGTAGGCAGTTACAGACGCGCCATTGAGTGTGAACTTACCACCGGCAAAAGCAACAGTCTTAGTCTTCGCTGTACCCGAGGTGTAGCTGTAAGTCGTGCTTCCAGTGAACGTAGCCTCTGGGATGACATTCGCAGCTGACGTAGCAGTCTTCGAAATGGTCATAGTCGTTGAAGCCGCAACAGCACCAGCATCCGTAATCGTTGCAGTTGTACCCGCAGCATTGATCACAGCAGCCGCGGCACCACCTGCTACGGCTACACCAGTAGTCTGAACTCCGGCAGTAGCCGCCGCAGTATCCAGCCAGTTGTAGTCAGAGGTGATCGTGTGGATAGTCTTGACCTGAGTCGTAGCTGTTTGGGCTACAGCATTGGCAACACTAAGCACGCCGCTTGAGTTAGTCGCCATCGACACGCCCGCGGTACCAGCATCAGTGGCAGTCGCAATAGTCAGAACATCTCCACCAGCGACAGATGTACCGTCGGTGAACGCCTTGCGGCCCTGCTCAACGTCTACAGTACCATTGAAAGCAGTAATGGTCTGCTTGAAGGTAGTAGACGACTCGGCGATCTTCATAGCGCCTGTCAAGGCATCCATAGCCGTTCCACCAGCTGTCTTAGCCGTCATGGTGATTGTCGCATCCGCAGCAATCAGTCCAGCAGGGGTTACATTAACCGAGGGAGTCGGGATGAGCGTGCCAATAGTAGTCGTGCCGCCTGTGGGTGTCGCCGCCACTCTGTACGTCGCCGAAGTTGCGTCTGAATCAAGACGATCCAAGGTGAACGAGTGCGTAGTCGCAACTGTAATGTCAGCGTTATCGGCCGGAACCACAGCCAACTTCGGAGAAATCCCCAAGGCTGTGCCAGTCACGCTAGTGACAAAGTAGTTGGTAGAGTCGCCCGCGATATTAATCATTGTACCGACAACGATTTTCGCCGCTTCAGCACCGCCGTCTCCAGTGATAACTAACGAAGCCGCCCCAACAACCTGAGAACCACCGTCGATCTCTACCTTGTTTGCTGCAACCTGTGCAGCTGCATCTACGTTCGAATATAGATTGTCTGGCCAAGCTGAATTTGACGCCTTCGCTTGGTTCAAAGTGAAAGTGACGGTATCGTTTGCAGCGTAGGAAGCTCCAAGGCGGATCAAACCAGAAACAACGGGCACGCCCGTTCCTGCGGCTACGCCTTCGATACCTTCGTTGGTGTGCTCAACTACAGTTACCAATTCGTTCTGCCAAGTCGCAGCGAAGCCGGCCGAGCTTACTGCGATCAAACCGGCAGCTAAAAGTGTTTTCTTAAACATAATTGTTTTCCTTTTATTAACTTCATGAAATTAATTAATTGTTGTACCCACGGCTTATAACCTAGCTAAGTTAGCCGCGGCCTTACCGTTCCACCCTCTCGCAAGCCCATAAGACTGCGATTAGGGTGCAAACTATACGACCATGGTTGGATAGTGTCAAGCGAACGAATGATCCTTTTTCCGATCACAGAACTTGGCTCTGCGCCTTTATAATAGGGGGTTTGTAAATATTTTACTGACATCTCGCTCGCTAAATATTACAACAATTATCCGTAAATCGAGATCACTGCCATAGCCACCTTGAAAGAGCACCTAGGTCAATCAGTCTTTTTATTCTGTGAGAGGATCGAGGTAGCGCAAGGCCTTACTGAAGTCTTGGATAACCCTATCCCAGCTCGAAAGGTCGTCAAGCACCTTCGGCGTAACCAGCATGACCAGCTCGGTTCTGTCAGAGCTTCTCGAATCTGCCTTGAAGAGCCCGCCAATTATGGGGATCTTTGAAAAAAGTGGCACGCCGGAGCCGCCTTTATTACTACCTTGGCTGATCAGACCGCCGAGCAGGATCGTTTGGCCACTTTGAGCGAGGACTTCTGTGCTTAAGGACCTTTCGAACACATCCGGATTACCGCCCGCTCCAGTACCACCCGGAACAGCATTTGAAATATTTTGTTGAATCTCCATAGCAACGATGCCCACCGAGTTTACATCCACACTTACAGAAATGTTGACGCCTGTTTTTTTGTACTCCACCGTACTCTCTTGCCTATCTCCATTGATAGGGTCTTGTGTAGTTGCTCCAACAATAGAGATGCTTGACCCAACATTTATGTTGGCAGAACTCCCAGCTCTAACCATCAAACTTGGGTTAGATAGGACGTTAACTAAGCTATTAGACGCTAGCGCATTTGCCTGTAAGGGACCCTCTGCTCCAGAAATCACCAAGCCAATGCCACCGACTGACGTAGCTCCGAAGGCACCCTGAGTGGTAAGGTTTACCTCTCCTCGGGAAACGGCCCACTCAACCCCAAACTTAAACTCATTCTTTAGAGAAACCTCCGCAATAAGGATATCGAGCATGACCTGCTGCGGGACAACATCAAGGTGCTTCAATAACGGCTGTAAATCCCGGTACTGCTGGCCAGTTGTATAGAAAATTAGGGAATTAGACTTTTCGTCCTTCGCTACACTTATGCCCGCAAGCCCAGCGGTGGGCAGTCTGTTTTTTGGCGGCGCATTTCCAGTAGAACTTCCCGATCCTGCAGTGGATCCAGCAGAGCTTATCCCTATAGCACTGTTAATACTCTGTTCTAAATCTTCGGCCCTCGAGTACTTGGGGCTGTAGATATAAAACTTTCTTCCCTCCCCCTCAGCGGGAACATCTAATACTGATGCCCAATAATTAACCCTCTCAACAAAAAACTTGTCTGTGGAGAACACTGCCGCCGCTCCCATCAACTTCAGCGGCACAAGCACCACATTAGTATTCTGCGACCTATTAAGCGAGACCTGTATCCCCTCATTTTCGAGCAGCACCATGACCTCGCGAGTAAACGACTCCACAGAGATGTAATTGAGATCAACAAGACCAATATAATTTCCCCTAGCCGCCGGGCTGTCCAGAATATCTATAAGCTCGATGACCTTCAAAATTTGCTCTCGGGTGCCTTCTGCAATTATTGTACTTTTCGCAAAATCAGGACTGATCTTGGCACCACCCAACTCCCTTAAGGTCCTCTCCATAAAGACCTTAATGCCGAATTTTACTGGTATTATTTGCATGATCTTCTGACTAGTCTTGGGAACTGACGCCTTATCTCTACCAAAACTTATCAACGCCTGCCTAGACTCAACACCATCCCTTTTACGGGAAATAAAGAATGTATCACTGGTATACTTTAAGGTTATATCCCGACCCGCAAGTATTTCAGCGGCTAAGTTAAAGAGTTCCCGTGAGCTAACTGCGTTTGCCACACTCAGGGTCACAAAGTCCGCGTCCCCATCTCCAGCGACCTCAATCGTTGGATCTAAAACGTAATTTAAACCAAGTAGCTGCCCAAAAACATAATGAATAAAGTCAGGCACAGGCATTCTTTCTGCCGCCACTTCCAACCTATCATCAGCGGGCAGAGAGTCCTCTGGACCGGAGGCAACCCCGATTTTTTTTGCAGTCCAATCGAGAGGCTTTAAATACTTATCTTTGGCAACTTCCCCCGGCGCAACGCTTTCTGATACATCAGCCCTGGCAGGGTCTAAATTAGACCCGGAGCTATTGTCAACATAGTTAGCAGCCTGCAAGAGGTAAGACGGCGGTAATGAAACCCTATCCACTGAAGCAGGAACTCCAGATTTATTTACATCTGAGACACTAGCGCAACCTACGGCCGCCAGAGCCAACAAAACTAACCCTACAATCGAGCCTTCTCTTTTCACTTGATTTCCTCTAATTCTTCATTAAAAGCATATGGCTTCACAACTCCATAACTAAGCCGCTACTCTCCATCATGCAAAACACCTTCACCTGACATATGACTAGCTGGCCTGAATAGTAATAATTCGATGTAGTCCGTGTCGGGCCCCTGAAGCACCAGGCTATTACCAGACATCGACTTAACAACGAATTCATTCAAAGAGTCCCCTACCTTAGCCTCGATTATGTCTGCACTCTTAGACTCATTCTCTGTACGGTAAAGCACTGCGAACTGCCTTGCGCCCTTCAGTACCGCTAGCAACTGATAGCTATATTCAGATCCCTCCCAGAATCCCAAGCTCACCGGAATGTCTGGAGGCTCGTTAAGAGACACATCTTCCGCGGCAGGCTCCTCTGTATTTATTGCCTGTGATAGCTTAAGACCATAGGCATCAAGCAAGTCACCCCCAAGAATGGGGATAGCTTGCTGACTCTGAGGAGCCCCAACCTGTCTTACCAACTTATTATAACCATCATTCAACAAAAATCTGGCCGAAAGATCCACAGCACAGAGCAGCAGACAGATGGCCCAAACAAGCCAATATTGCTTTAGGCGTAAAACACTTATTGCGGCCTGCAAACTCAATTGGCTATTCGCTGACATTATCCATAACCTCGTTACCCAACTTAGGGACGTTGGGCAAGACAAAGAACTCTAACGTGACATTTCCGCTAGTGCCGCCAAGCACATCGAGTCCATAGCTTTGTACTTGTTGCCGCCAGTCAACAATTCTGATTACTTTGGATGAAGCTCCCATAGCCCAAAAAGTTTCAATCATTGAGGATAGTGGTCCCGAAAAATAGACGATACCCCTAAGAACTCTCACAGAGTCAGACTCTTTTGACGAGTCCGCTACCCAGTTAAACCCGGTTACCGTGAGCCCTCCACTAGCGACAAAGAGCTCCTCTAAATCACGCTGGATATCCAGTTTAATCGTATCTGAATACTCATATATCCGACTATTAGCACTCTCCAACTGAGCGCGAACCACCTCCAATTCATCTCGATAACGGGACTCAGCAGCTATCACTCTTTCCACCTTACTCAATTGCCGACTTGCTGCATCCAGAGCATCAATACTCGCATCTTGCCACTCAATCAATGGGATCAGGAGAAACTTTACGCCAAGCAACACCGCAAGAAGCAACAAGAGGTTCTTTTGAGTCATTAAGTTAGCCACCGGTGGCTGCCTCCAATTGAATATTTAGAGGTACTTCGCGAAAGGTAACCTTTATCGCAAACTGCTCTTTTTGACCAACATTGCGCACCGGTAGCGCAAATTCTGCATCAATAACTCTTGGATCCTCAGACAGAACCCGTAAGATGTCCGTTGCCCTCACCGCTGTCATATAATACGTTACAGCTGGAGCATTACTATTGACGGCACGAAAAGATACGCCCAAGTCAACCAAATCAAGCAACACATCCCAAGCTACCCACATTGGATAAACTCCAGTCACGCTGGCCTTGTAATCTGTGAGTTCAGAGCGATGGCGGTTCAGGTCATTTCGAACCAGCATTGCAGGCTCAGCTTTTAAAGTATTGGCGCCTAACCGATAGTCAACCAAGCCCTTGGCGATCAAAAGGTATCCGGAAGTCATGACGAGGTATGTCAAACCAATAATCGCGGAAAGCTTCAGACCATTAACCCAAGAGTAGGAGTGGAATCTTTCTCTGTCGAAACCGATAAAAAATTGAAACATCGATTTCTTAAGAGACACAAGCATTCCCTGGAGAATGATATCAATTGCAGCAGTCCCCTCCAGAACACTAGTGACGGAGGCATCTTGTTCGGCGAGGGCTGCACCAGGACCAAGCCGGCTGAAAAATGAATCACCTTGCCCCAAACTCGACAATAGCCCATCCGGTGTTACAGCCACATGTACCTTTTGTTCTAGTCGATTTAAAACAAAAACCGAGCCATTCAATACAGCTTCAACGCACACGCTCTCAGGAATAATAAACAATGGCCTTACCGCGAGACTATCGAGTACCTCTTGCTTGATCACCCACGACGTGACCCGATGAGATTGCTCTGAAAGACGTTCAACTCTGTTTAATAAGACACCCCTGTAAGGAAAGCGCCAAGGCTCGTTAGATAGCAGTTTTCTGAGATCAGATTGATGGCCTATCGGGTAGTCTTTGACAGACTCAAAATAATGGCCGCGCCCAACCACCAGCAACCATTTTTTTCCATTGTCGTCTGGGATCAGGCTTGTCTGGGAATCTCTCCCCTCAAAACGATAAAGCTCGCCCGACCAAAAGCCTATTCGCTTGAGAATAATTGCGAAGGCTCTTTCAACCACATCCTTTAAGAATCCCTTATATTTCAAACCATTAATAACCTAGCAAACGTCAGTGGGCGGTATTTTACACCGTTAAAGAAATTATAAAAGCAAAGACAGACACTCATACAAAAATACTGTCATCAGTTGTTTAATATCATGCGAAAAGGAGGCTGCGAGCCGGCCCGCAAATGAACAATACGCTTTTCTCGCCACCTGAAGGAATTGAGCTCGACAGTCACATCTAATTTAAACCGACCAGAGGAATGTTCAAATATATAGTCCTCTTTTAACCCACTCGGCAAAAGCATTTTAAGCGCCACACTACTTCGGCTTGGGTCACTTCTTAGAGACATAATCTCTTGAGCCACACCCGGATCAAATAGAGCATTCAGCAGAGCATCTGAGTAATTAAGAGGGTTGGTATTGTAGGTTCCATGCACGTCAGAGACCTCAAGAATACTCTCGACCAATGGCGGCTGATCGGCAAATACCCAAGACACCAACTTGTCACTCTGCGCAAGTCCGTTTGGATACGTCTGCCCAGCGGGTAGCGAGGATGGCTCAACATCACCCAGCATCCAACTTTGTATGTCATTATCTTGAAGGTCCTGCCAAATACCTAAATAGCGCGCTACCTCATCTTCTGGAATGGACTTTCGAATCAGCAACCGCTCCCATAGTGGATGCTGGGGCCAAATCTGAGGCAAAAGCCCATTTAGATCTTGGATTTCTACACTAACACCCTGGCGCCATTTAATTGGGGCGCCATTAAAGCCTTTATCGTTTTTACGGATCAGTGATTCAGCAGAGTCCCCATCGACAGATGGCCCGGCTTCTACAGAATCCGAAAGCTGAAAGAAGATAATTTCTCTGAAAGCTGAGTGAGCAGCAAACTGCGCCAAAACTCTATCTTCAAACTGCCCAGCAATACTAATTTGATCTCTGGCAGTCTCAGTAAATCTAATTGCCAACAGAGATATAATCGCTCCAAGAAGTAAGACTTGCAACAAAGCGACGCCCGACTGGCGAGGGCGAGTGGATATAAGCGTACCAGCTTCTCTAACAGTCACAGTCATCCCCTTGTGTGACTATATCTGGGCTCTTTGATCTCTGAGGATTTCGCTTATAGCGTGACAAAAGACCTGGCACTTCAGTTGCTAACGTCGCTGTCATCCTATACTGCCCGGCTGGGGCAGCAAAGCTGAAAGACGCCTTTATAGGCGCATACAGCGCTTCTAGTCCATTGTAGTCATCCAGCCATTGCGGTGGATTAATGACAGCCGAGTCTTCGGAATTTCTCTCTCCAGCAATAGCCCAACCATAATATTGAAATAATGGGTCACTAACAGATTCAAACAACACCATCGGACGAGAGAACTCCAGAGGCTGATTTAACGATACCAAAACATCATCAACCATCGGGGATTCTTCATAAAGCACATCATAATCGAGTTCAACATTTTGCCTGACCGAGAAGCGCACAACCGCAAAATCGTTGTCACTAAAAATTGACTTGCTGGAGACGGCCACAAAACCATTGCGATTTCCTTCAAAATATATAATTGGCTTCCCATCACGATTATAGGCCACATAGGGCATAAGGCTGCTTAGCACATCCTGAACCAACATAATATTCTGAGTGCTACGCATTGTGGCGTCAAACTGCCCGAGCCTGCCATCCCAGCGCTGTCCAAACATTCCAAACGCAGAAGAGCCAATCAGAATAATCATGGATAGAAGAGCCATCGTAATTAGCAGCTCTACAAGTGTGAACCCCTGAAAATTTTTCACCAGCTCAACTCGCGAAAATTATAGTCACGCACAAGGTTACCCTTGGTAACTTTGACATTTATGTCCCAAAGAAAAAATTTAGTGTTGGGGGTCTCCTCCAAGATCGCCAATGATGGGCGCCCCTGATAAGCCAATGTTGCTGCCCAAGCATAATCTAAGCCTCCGTAGCTTCCCTCACCAGAACGCGCTCCTCCCTCAATAACCGCGTCACTTATAATTATCCTAATAGAGGGTATTGGACCCGTCATTGATAATACCTGTTCGGCTTTGCTACTACTTAACAGCGCACCTCGATAAACCTCTGTCAATGCAGTCAGTGTAAGAAATAAAATAAAGCCTGCGAGCAAAACCTCTAACAGGGTGAATCCCTGCTCTCTATTGCTCATAAAAATCTCCTCGGACAGCATCTGAGACTACAAAATTATCAAATATCGAATGAAGATCCAGCTGCCTTGATATACCTCGAACCTTGACAGTAACCAGAAGCGTATCCGGTAGGCCATTGCGATTAAAGCTGACTACCTGACCATCAAAAAGTAGATGCTCGAATTGCTTTTGAATCGGATCTCTGCCCTCAATGAGGATATCCACGACTGCGCCCTCAAGCCTGAGATCAAGGGAGCTGCCCGAGGCGAATGCCCGAACACTGGATTTCTTAAAGAGACCATATAGGGAGATTAGTTCTGTCTGGGCCCTGGCCCTATCAACAGACTCAACAGTAGCGCCGCCAACGAGCCCCAGTACAGTCATCATGATAGTAATAACGACAAGTAACTCTATCAGGGTGACACCAGAAACTGATCGAGGGCCAGCCACAACCTAGAACCCGATATCATTCACAGACACAATACTGAGCAGCATGGTAACCACCACACCACCCACAATGCCGCCCATGACGAGGATTAATAAAGGCTCCAGCAATGAGGTCATTCTATCTACCCAGGACTCAAACTCACGGCGAGAACGGGAGCTAATTTCTGCGAAGACGGGCCCTAGTTCGCCGCTCTCCTCGCCCACCTCGATCAAAGATAACGAAAAATCTGGATACAGAGGGCTTGCTCTTAGAGCTTTGGATAAAGTATCACCTTTTTTCACTCGATCCTTTGCAACCTTTAAATCTTGCTGGATTGCCTGGTTTTTCACACTGCCGACCGCCATGTCAAGACAGCGGTCAATCAAAATTCCAGACTCCAGCATCATTGAAATTGCGGTATTGAAACGAATACCCTCCACCAAAACGAAGACATTCTTCACACCGGGCACCATTAACAACGCGTCATCTATGCGACGGGCGCCCGAGGGCGTTTTCAATAGCGCAATCACGGCCGCCACCAGAGCAAAAATACCCAACAACAAGGACCATTGATATTGGATCATCCACTCACTTGCACCCAGCAAAAACGCCGTATATGTGGGTATCTCGGGCAGCCCCTGAAAGAGGCCACTCATCTGGGGCACGATATAGTTGAAGATAAAAACAATACAAAGGATACAAACAGAAAAAATAACAGCCGGATAGGTTAAAGCCTGTATTATTTTACGTTTTAGCTCAGACTGGAACTTGATATCTTCTGACAGCCGAGAAAATATTTTTGGTAAGGTACCACTAGACTCTCCGAGTCTGACCAGATTTATATAAAGGGAATTAAATACCTCGGGCTCAGCCAGCATAGCATCTGAAAGGCTTTCGCCACGACGCACTGCATCATGCAGACTAGCCACGAGCCGCGACTGAGGAGCGCTGCTGGTATTTCGCTTGATTACCGCCAAGCCTCTATCGATAGTCACTCCGGAATTTAACAAGAGAGCCAGCTCGGACGTGAGGAACTCAAGCTCTTCCGCCGAGACATGCTTGCGGGCAAGGAAACCAAAATCCTGAGTAAAAGACACGTCCTCAGAGACTGACACAACCATAAGCCCCTGCTCAGCAAGTTGCGCTTTCGCCTGGCTCAGATCAAGAGAATCAACGCTACCACCTACCTTGGCTCCCGAACTGTCATAAGCCGCGTATACAAAAGACTTCATATCAGCCACAGGTCCTGTAGACTTCTTCGACAGTGGTTTTGCCCTGCAGCACCTTCAGCAACCCATCCTCTATTAAATCTCTGCCGCCGATACTCCGGTTATAGGCTTTGGCATTAGCCAGGAACTGATCATCCTTCGGAATCGTCCGCAGATGATCGTCGCACCGCAGATATTCAATGATTGCGAGTCTACCGTTGTAGCCGGTATTTGAGCATTCTTCGCACCCATTGGCTTGCATAAGAGTCCATTTCTTTACGCCGTTTCGCTTGGCAAACTCCTGCAACTTGTACTCTTTAACAAGTGCATTGGGATTAGCCACAGGGGTGGCGCAATGGCTGCATAACTTCCTCGCTAACCGCTGGGCCATAATGGAGACCAGTGCAGCGTTCAGCAGAAATTCCTCCACACCCAGATCCAGCAGTCGCGTGAACGCACTTGGGGCATCATTCGTGTGCACAGTACTGAAAACAAGGTGGCCAGTCAGCGCTGCCTGCATAGCAATCTGGCAAGTCTCTTTATCGCGAATTTCGCCGACCATCACCACGTCAGGATCCTGCCTCACAACGCTTCTCAAACCAGCACTGAAATCAAAGCCAATTTCTGGTTTGACATGCACTTGGTTCAATCCCGCCAATTGATATTCTACGGGGTCTTCTAGCGTTATGATCTTGATATCTTGCTCATTGAGCTGATTTAAAAACGTATATAACGTTGTCGTTTTACCACTTCCCGTTGGCCCGGTCATCAAAATAACACCGGCGGTTCTGGTCAAGTCTTCTTCGATAGCTTTACGAGTGTCAGGGGATAAATCAAGGCTGTCCATATCATAGGTCAGCGTATCTTTGCGCAAGAAGCGCAGAACCATACTCTCACCTTTATTGACTGGGAGAGCTGACACCCTTATGTCTAAGCCAATATTCGCCACTCGCATTTCAATCTTTCCATCCTGCGGCCTTCTCTTTTCAGAGATATCCATGCCAGAAAGAATTTTTAATCGTGAGATAATCGGCAGCTGCAAGCGCTCAGGCAAATGATCAATATCATGCAGTACACCGTCGATTCTGTATCTGACCCGATAGCGATCACCTACCGGCTCAACATGCATGTCAGAAGCTCTCATTCTAAGTGCACGGGTAATCAAGGAGTTTAGTAGATTAACGGTTGGCGCTTCACTGGCCAGCTCTCTCAGACGATCCTCCTCTAAATCAGACAAGAGATTACCTGACTTGGAGCCCGACACATCCGAGTCGACAACTTTTAGAGCCAAAATACCAAAATCCGAGTCGGAGGCAACAATACACGTAAATTCGATAGATTCATTATTTAAGTACTGCAAAACATCCCAATTCATGGGCGCCTTGGTAACAAAGGTATAGGCCCCTACCCCCGATTCTGGAGGCTGAAATAATAGCCAGCCATTATTTAACAAAAAAGACCGTGCCAATTTGCCTCCATTCTCCTCCGGCGGCACCCAATTATCGCGCTGCTCTTCGCCCAGGATAGGAGACTCCAGATACTGGCTGTAGACCGACGGCAGTAGTTCTTCAGAAAAGCTTCCCATGTTGAGAAGAATTTTCTCCAGCGCACCGCCAGCTTTAGCCTGATAGGCCATCCCTTTTTCAATATCTTCAGCGCTAACCCCGTGGTCAGCTAAAACGCCTTGTAAAGTCATTAATCGTGAATCACATCCGCAGCATCGCCTTCACCATCTGGCTGGCCATCTTTCCCAAGACTCAGCAGCTGGAACAATTGGCCGTCGGGACCTGGAGATTTGTAAACATAGGCATTGTTCCAAGGGTCAAGAGGAATCCTCTTAGGCAAATAGGGTCCGTCCCATCCCGCCTTATCCGACTGGATAAGATCATTAATGCTTTTAGGGTAGTCACCCAGATCAAGGCGATAGGTATCCAGTGCTGTCTGCAACATCTGCATCTGTGCCTTGGCGGTTTTTATCTTTGTCGAATCAACCTTAGAGAACATGGTCGGCGCCACCAGTGACATTAGCAGACCTAAAATTACTATGACGATTAGAAGCTCAATGAGCGAGAAACCAATATTTTTTCTCTTTGATACCATTCCATAACCTCGAAAAAGTCTGATATTAACCAATATCCTGTTATCTCTAAATTTAAAGCGGCCCATGCCAAAATGGAAATGGTTGAGTAAAAGTGCAGTATACAACCTATAAGACTCATGTTGATAGAGGCGTAGATAAATAATAGCTGTCATAGCAAGGCAAGTATGGCCCTAAAAATCAAGGCACAGGAAACGAGGGTAAGGAGGTTTTTTTGGAGGAGGGACAGTCAGAGCAGCTTAATTAATGCAGTCTAGTTCCGAAATCTCTGAATCATAGAAACAAGGAATAATCGAATAATGAAAACAGGTAAAAATAGCTGCCGATTGAAGCGCCAGGGTTGCTTGTACAGGCGATAAAACCACTCAAGATTATTGTCAATCATGAATTGGGGAGCGCGATTAAGAGCCCCAGACAGAATGTCCAGCGCCCCACCACAGCCAATTACAAATCCAGATTTGACCTGCGATAACAGCTCAGCAGCAAACAACTCCTGTTTGGGAGAGCCCATCGCA
>Ga0115564_10001113_pt1 | contig 25054 bp, 28 predicted proteins | sample COGITO_mtgs_1105_7_FD_88680 | JGI IMG/M metagenome (GOLD analysis project Ga0115564, IMG submission 88680) | Pelagic marine microbial communities from North Sea - COGITO_mtgs_110523 | ecosystem: Environmental > Aquatic > Marine > Epipelagic | place: Germany:Helgoland, sampling site Kabeltonne...
CGTGAAAAATCATGGGAAACCATAACAAAAATTGGCCAAAAAATTTCAAAAGAGTGGTTCAATCTTGGTAAAAAATACAACCTTAATATAAAAATTTTTGGTATGCCTGCCACTAGCGGCTTTAGCATAAATAGCCCTAATGCACTATATTACAAAACCTATATAACTCAGGAAATGCTTGCAAAAGGTTATCTTGCGTCAAATCTTGTGTTTGCTTGTATAGAACATACTGATGAAATTATAGACGGTTATTTAGAATCACTTGATCCAATATTTGAAACAATTCAAAATTGTGAAAATGGTCTTAATATTAAAAGCTTACTTATGGGGCCTGTATGCCACTCAAGTTTTAAGAGACTAAATTAAATAGGGTTTAGGGTCTATGACAAACGTCTCAATTAGAGTTGATGCCGATAATCAGATTGGTTACGGGCATTTAAAACGTTGCCTCACTTTAGCAGAAACCCTCAGAAAAAAGGGACAAATGGTTTCATTTATTGTAAAGGGAGATCGAGTTGTAGAAAATATGGTACAATCAAAAAATTTTGAATGTAAACTGTTACCTAATCTATTGACACTCAAGGAAGAAGCAGAAAAGATTTACAAAAATTTTCCTTCATCTATCTCTACATTTGTATCTGATATTGCTCACCCAAACACTCTAAAAGATGCAAAAAATCTTGAGCTGTATTTACATGAAATAAATAAATCCTTTAAACATGTCTTATTTGATGGATCAGGCAAAATATCTTTTCGAAAAAGTCTATTGAATTTAAATTGTGATCTTCTTGTGTCACCATATGTAGGAGAAATTAAATTAAAAACAAAAGTGTCTTATAAAGAATTGTTAGGTACAAAGTATTTTATTTTAGGAAAAGAATATAATTTAAAAAAAAAAAGATTAATTAAGTCAGAAGCCAACAACATACTTGTCACTTGTGGAGGTTCAGATCCAAAATTAATAACAGCAAATATTCTTAAAGCTTTGGGGCTATGTAAAGATAGTAGAATAAATATAAGAGTTATAATTGGACCTGGTTATAATAAAAACTATGTAAAAAATTTATATATTTTATCCGAACAGATACATCATCAAATTAATTTTATTCATTCACCTGACAATCTTGCAGAAGAAATGTATTTTTGTGACATTGCCATTTCTACATCAGGACTTACTAAATATGAGCTTGCTGCCACTGGGACACCCACGATACTTATGTCCATTGATCAACATCATCATAATGTTAATAAAGCTTTTTCAAAAATAGCTAGTGTGATTAACTTAGGTGTAGCAGAAAAAGTGTCAACAAAAGTATTGGCAAATAAAATTATTGATTTAATGCATAATCATCAAAAAAGAAAGCAATTATCTATTTCAGGACAAAATTTGGTTGATGGGAATGGTGCGAGACGGTTAACTAATGAGATATTAAATTTAATATGAGTAAAAAATAATGAATAAAAGCTTTTATATACAAGAAAAAAAAATTGGAGATGGTTGTGAACCTTTTATTGTTGCAGAACTTTCAGGTAATCATAATCAATCAATTGATCAGGCACTAAAAATAGTTTATGAAGCGGCAAAAGCAGGTGCTCATGCTCTTAAATTACAAACCTATACTGCTGATACCCTTACAATTGATAAAAATGATGGTGATTTCTATTTAAGTGATAAAAATAGTCTATGGCACGGTACTTCAATGTATGAACTTTATGAAAAAGCACATACACCATGGGAATGGCACGAAACTATTTTTTCTCTGTGTGAAAAGTTGGGTATAATATGTTTTAGTAGTCCCTTTGATGTAACAGCAGTAGATTTTTTAGAAAAATTAAGTTGCCCTTGTTATAAGATTGCATCAACTGAAAACACAGATGTTGAGCTTCTCGAGAAAGTGGCATCTACCGGAAAGCCCGTCATTATTTCAACAGGTATGGCAACCATTTCTGAACTAGGTGACATGGTAGAGATTGTTAGAAATAAAGGATGTAAAAATTTAATTTTATTAAAATGTACGGCAAGTTATCCATCTGATCCTGTTGATGCAAATTTATTGACAATACCTCACATGAGTGAACTTTTAGGATGCCCAGTTGGTTTATCCGATCATACTCTTGGAATAGGGGTTGCTGTTGCAAGTGTAGCATTAGGTGCAACAATTGTTGAAAAACATTTTACACTATCTCGAAATGAAGGAGGTGTAGATTCTGCTTTTTCTATGGAACCTGAAGAATTTTGTAAATTAGTCAAGGAGATAAAAAATGCTTGGTTGGCTCGTGGTAAAGTGAATTATGGTAGTGTAGCGAGCGAAAACAGCGCATTGTCAAGAAGATCATTATACATCGTAAGAGATATGAAGAAAGGAGATATACTGACTCCAGAAAACTTACGATCAATAAGGCCTGGCTATGGTTTGCCCACCAAATATTTAACTAAACTTTTAGGCATGAAGGTTACTCGTAATATTTTGAGAGGTGCGCGTATGAGTTGGGATTTCATAAAATAACTAGTATATTGCTACGAAAATATTGTAATTAACCTAAAAAGAGTTTAAATAGGTCACCATACAATAAACTTAAAATTACAAAAATTATAATAATGTTCATATAAACAATATAATTTTTAGTATATTTACATCAATTTTTTTGGGGTCTTTAAAATATTGTTCATAAGGAGATATTTTGAATAAATTAAATGAAATAATAGAAGATATATTTAACATTAACGACACTGAGATCTTGGACGAGCTTGATATTCGTCAAACTAAGAAATGGGACTCTCTTAATCACATTCATTTTGTTTTTGCTATAGAAGAAGCCTACAAAATTGAACTTAGCCAAGATGAAATAATTAGCCTGGCAAAAGTTTCTGATATAAAAAAAATAATAATGTCAAAAAGTCAAATGGAGTAGATTATAGAAGTTAAAGGAAAAAATGTTATTATAACTGGTGGCGCAAACGGACTTGGTAATTTTCTTACAAAAGCTTTTTATAAGAAAGGTGCAAATATTGGTGTTTTTGACATTGATGAAGTAGCAATGAACCGTCTTAAAATAAAATACCCTAGACTCAAAACATATAACTGTGACGTAACAAATTACAAAATGACATCAGATGCTGTTAATATTTTTTATAAAAACCATAAGAGTGTGGATATTTTAATAAATAATGCAGGTTATATATATAGCTCACCTTTGATAAAATTTGGAGTTAACGGTATAATAAAACATGACCCAGAAATTTGGAATAAAGTAATTAATCTAAATTTATCTTCAGTCTTTAATATGAGCGTAAATGTTGTTGAAAAAATGGTAATTAAACGGACTAGAGGGGTAATTATTAATATTAGTTCGATTTCTGCAGCAGGAAACATTGGACAAGTAGCATACTCTGCTGCAAAGTCAGGAATTAATGCAATGACGATGGCAATGGCAAAGGAACTTGGTGTTATGGGAATTCGTTGTGTAGCTATTGCTCCAGGTTTTTTCGAAACACATTCCACCAAAGAAGCTGTGAGCGAAGAAATTTTAAAAGAATGGTTGCGCAAAGTCCCGCTTAATAGAATGGGATCTGGAGATGATATAACAAAAGCAGTGTTTTCTGTAATTGATAATGATTATTTCAATGGCAAGATCTTTGAACTAGATGGCGGACTTAAAATTTAGTATTGGGAAGATAATGGAAAAAATAATTATATTTGGAACGGGTCAAACTGCAGAGATAGTATATAAATATTTTGAGAAAGATAAATCATTTGAAGTCGTAGCCTTTACAGCGGATAGAGATTTCATCAAAAAGAAAAGAATATTTGATCTTCCTGTAGTACCTTTTGATACAATTCTAAACAAATATCCCATAAATGAGTATAAAATGTTTGTGGCAATTGGTTATAAAAATTTAAATAAATTAAGAGCTGAAAAATATAATGAAGTTAAAAATAAAGGTTATCAACTAGTAAACTATATTGATAAAGATTCAGGCATTAATCCTGATATAGTAATTGGAGATAACTGCTTAGTTTTAGAAAATCAATCCATTCAACCTTTCTCTGAAATTGGAAGTAATGTATTTGTGTGGGGAAGTGTTGTTATTGCTCATCACTCTACTATTGCAAATCACTGTTGGATAACTTCTGGTGTTAGTATTGCCGGGAACACAAAGATAGGTGATTTTTGTTTTATTGGCATTAACGCTACAATTGGTCATATGGTTCAAATAGGAAGAAAATGTTTCATAGGTGCAGGTGCAATCATTACAAAATCTGCTGAAGATAACTCAGTATTTATAGAAAAAGAAACTGAAAAATTTGCCCTAGATAGTTCTAGGTTTTTAAAATTGACAAAGATGGGATGATGTTTATAAACAATCGAGTTAAACTGAGTGTCATTTATATGATATTTTAAAATTTAATAATTACTATTAGCCATTACAAAATCTTAAATAAACATTTTACGAGAAATTTATGAATAAAAAAACTCACGATCTAAAAGGCTACAAGCAAGATGGTAGATCCTCTAATAAAGTTTTAAATAATAGAGATAATCTATATAGGTTATTTCGTGACAGACCAATGCCAGATGACCAATTATTAGTTAGTCTTGGAATGTATATGAGAAGTTCTGCACTAACTAAAATCCTTTTTCTTAATGAGCTATATGAACAGATTTTGGATGTTCCGGGTGTAATAATGGAATTTGGTACTTGGTGGGGTCAAAATTTGATAGTGTATGAAAACTTACGAAGTATTTATGAACCTTTTAACTATGACAGAAGGATTGTAGGTTTTGATACATTTAAGGGTTATGAAAACATATCAAATAAAGATAAAAAATCAGAAATTATCAAAGAGGGAGGTTATACAGTTTCTGAGAACTATGATGATTACCTTCGTGATCTACTCAATTTTCATGAGAGGGAAAATGTTTTATTTTATGAAAACAAACACACTATAGTTAAGGGTGATGCTACAATAACATTAGAGAATTTTTTAAATAAGAACCCACATACAATCGTGGCTTTAGCCTATTTTGATATGGCTCTTTACGAACCTACAAAAAAATGCCTTGAACTTTTAGAAAGACATCTTTTTAATGGAAGTGTTGTAATGCTAGACGAATTAAATGCACCAGATCTCCCAGGAGAAACTTTAGCTCTAATGGACACATGGGGGTTAAAAAAATACTCTCTAAAAAAATCGCGCTTTATGCCAGGCCGATCATATTTAAAAATAAGTTAGTTTCATGGGACAAAATCAAAGACCATACTGGAAAAAGCACGGTATAATAATAAAACCACAAAAAAGATTGTGGTGGATGCAAACACATGCATTTGTTCCTTTTGCTGAACAAATTGACGGCCCTATATTTAAGGTCTATTTTTCTGGAAGGGATCAACATAATAGATCTCATATTGGCTATGCAATTATCGACATTGAAAATAGTTCAAAGGTATTAGAATATAGCCTAGAACCTGTACTAACAATAGGTGAATTAGGATGTTTTGACGATAGCGGTGTTACACCTAGTTGGATAATAAATCATAATGGTATTAAATACTTATATTATATTGGGTGGAACCGCCGGTCTTCTGTAAGAATGGGTTTGATTACTGGATTAGCATTAAGCAAAGATAATGGAAAAACTTTTAAGAGAGTTTCTCGTGTTCCAATTCTTGAAAGATCAAACGAGGAACCCTACAATATCATAACTGGACCAAGTGTTATTTTAGAAAATAATACTTGGAAAATGTGGTATGTATCATGTGTGGGTTGGGTTCATGAAGACTTACCAAAATATAATATAAAATATGCTACTTCTAGTGACGGCATTAACTGGCATCGTGATGGTACTGTTGCGATTGATTTTAAGTCTCTTGATGAGCATTCTTTAGCCCGTCCATCTGTTTTAAAAGATAAAAATATTTATAAAATGTGGTATTCCTACAAGGGAAATGATTACAGGATTGGATATGCAGAATCCAATGACGGTATTAATTGGGAAAGAATGGATAATAAAGTTAGCCTTGACGTAAGTTTAGACGGAAAGGATTCTGAAATGATTGGAATAACTCACATGTTTAAATATGAACATAGAATGTTTAGTGTCTATAATGGAAATAATTATGGTATTGAAGGTGTAATGTTAGCTGAATATATTACAAAATAATTTTACTCTAATTTACGATAGAAGTACTTTAAATAAACTTTTATAAGTAGGTATATGTTTAACAAATATTGCTACAACCTTGGGTATGCTTTTGAAGAAATTGTTGAAAATTTTCCAAACAACATTGCTATTGCATTTTCTAAAGACAAATCTTTTACATATACAAAGCTAAACAAGATTGCAAATAAGATCTCTAGATATCTAGTTGCTAAAAATGTCACTCAAGGTGATGTTGTTTGTATTTCTGGGATTAAAATTATTGAAACATTTGCTAGCATGTTAGCATGCATCAAGATTGGTGCAGCTTATTGTATATTGGACCCTGAAAGTCCTTTTGAAAGACTTAAAAAAATTATTAATAATTGCCAACCAAAAATTATTTTAGTTGATGATGAATTAAAAGCAAAACTAAAATCTAATTTTTTAAAAATCAAACCAAAGTTGTTATTAATTAACTGCAATCATTTTCACAAAATTATATCAACACTTTGTGAAAAAAATCTTGAAGAAACTAAAAAAATTACATCAACCAATTCAGCATATATAATGTTTACTTCAGGTTCAACTGGCTTTCCAAAGGGAGCTGTAATTAGTCATCAAAATGTTCTAAATTTGATTCAATGGAGTAAAACGAATTACCAAACTTCACATGAAGATGTATTTACAAACGTCAATCCTCTCTACTTTGATAATTCTGTTTTTGACTTTTATTCATCTTTATTTATTGGAGCGTGCCTTGTAGCTTTCACAAAAGAAGAAATGAAAAATCCAGTACTAATTATTAGAAAAACCGATGAACTTAAGTGTACTACTTGGTTTTCAGTTCCTTCGTTATTGATATATCTAAATTTTATGAAAACATTACATAAGGGAAATATGCTATATATCAAGCGATTTATTTTTGGTGGTGAGGGATATCCAATCAATAAACTAAAAGCATTGTATGATATTTATGGTGATAGATCAGAGCTATTTAATGTTTATGGACCAACAGAATGTACATGTATTTGTTCTAGTTATAAAATAAAAAAAGTCGACCTTTTAAATAATACTGGTTTTCCCCCTTTAGGAAAAATAGCTAAAAATTTTTCATACAAAATTTTAGATGAAAATAGCAAACCTGTAAAAAAAGAGGAAATTGGTGAACTTTGTTTGTTAGGACCTAATGTATCTTTAGGCTATTTCAATGACCCTGAGCGTACAAAAAATTCTTTTGTACAGAATGTAGAAAATTTTTCTACAAAAGAACTTATGTATAAAACAGGAGATTTAGTAAAATTAGATGAAAATGACCAAAATTTATATTTTTGTGGACGTAAAGATAACCAGATTAAACATATGGGGTACCGCATTGAGTTAGAAGAAGTAGAAACTGCCATCAATATACTTGATTATGTTAAAGAAGTTGTAGTGTTCCATGGTGAAAAAAGGGGTTTTAGTGAAATAGTCGCGGTCATAACACTTTCGAGTTCAAAGTATATTAAAAATATTGATGATGATATTAGACAATTGATACCTAGTTACATGATGCCTACAAGATTTGTTTTTAAAGAAGGAGTACTTCCCAAAAACCCTTCTGGCAAAATAGATCGAATCTTTTGCAAAACTCTCTAATTAAATGGAGTTTTGATTTTGAAAAAAGTTGCTATTATGCAACCCACATATTTACCGTGGGTTGGTTATTTTGCTCTCATGAGCAGAGTTAATGTTTTTGTTTTACTGAATAATGTTCAATTTGCCAGACGTTCTTGGCAACAACGTAATCAAATAAAATCTATAAAAGGATCAAAGTTACTTACAGTTCCAGTAAAAAAAAGTGGTTTAAGAAATCAGCTAATCTCAGATGTTGAAATGGTGATAAAAGAAAATGCTCTTGAAAAACACATAAGAATAATTGATGAAGAATACAAAAATGCGCCTTATTTCAAATATTACTCACAAGAATTATTTGAGATATTATCTAACCCATACACTCATTTAGCAGATTTAAATATAAAACTAATTCTTTTTATAAAAAATGCTTTAGATATTAAAACTGATATAGTTTATTCAAGTGCTCTTGAGGTCTCTGGTAAAAAGGCGGACTTGTTATCAAATATTTGTAAATCACTAAATGCTGATCAATATATAGCACCTATAGGATCAAAAAATTATATTGATTTATCTAATGCTTTTTCTGAAAAAAAAATAACTATTAAATTTCATGTCTATGAACAGTACGAGTATTCTCAATTGTTTGGAGAATTTATTCCCTATATGTCTACAATCGATTTACTATTTAACGAAGGTCCAGGTAGTAAAGATATAATGACGAAGGGTATAAAATAATTTACATTATAGTATTAAAAATAATTGAGGTAACTAAAAATGCTTCTTGCAATTATACCAGCTAGAAGTGGCAGCAGTAGAATAATTAACAAGAATATAATAGATTTCAATGGGAAACCTTTAATATCATATGCTTTAAAGTCAGCTAAAAATGCAAATATTTTTGATACAATACACGTTTCAACTGATAGCCTAATATATGCAAATATTGTAAAAGAACTTGGGTTTGAAGTCGATTTTTTAAGAGATCCAAGTCTATCTGGAGACAATGTTGAGATAACCAAAGTTTTACGTTGGGTTGTTCAAGAGTATGAAAAACGTGGCAAAATAATAAGCGAAATTTGTATGATAATGGCTACTGCACCTTTAATTAGTTCCACTGATATCATTAACATAAGAAAAATTTTTTTAAAGCATAATGGTTCTAAACCTGTACTTGCGGTAACCTCATTTCCTGCTCCAATTGAACAAGGATTAAAAATTACTGACAATGGTCTTTTAAAAGCTATATTTCCAGATAAATTTCATTTAAAAACACAAAAACTATTGAAGGCATATCAAGATGCAGGGTCACTTTTTTATATCAGTAGAGATTTATTAATGGAAACAGATACCAAAGCTTATACAGAATGTTATCCATTTATATTAGAAAGGGAAAAAGTTGTCGACATAGATGAAGTTGAAGATTTGCTAATTGCTGAAGCACTTTATTTAGGCCTTAAAGCTCGTGAAAAAAAGAAAAATAAACCATAACTATCAATTATCTTAATTTAATCATTACATTTCTTGGTTAATAAATTCTTGAAATTCACGTTTTTGTTTTAACGTTTTATGTAATAAGGGTTCATTATATATGAAAAAATAAAATGTGTTTTTTATAAATCAAGTTAATGATTTTGCTTTTTATTTTGAACATGGAACAAATCCACTTTATAGATCTATTCAAGATAATATCAAAAAAATAGTAAATATTGATTCTTTTAAAATGCTTGTTATAGATAAACATAAAATCTATGAACAATTTCGTAAAGCATACAAATGCTATTCTAAAGTTATAGTATATAGTCAAAATTAATTTGATAATTTATTTATCAATGAATTAAGAAAAGAAAAAATAGTTTTTAAAAAAAAACTTAGGTTTACCAAAGCCTGTTTATCTATTATTAAATGATTGCAAAAAAAATAGTAATTACAGAAAATTAAATGACGATAAAAAAATCAATTTTTTTATTAGGAAAAGAATGAGTAATAAGAAATATGTAGCTACAATAGAAGCGCGTATGAGTTCAAGTCGTTTACCTGGAAAGGTCTTACTACCTGCTGCAGGAAAACCAATGCTTCAACATTTGTTAGAGAGGTTGAAACAAGTGAATTCCTTAGCTGATATTGTTTTAGCAACTTCGGTGAGTAAGCCTGATGACGTGTTAGAAAATTTTGCTAATGAAGTTGGATTATCTTGTTTTAGGGGTTCGGAAGATGATGTCTTATCGAGAGTTATTAATGCTGCAGAATATGCTTGCGCAGACGTAGTTGTTGAAATAAGCGGTGATTGTCCTTTAATTGATCCAGAATTAATTTCACAATGCATTGAAATTCACAAGCACAATAAAGTGGATTTTGTTAGCAATTCGTTAATCTCATCTTATCCTGGAGGCATGGATGTTGCTATCTTTTCGCTAGATGTTTTAAAAAAATCGGAGGAGATGGTTAAAGGTTCATTGCATCGAGAGCATGTGTGTTTGAATATTGTAGAGCACCCAGAAATCTTTTCTCATCTGAATGTAATTGCCCCTCCAAAATTGTATTGGCCAGAGCTTCATGTAGTTTTAGATGAACTTGACGACTACGAGTTGATCTGTCATTTAATCGAACAACTGAGCGGACAAGATCCACATTTTGATTGTTATCAAATAATAAATTATGTTAAATCTAACCCAGAAATTAGACAGATTAATTCAAAAGTTAATCGAAAGGGTGCCACTTGACTTGGAAAGTTTTATTAATAGGGCTTGGTGATATTGGCTTTAAGTATGACCTTAAAGAACCTAAAAATATTGTACAAACACATGCTCGTGCATTTGATTTGCATGATAAATTTGAACTAGTTGGCGGCATTGATCCTTCAATTGAAAATAGAGAAAAATTTGAAGAGTCATATGGTATTTGTACTTTTAAAAATATTATAAGTGCCTTTGAATCCATGAAAGCTGATGTTGTTGTTATCGCGTCACCGACAAATTTTCATTTAGAAAATTTAAAAGAAGTGTTGTTATGTTGTAAGCCAAAAGTTATTCTGATGGAAAAACCTGCAGCATATTTGAAAGAAGAAGCACATGAAATGTCAAGAATGAGTTTAAAGTCCTCTGTGCCTATATTAATTAATTTAGTTCGCAGAGTAGACATCTCCGTAAAGGAAATAATGAAAAAAATCAACAAGGGAGTTATTGAACTTCCTTGTAAAGGGGTCGTATGGTATTCAAAAGGCCTTATTCATAATGCATGTCATTTTATTGATCTTCTATCTTTATGGTTAGGTGCGCCAAAAAAAATTGATGTTTTGAATCCTGGGAGAAAAATAAACGATTTTGATTGTGAGCCAGATTTATGTGTTTATTTTTCTGACTCAAGCGTTTATTTCTTAGCCATAGATAATGAGGATTTTTCTTACTATAATATCGAATTATTAGCTAAAAATGGTAAGCTAAATTTTGGAAATGGAGATGTACCAATAAGTTGGCAGGTTAAGTCAAAAATTAATTCTGGATTAGAGCCTAAGTTTTATAAAATAATAAATGAACTTCATCAATATCAATTAAACATTGTGAATGATATTGAACGTTTTTTAAATAACCAATCAATTTTGATACCAACACTTGAGGCACATATTAAAACGCTAGATCTTGTATATGAATCCACTAGTATTATTAGGATGAACAATGAATAAATTATTAGCTATTAATGGTGGAAAACCAACAATCACGGCACCTTTTAATGTCCATAAGCCAATTGGAGCTGAAGAAGTAAATGCCGCCCAAAAAGTTGTTGAAAGCGGTGTCCTTTCTCAATATCTAGGTGTTTGGGATCCTGATTTTTACGGAGGATCGAAAGTCCAAGAGTTTGAGCGCTATTGCGAAAAATACTTTGATGTTAAGTATGCAATTACGGTTAACTCTTGGACATCTGGACTTATTGCGGCTGTTGGTGCTATTGGTATTGAGCCAGGGGACGAAGTCATTGTTCCTCCTTGGACAATGTGTGCAAGCGCAACTGCAATACTTCATTGGAATGCAATTCCCGTTTTTGCAGATATAGAAGATAGCACTTTTAATTTAGACCCAAAATCAGTAGAACGAAATATAACCCCTTATACTAAAGCCATCATGGCAGTTGATATCTTTGGGCACTCGGCTGACCTTGATGCCCTAATGAAAATAGCTGATAAACATGGTTTAAAAGTTATTTCTGATACTGCGCAGGCCCCAGGAGCCAAGTATAAGGGGAAGTATGCGGGAACATTAGCTCATGTTGGAGGATTTAGCCTTAACTACCATAAACATATTCATACCGGCGAAGGTGGTATTCTTGTAACTGATGACGATGGAATTGCTGAGAGATTACAACTTATCAGAAATCATGCGGAGGCCGTTGTTGGAGAAAAAGGAGTAAGAGATCTTAGTAATATGATTGGGTATAATTTTAGGCTTGGAGAAATAGAATGTGCCATTGGTATTGAGCAGCTTAAAAAACTAGAAAGCATTGTTGCAAAAAGGCAAGAAATAGCTAGTCAGTTAACTCAAGGCTTGGGTCGGCTAATTGGCCTTCAAACGCCTATTGTGATGAAAGATTGCACTCACGCTTATTATGTTTATCCATTGGTTCTTGATATCGAAAAGATTAAAGTTAGCCGAAGTGTTATTTACGAAGCACTAAAAGCAGAAGGTGTACCTATTGCCCAAGGTTATCAAAATACTCATTTATTGCCTATGTACCAACAAAAAATTGCTTACGGCTCAAAGGGATTTCCATGGAATTCTGATATTTGTAAAAGGGACGTCGACTATAGTAAAGGAATATGCCCAGTTGCAGAAGATTTACATTTTAATCGTCAATTAGGACTTGGTATCTGTGGACTTGATTTAACAATAGCTGATGTGAATTTGATTGTTGAAGCCTTTGAAAAGGTGTGGTCATCGTTTGATAAACTTAAATAGCATGCTTAATCAAGCATCAATAAAAAATAAATTTCTACTGCTTGGTAAGAGTATTAAGTTATGTGAATTTACTGAGTCACACATTAATAATGAGTATATTAGCTGGCTAAATGATCCTCAAGTCGTTAAATACAGTAATCAGAGGTTTATGCATCATGATTTTAATACATGTAGTGCCTATGAGCAATCTTTTAAAGATTCAGAGAATTTATTCTTAGCTATTCATCTTAAGGATAATAACAAATTTATAGGGACGATGACTGTCTATTATTCATCTTCATACATGGTTGCTGATCTTGGTCTTATGATAGGCAATAAGAGTTATTGGGGAAAAGGAATAGGGCAAGAAGTATGGCAAATGATGATGACCTATTTGCTTGAAATAAAAAAAATTCCAAAAGTAACTGGCGGCGCTTTAAGTAGTAACCTGGGTATGGTCAATATTATGAAAAAAACTGGAATGCAATTAGATAGTGAACGTGTCAAATCTGAATTAGTAAATGATTTACCAATAAATACTCTCTATTTTGCCAAATTCAGTATTGAGTAATTCTAAAAAGATGACTCATATTTGCGTTGTATCACATGATGCTGGCGGGGCGGAAGTTGTTTCTTCATATGTAAAAAGAAATAGACTTGATTGTATGTATTACCTAGCTGGACCTGCAGTTGACATCTTTACTAAAAAACTTGGCCCCGTAGTTTTAAATAAATTAGATAAGTGCTTAGAAGAGTGTGATTGGTTACTTTGCAGTATGGGTTGGAGTGAGCATGAATGGCAGGCATTAGCTAAAGCAAAAGAAATGGGTAAGCGAGTTATTGTTTTCTTAGATCACTGGACTGGATATCAAGATCGTTTTATCCATAATGATATCATGGTTCTCCCAGATGAAGTTTGGGTTGGAGACACTAAAGCAAAGAAGCTTGCAAAGGATACATTCTCTGATATACCAATTAAGCAAATACCAAATCCATATTTTGCTGATTTAAAAGATGAATTAGATTTGTTACCTAGGCGTGTTAATTCTAAAGGCACAGGTAAAAAAATATTGTATGTATGTGAGCCTACAGCACCAAAATCAGATATAACTAAATGTTCAGGCTATACGGATCATGACGCTTTAAAATATTTTTTTAAATGTATGAGTGAATGTAAAGAATTAGTTGATCTGATATGTTTGAGACCTCACCCATCCGAACCAAAGGATAAATATGATTGGGTTTTAAATAATAATTTTACAAACATAATTGTTAGCACAGAGCAAAGTCTTTTAGAAGAAATTGCTAGTAGTGACTGGATTGTAGGCCGAAATAGTATGGCTTTAGTGGTTGGTCTTATTGCCAAAAAAAAAGTTTTTAGTTGCATCCCTCCTGGTGGATTGTCATGTTCATTACCATTTACAGAAATTAAGCAGTTAGGTTGATGTTTTACGATGAAGGATTCTATGAATATTACATTGTCGATTAAAGTGTTTTTTAATAAAATACGCCAACTATTTATGGATGAACATTCAAAAAGGTTTGTTTTAAATAATGCCGTTAGATGGAAAAATTCAAAAAAATATAACGATATACATTCAGAAATTTTGTGTGAGCTTAATGGAATGCATTCTGCGATAATTTCATATAGCTACTTGTGTAATTTATTGGCTAAGAAACATAATGCTAAAATAGTTGTTTATTCAGCAACAATAAAAAGTCCTTTTAAGAGTTTTCTGTCTATTTTACTTAGCTCTAATTTAAAAGATATTTATAAATCGTTTAATGTAAGCAAATTTGTAGTAATTAGGATAAGTAATAAGTATGAACAAGAAGCAGATTCAATCTTTGAGCGTGTATATCCTAAACTTAAAAGCAAAAAAGATGTAGAAGATATAGAAGTAGAGGGCGTTCATATTGGTGATCTTATTTATGACGATTATCTCCGGACTAATAGAGTGCCAACGATAGATCTGCTTGAAAAAAAATTCATTTTGTCATTAAAAAATTCAATTAAAGTTTACGTGTTTTGGAAGAACTATCTAATTGATCATGATGTACGAGCTATTAATATTAGTCATTGTGTATACAATCTAGCCATTCCGTTGAGAATAGCTATTAGTAAAGATATCCCCGTTTATCAATTTAATGCAACTCACGCTTACAGGCTAACAAAGAAGAATCCTACTGCCTATAATGATTTTATATATTTTCCTGAACAATTTAAGCAGCTTTCAAAAATAGAACAGGCAAGGGGTATTGAGGAGGCTAAACAAAAGTTAGAGCGGAGATTTTCAGGAGAAGTTGGCGTGGATATGACGTATTCAAAAAAATCTGCATATGGAGATATCAAAGAGCAAAGTCTACTGAAAAAATCGAGTAAGGTGAAAGTATTAATAGCAACTCATTGTTTTTTTGATAGTCCTCATCCATATGGTATAAATCTTTTTCCAGATTTTTATGAATGGCTTAGTTTTTTGGGCGAAGTTTCTAAAAAGACAGATTATGATTGGTATCTTAAAACTCATCCTGACATACTTCCAGGTAATAAAGAGATATTAAATAAATTTTTTAAAAAATATCCAAAATTTACATCTTTATCGTCTAATAGTTCACATAAGCAAATAATAAAAGAAGGTATTAATTATGCCCTAACTGTTTATGGAACTATTGGATTTGAGTATGCTGCACTTGGTATTCCTGTCATTACTGCATCAAGATTTAACCCGACTATTGCTTATAATTTTAATATTCACCCGAAAACAATTGAGGAGTATTCAGCTGTTCTTATGAATCCAAAAAGTCAAGAATTAACTATTGATAAAAATAAGATTTATGAATATTATTATATGAATTTTATATGTAACACTGATGACTGGCTATTTAATAGTTACTCTGATATGATTTCGAAGCTTGGTGGGTATGAAAATCAGTTTAAACCATCTATATACGATTATTTTCTGCGTGAATTAACAGAAGAAAAGCATAATAAGATTTGTAAAACAATTAATGATTTTATTGAGTCAGGCGATTTCCGTCTTAATAAAAGTCACATACATTAAATCATTCATTTTTGACGGTGAAAGGCTACAACAAAGCTAATTTTTGTTAGTGGAGTAGGTATACTTGTTTGTTAATAAATATATTAAGTTAATGCAATTGCCGGTTGAATATCATGGAAAATAATATATATGATCCAATGCCGAATGTAACCGTTGGTATTATTACCTATAACCGCCCTGAAATGCTTAGGGAGGCAGTTCTTTCTATAATCAACCAAACTTATGAAAACTTTGAGTTGTTGATTGGTAATGATTATACTGAAACTCCTGTAACTTTGGATACGCTTGGGATAGATAGCGATCCAAGAGTGAAAATATTGAATCATTCCCACAATATGGGTGAAATACGTAACATGAATCACTTACTTGAACTTTCGCAGGCAGAATGGTTTGTGTGGATGGCTGATGACGATTTATTTCATCAATCGTTTTTAGAATTAAGTTTAAATTCTATTAGCCCGGGATCTCAAGTGGTTGCTGTTTATTCAGCCTACACATCTGGATCTTCTATAAAAAAAAAATTCTTTGATGATGTTAAAAGAGTTAAATCTAACAATTTAACTCCAAGCATTTTTATTTCTAAATATACATCCAGAGAGTTAATGGTAATAGGATGTTATGGCTTGATGAAAACAAAAACATTGAAAGAAGTAGGAGGCATGCCATCTTTAGGTTCTTCTTTTAGTCCATACAGTGATACCTTAGTGCCAATATTACTTTCTCAATTTGGAAGTATTAATTATTTAAAAGCACCTCTGTGTTTTTTAAGAACGCATGCTGGATCGTTATCAGTATCGTCATCAGATGCTCAGGAGTATGCAAATTCAGCGGCTGAATTTTTGACTAGACTTACCGACATATGTCGCAACGTTAATGACATTAATATGGAACAGTGTGTGTTTAATATGGTCGGTTGGTTTAGAGACAATGACTTAGAAGTGATGGCAAGGAATAGCTCAATATCTAGGTTTAGAGTTGGCTGGAATTTTATTTATAGCCAATTTAAAAATAATTATTGTAAAGTAAGCACTAGATATTGGTTTAGATTTACAATTATTAATATCAAACTTTTAACTGTATTTTTTCTCAAATCTATATATAGAAAATTATTTTAGTCTTTTTTTAACCATTTATAATTAATTGAAATATCCTATGAAAATCTTAATTACCGGTGGCGCAGGCTTTATTGGTTCAGCTGTGATACGAAATATTATAAACAACACAGCTGATACAGTATTAAATCTAGACAAGCTGACTTATGCAGGAAACTTAGAGTCTTTAGCTGATATAGAAGGAAATAGTCGATATGAGTTTGTTAAAGGTGATATATGTGATCAAACGATCCTGGATGAAATATTTTCTAGATTCAAACCCAATGTTGTGATGCATCTTGCGGCTGAATCCCACGTAGATAGATCTATAGACGGTCCATCAGATTTTATTCAGACTAATATTTTTGGTACTTTTAGTATATTAGAGTCTAGCAGGACATATTGGTCATCTTTGGATGATAAGAGTGATTTTAGATTTCATCATATTTCAACAGATGAAGTTTACGGTAGTCTTGGAGATCTAGGGTTTTTTACTGAATTATCATCCTATGACCCAAGCTCGCCATATTCTGCTTCTAAGGCTTCATCCGATCACCTTGTGAGGGCATGGAATAGAACATATGGTTTGCCAGCTTTAATAACTAATTGTTCCAACAATTATGGACCATATCAATTTCCAGAAAAACTGATACCTCTAGCTATCTTAAATGCATTAGAAGGCAAACCAATTCCTATTTATGGAAATGGACAACAAGTCAGGGACTGGCTGCATGTAAATGATCATGCTAAAGCTTTATATGAGGTTGTGACAAAAGGCCAGGTCGGCGAGACATATAATATTGGTGGGAATAACGAAAAAACAAATTTAAATGTAGTATTAAAAATTTGCGAAATTTTAGATAAGTTAGTGCCTGAACGTCCAAACAATATTAATAAGTATAGCGATCTTATTGATTTTGTAGATGATCGACCCGGGCATGATCAGCGTTATGCCATTGATGCTTCCAAAATTCAGTCTACGTTAAGTTTTTCACCTACTGAAACGTTTGAATCAGGCTTGACTGATACTATTAACTGGTATTTAAATAATCCAGATTGGTCTTTAAACATATTAGATGGCTCTTATCGAAGAGAACGGCTAGGTCTAAAATGAAGGATAAGTTATGAAAGGTATTATTTTAGCTGGAGGCAGCGGAACCAGGCTGTACCCTGTTACAACGGTGATCAGTAAACAGCTCTTGCCTATTTATGACAAACCGATGATTTACTATCCTATATCGGTATTAATGCTTTCTGGAATTAGAGATATCTTAATTATTAGTACCCCAAACGACTTGCCATTGTTTGAAAAAATGCTGGGAGATGGAGGTCAACTTGGTGTCAAATTTAGTTATGCGGAACAGGCATCTCCAGACGGGCTGGCGCAAGCCTTTATTATTGGTGAGGAGTTCATTGGGGATAATAGCGTATGTTTGATTTTAGGCGATAATTTATTTTACGGACAAGGTTTTAGCAAGATGCTCCAAAGTTCTGCATGCCTTCAAGCAGGAGCAACAGTTTATGCATATAAGGTACTGGATCCAGAGCGCTTTGGGGTAGTTGAGTTTGATGAAAGTGGTAAGGCTATTTCTATTGAAGAAAAACCAGTTATACCAAAGTCAAATTTTGCCTTAACAGGCCTTTATTTTTATGATAATAGTGTAATTAATATTGCAAAGACAGTCCAATATTCTGCTCGAGGCGAGCTTGAAATTAGTTCGATAAATGAAATTTACTTAAAGGCTGATAAACTTAAAGTCGAAGTAATGGGTCGTGGGTTTGCATGGTTGGATACGGGTACCCATGAATCAATTCTAGAAGCTTCTCAATTTGTTCATACTATTGAAAAACGTCAAGGTTTTAAAATTGCCTGTCTTGAAGAAATTGCATGGAGAAATAGTTGGATAACGGATGAAGAGCTTTCCAGGCAAGCCGAGCGTCTCTCAAAAAATGATTATGGATATTACCTTAATCAAATTTTAGAGAACTCTTAAGACATGAATAAGGCAAACTTTACAGATAATAGTAAATATTTTAAATAAGGAATAACAATGAGTAACTGTTTAATATGCCAAAGTGAGTACCAGCCGTTTGTAGATTTTGGTGATATGCCAATTGCCAACGCATTTGCTACTAAAGAAGAGATGGGTGATGAGTATACTTTTTCAATGAAGGTTGGGTTTTGTGAGAGCTGTAAAATGGTGCAGTTAGTAGAGCAACCTGATAGAGAGCAAATGTTCCATGATAATTATGCTTTTTTCTCATCTACTTCCAATTATATGTTGGAGCACTTTAAAAATTTTGCTCAGTCAGTTTCGCATCTGCAAAGTCTAGATAGTGAATCATTTGTAATTGAAATTGGCTGTAATGATGGAATTATGCTGCAAAATTTCTTAACAGATGAGATACCCTGTCTAGGAGTTGAGCCTTCAAAAAATGTTGCTGAAGTAGCGGGTAATAAAGGAATTGAGGTGATCAATCAATTTTTTGATCAACCTCTAGCTGAAAAAATCATTCAAACACATAAAAAAGCTGATGCGATTTTGAGTGCAAATGTAATGTGTCACATCCCTTATATGCATTCGATCTATGACGGTGTTAAAGCACTTTTAAAAGACGATGGCGTTTTTATATTTGAAGATCCATACTTAGGGGAGATAATTGAGAAGACATCTTTTGATCAGATATATGATGAGCATGTATTCCTTTTTTCTGCTCTTTCAATTAGTCATCTTGCTAACATGCATGATTTAGAGCTGGTCAATGTTGAGCCTCAAATCACCCATGGTGGTTCGATGCGATATACAATCGCCCATAAAGGTGCGAAAACAGTGTCACAAAATGTAACTAGTTTAATTGAGAAAGAGAAAAAACTAGGGCTCGATAGCGCTCATGCTTACGCTGGTTTTGCTGATAGTGTAAATAAAATCAGAGATGATCTGATTGGGCTGCTTAATAAACTAAAGAGCGACGGGAAGAAAGTTGTCGCTTATGGTGCAACTTCTAAAAGCACCACAGTTACCAACTATTTTGGTATCACTCCAGAATTAGTTGACTGCATTTATGATACAACACCAATAAAGCATAACAAGTTGTCTCCAGGTGCACATATTCCAATTTTACCATATGAGCAATTTAGAGAAAGCAATCCCGATTACGTGCTACTTTTTGCTTGGAATCATGCAACAGAAATTATGAAAAAAGAACAAGATTACATGGCTAATGGTAGGCATTGGATTACTTATATTCCTGAACTGGAAGTACACTAATTATGATTTTTTGTGCTAATCCATCGGCTCAGTTCAAAAGTTATCAAACAGAGATTGAAGAGGCTGTTCTAGAAGTAATTCGAGGGAATAGTTTCGTCCTTGGTGAAGAGGTGGCGCTTCTTGAAAAGGAATTTGCAGAGTATATTGGAACTACTTCGGCTGTTGGGGTTGCTAACGGAACAGACGCCATCGAGTTGGTGTTGCGAGCTTTAGATATTGGTTTGGGTGATGAAGTTATAACCGTTTCGCATACTGCCGTGGCTACGATAGCCGCAATTGAATCGACAGGAGCTGATGCAGTATTGGTTGACGTAGAACCGGAATACTACACACTAAGCCCAAATCAGTTAGAAGAAGTTTTTTCAGATAAAACTCGTGCTATTATTGCTGTCCACCTTTATGGCCAAGCTGCAGATTTGAAGTCAATTAAAGATTTTTGTGACAGAAAAAATATTTTTTTAATTGAAGATACATCCCAAGCTCATGGTGCCACCTACTCAGAGGTTCGGTTAGGCAGTATCGGAGATATTTCTTGTTTCAGTTGTTATCCAACAAAAAATTTAGGCGCAATAGGGGATGCCGGATTAATAACTACAAATAACATTAACCTTGCTGAAAAGGTTCGTGCCCTTAGAGAGTATGGTTGGAATAATCGTGTTAGTGAATATGCGGGTAGGAATTCGAGGCTTGATGAAATACAAGCAGCCATTCTAAGAATAAAGTTGAAGCATCTGGATTCAGATAATGAAAAAAGACGTCGGTTAGCCGCATACTATTCTTCTGAGTTAATAAATGATCAGGTTAAATTGCCCTTCATACGTTCGGGTAATGTGTCTGTGTTCCATTTATTTGTTATACAAGTGGATGAGCGGCAGAAGCTCTTAGAGTATCTTTTACATAATGGTATTCAAGCTGGAGTACATTACCCTATTCCGGTTCATCTGCAGCCAGCATATAAAGATAGAGTTTCTGTTGCTAGTGATATGAGTATTACCGAAGGCTTAGCTGAAAGGATTGTTTCTTTACCAATATATCCGGAATTATCTATGCAAGATGCAGAGAAAATAACAAATACTATACAAAGCTTTTTTCAAAAGGGTTAAACTGCTATGAAGGTTATTAGAACTCCATTAGATGGATTTCTTGCTATACAACCAGATGTCTATGGAGATGGCAGGGGATTTTTTTTAGAAACCTATCAAGAAGCACGGTATCTGCAGGAGGGAATAACTGATAAATTTGTACAAGATAATCATTCTAGATCATCGAAAGGAGTGCTAAGAGGAATGCATTTTCAAGTTAAAAGACCTCAAGCACAAATAGTTACAGTGATGAGCGGTAAGATATTAGATGTAGTCGTAGACTTGCGAAAAAAATCACAAACCTTTGGTCAATGGCATAGCGTAGAGCTGTGCGAAAACAGTGAGGCGCGACAGGTATATATGGCACCAGGATTTGCACATGGGTTTTTAGTTTTAAGTGATTTTGCTGATTTACACTATAAAGTTTCTGGTATGTATGATCCAACTGATGAGGGTGGCTTGCTTTGGAATGACCCGGATGTTGGTATTAAGTGGCCCAGTGAAAGATATGTTATTAATCAAAGAGATTCTAACTTTGTTAGATTAAGTAAATTAGGAGAATAATCGTGAAGGTATTGTTAAAAAAATTGTTGCCACCAATATTGCTCGAAATAAAAAGGAAAATGTTTTCAAAAAATGTACCTAATATTTCACCAGAAAAATTTTTAAAGTGGTGGGCTCAATATTCCTCCCTACTTATTCGTGAAAACAATATTTCTAGAGACTTAACAGGCATGGTTAATCATTTTATTACAACTGACACATTTTTAAATGCCTCGGGATATTGGCTCTATTTGTGTAGGAACCACATTAAATTATTAATTACACATGGTGTAGAGAATTTTAAACAAAATATAGAAAAGAATCATTATTGGGGTGAAGCGTCTATTGATTCACGGCTGATAGAGACAATCATTAACAACCCTGTACATGTGGTGATTGACACTCAAATGATATTTAAACAACACGATCATTGTTCAATCGCTGAGTCAGTCCAGCACAATATCGCAAATGTCATATTGTTGAATTATATATTTGATAATCAATTAGAGGGATACTTACAGCTTATGGAGGAGCCTAAATTTGGAAATCCTATTACCATAAGGTATAACAATAAAAATATATCATTCGCGCTATTGAACTCCATAATTGAAGTCGACGTTATTTTGAAAAATATAGAATGTAATGAAGGCCATAGCTTTTTAGAGCTTGGGGCTGGATCTGGCAGAACATGTATTGCAATGTGTAAAGCGAAGGAAAATGTAAAATATGTGATATGCGATATACCTCCAGCCTTATACATTTCTCAAGAAAACGTTTCAAGAGAGTTCCCTGAAAAAGATATCTTTAGGTTTAGGGTTTTTGAGTCCTTTGATGATATAAAGGATGATTTTTTAGCTGCAGATATTCGTTTCATAACTCCTGATCAATTGGAACTAATCCCTGATAAATTAATAAGTACTAGTATTGCTATAGATTGTTTGCATGAAATGACTAATGAAAGTGTAGTGGCGTATTTTGAGCAATTCAATCGAATTAGCGATACTTTATATTTTAAGTCGCAAGTGAAACAATGGGCAGACACTAGTCGCAAATCTTTAGATATAGATACTTATCCAATCAGAGACAATTGGTCAAAAATTCTTCATGAGAGATCGGTAATTCCTAATGATTATTTTAATGCAATATACAAAATGTAATTTGAATGGTCTAGAAGACAATGAATAGCAGTCTCAAAAATTCTTTCGAAGGGAAAACCGTCATTGTGACTGGTGCCTCGGGATATATAGGCTCCGCACTAGTAGATAAGCTGAAAAAATTTAATTGTCATATAATTCGCACTAGTAGAACTAATTTGACTCCAACGGATGGCGTGCAAGATAAAATTTTAGATCTGACAAAGGAAGAGAGTTGGATTGATATAGTCTCTTGTGCTGACTTTATATTTCACCTAGCTGGGAATACTAGTATCCCATTTGCAGAAAAAAATGTAGATAAAAGCTTACAGTCAACTTTGTTACCGATAGCTAACTTAATATACGCATCTAAGAAACTAAAGACTTCCCCTAAAGTCATTTACGCCTCTACCGCCACTGTATACGGCATTATTGATATACAGCCTGTTTCAGAAGAGGTGATCCCGAGACCTATTTCAATTTACGATTTACATAAACTTTATGCTGAACAACATCTTACAATGGCTAATAATCAAGGGCTTCTTAGCTTTAAATCCCTAAGACTTGCAAACGTTTATGGACCAAGTTTAAGAGAAAGTCACTCTGAAGATCGTGGTATTCTGAGCAGGATTACAAAAGCATGTATGCAAGGGCATAGCATTAGTGCTTATGGTGGTGGAAATTATTTGCGAGATTATATTTATATTGATGATGTAGTAGATGCATTTCTGTGTTCGTGTGTTGCCGATAGTCCTCATATGATCCTTAATGTTGCTAGTGGAATTGGCACTAAAGTAAAAGCAGTGTTTGAAATGATTGCGGGTGAAGTTAAAAAAAATAGTGGTATTTCTTCTATAATCACTGACACTAATTGGCCAGACAAAATCAATATTATTGAGACTAGAAATTTTATAGGATCAAATGAAAAATTAAAATCGATGCTTGGCTGGAAGGTGAACGTTCCTCTAAAAACAGGCATTCAGAGATTAGTGCAACACTATAGTTAAATGAAAAAAAGATCATGAAATCTATTAAACTAATTAATTTTAACTACCACAAAGGCGTTGATGGTGATTTAGTTGTTGCAGAAGGTAATAGTGCTAATGTACCTTTTTCTATAGCAAGAATCTTCAATGTAAGAGCTGATAAAGGGAGTACTCGTGGTAGGCATGCTCACCGTGAATGTACTCAGTTGTTGATATGTACAAATGGAGAGGTTAAAGTGACTTGCGATGATGGGAAAGAGACCTCTATATACAAACTGTACAGACCAAATTTGGGATTATTGATCGAGCCTGGAATTTGGTCTGATCAAATGTATATACAAGAAAATACGGTTCTTACTGTGCTATGTGATTCCCCGTACAGTGAGGCTGACTACCTAAGGAACTATAAAGATTTTTTAACATATAAAGAGAATAAATAAATGGATATTAATGAGATACGATTGAATTTAGGGTGTGGAGGCCGACCCCTAAGAGATTACATAAATATAGATCAGGATACTTTAGAGGAAATGAGAGAGAGATATCCTAATCAAGAATTTGATGATGATTTAACTATTGAACAATTTGATTTATTTAACTTGCCCTACAAAGATGACTCAGTAGATGAGGTCAGAGCGGATGGGCTAATTGAGCATCTGCCATTTATAGATGAATCTAAATTTTTCTATGAGGTGAAGCGGGTTTTGAAACCTGGCGGTATTATGCAAGTTTCAACTGTTGATTTTGAGAAAACTGTCAATCAATGGCTTGACGCTGAGGATAATTGGAAAGATTTCTATAAAGATGATGATAAGTCTATTCATGATCAGCATTGGTTTGGTACTTATACATATAAACCTAAAAATAGATGGGGATATTTAACAGCCACATTATATGGTAGTCAAAATGGCGTAGGGCAATTCCATACCAATTGCTATACTGAAAAGAAATTAAGTGCCATATGTGAACACATAAATATGGATGTTCTATCAATTGATCAGTTTCAATGGAAAGGTGATCGAGATCACATGCTTAGATTAACGGCAAAGAAAAAATAAAGGTAAGTAATGATGAAAATTGTAGTAACTGGTGCTACAGGGCATGTCGGGTCCTATATTATAAGGGCTTTGTCAGTCCAATTTCCATATACAAAAATTATTATGATTGATAACATGATGACCTAGCGCTTTTCGTCTTTATTCAAC
>Ga0115564_10001120_pt1 | contig 24944 bp, 23 predicted proteins | sample COGITO_mtgs_1105_7_FD_88680 | JGI IMG/M metagenome (GOLD analysis project Ga0115564, IMG submission 88680) | Pelagic marine microbial communities from North Sea - COGITO_mtgs_110523 | ecosystem: Environmental > Aquatic > Marine > Epipelagic | place: Germany:Helgoland, sampling site Kabeltonne...
ATGGTTCGGTTTGCACCTCCCTCAAAACGGGCAACCATCCTCTCTTTCAAGAGATGTGCCGTCCTCATTCCAGCTTGCGGGGAAAAGGACCGTGCCAGATCACATCGAGACTAATTCGCATCAGTTCGTTTAGCCCCATGCGTGTTTTCTGGTGAAATTGCTGGTTTCTTGCGAAGACGGATTATCACATCAATCTTTGCTATCTCCATACCCTCTGGGGGTTTGGGCAATGCAGCAAAATCGAGTTGCTCTGCTGGAGCATCCGTGAGTCGACCCTCGTCTTCCCAAAAGAAATGTGGATGATCATTCGTCTTGGTGCAAAAGATAGATTTTGAACCATCCACAGCAACTTCCTGCATCAAACCAGCGTCACGAAAGGCATTCAAAGTGTTGTATACTGTCGCCAAGGACACGCTGTCCCCCTTCGCTTGCACCGCCTCATGCAGACTTTCAGCGGTCACATGCCGATTTCGCCCATCCCCGATTAAAGACGTTGCAAGCGCCAGACGTTGTCGCGTTGGCTTAAGGCCGCCCCGTCTCAACCATTCAGTCTCTAGATCAGTTTTCGGCGCAGTCATTTCTCTCATTGGTTTGCATATCTTTTGAGCACCTTAAACAAAATAGGAGATTAGGTCAAAAAAATTTACGTTTAGTCTCTCAATACACAGCGTGGGGAACGCAATTTTCAATTGGAGTGCACCCAGAAGTTGCCCATTGGTGGGAGTAATAGTCTTGTCCTAGACCAGCAAACCTGTGCAGCGGTGTGTAGAAGCACTCATTCAGCCCCTGCCTGCGAACCAAAGGACTGTCCTTGCTGCCAATCAAAGAAATCACCTGCCTTGGTGTTTGCGGTGTTTCTGGTCGTAAAACCTAGTAGTTCCCCTTATTCTCCTAGAATAACGTTCATTCCCGTAAAAGCTTCTACAGAGCTGGCGTCATTGACCAGAAACAAACCGTTACTGTGTGAGCGGCGGTGTAACAACCTGCCATTGGGGAGGAGTAAAAGTCGGCCACTGGGTGCCGCGCCTTGGGGCGTAATGCCATCCAAAAGCAAGCACGTTCCAAGGCGCGTTGGCCGTCAGGTCAACAAGGTTATGTGTTCGGGTTTGGCGTGCCTGGCTTTGCTCTGATTGAGCCGGTAGCTTTCGCCGGTCATTTCGAGAATGTGCACATGTTGGGTCAGCCGGTCCAGCCATGCGCCGGTCAGCCGTTCTGTGCCAAAGGTTTCGGTCCACTCTTCGAACAACAAGTTGCTGGTGATGAGGGTTGATCCGCGCGCGTAGCGTTGCGAGATCAACTCAAACAGCAGTTCTGCGCCCGTATTGCTGAGCGGGACAAATCCCAACTCATCGATGATCAGTAGCCCGACCTTTGCGAGCCGGCTGCGAGCCGGCGCTGTGGTCGCAGCAGTCGTTTCTCGTCGCGTGCTTTCATCAACTCATTCACCAGAGCGGCCGCCGTGACAAAGGCGACAGGCATGCCCTTTTGGCAGGCCGCCAGACCCAGCCCAAGGGCGATATGGGTTTTACCGGTCGCTGATGGGCCGAGTGCAATGACGTTCTCCCGCCGATCTATCCAGTCGCACCGCCAACATCATCATTTTTAGTGACGGGATCGCCTTGAAGTCAAAGCTATCGAGGCTTTTGACCGCCGGGAACTTTGCGGATTTGATCCTGCGTTCCACCATGCGCCGTTCACGGTCGATCAGTTCCAGCTCGGTGAGCCCGGCCAGATAGCGGACATGATCTACGCCTTCGGTGGCACAAATCCGTGCTAGCTTGTCATGTTCACGCAGGAAAGTTGGCAAGCGCAGGGTTTTGAGGTGGTTGGCCAAGCGCAGTTCTAGTGTATCGGTCGTGCGCCAAGTCCAGCCAATAAACTCATTTAGGATTTCGCTGATGTTGTGACGACATTCGTTCTAGGCAGGAATGGATGGAGATCGAGATCCAACCGAGGTTGCCTGCGTTCAACGCGACACAGCACAAGGTGTTTGATGGCATCAAAACTGATCGCGCCCATCTGCAACGCATCCTTGATGGTGGCATGCAGCACATTTTGTTCATAGTGTTCCAACAAGCGGAGAACCTGCACGTAAAGAGAAAGATCGTCGCATTGGTGGATGTGCTCGGCAATTTGATTCGGTTTCTGCTGCTGCCGGGGCAAGTGCATGAGATGAAAGGTGTCGCGCCGTTGATCAAAGGTGTTTCATTTGATGCATTGTTCGCGGACAAGGCATTTGACGCGGACTGGCCATTACAAGACCTTGATGAGCGCGGTGCAACTGTTGTGATCCCGCCCAAAACCAACCGTAAACTCCAGCGCAATTGTGATGCGAAGGTCTACAAGTGGCGCCATCTGGTGGAGAATGACTTCGCAAAGATCAAAGAACTCAGAGGGATAGCCACAAGGTGCGACAGGACAGATTGCAGCTATGCAGCGTGTTGGATCCTCGTGGCAGCACTCATAGCTTCAAGATGATTGTCCACAGGCCCTAAATTTTGAGTTGTAAATCTTAGAGACAAGTCTCATGTTCATAGCGTTGTGGTTGTTAAATAGTTTTAAGGTTAATGCGTGTCACTTCCCGTCGATAAAGGCTTGCGTAAAGCCAAGATCTGCCTGAAAGCGGGCGAGGTTGCCGGAGCTGAGGCTCTTTATAAACAAATCCTATCCAAATTCCCAAAAAACAAGCGGGCCCTCGAAGGGCTGAGGCAGGTCTCCGTCGCAAAAGTTCAAGGTTCTGCACTGCGGGTTATGCCGCCGCAAGATCGCTTGAACGACTTGGTTGGTTTATGCCACCAGCGGCGCTTTCACGAAACTGAGCGCGCCGCCTTGGCCTTGATTGAAACGTTCCCCAATGCTGCGATATTGTACAATATCCTCGGTTTGGCGAAAGCAGGCCTTGCACAATATGACGCCGCAATCACCTGCTATCGTCGTGCGTTGGAACTTGATCCGGGTTTCTCTGAGGCCCTTAGCAACATTGGGGCCGCGCTCAAGCAGAAGGGCGATTTTGATGGTGCGATCGACTGCTTTAAACAGGCTCTGAAGCTTAAACCCGATCAGGTTGTATATTATCGCTATATTGGCAAGGCGCAAATCGAGAAGGGGGCGTTTGATCAGGCGATTGAAGCGCTGCAAACGGCTTTGAGGCTCAGGCCAGATTTTGGTCAACTCCATTCTGTTTTGGGGACAGCTTTTTTGGGTAAAGGCGATTGGAAATCTGCAATAAACAGCTGTCAAGAAGCGTTGAAAACCGATCCGGGCAATCCGCATGTTCTGTATAACATGGGCAGCGCGCAGCATCGACTTGGATGGTTCGAGGCGGCTATTGATAGCTATCAACTTGCGCTTGGGGCCGCACCAAATTTTGTTGAAGCCCACAATAATTTGGGTCTGGCGTTGCAGGATAAAGGCGATGTAGACGCCGCTAAAAAGCGTATGAAAAGGCTTTGAAAATTGATGGGAACTATGCTGAGGCCCATAATAATTTGGGCAATGCTTCGGTGGAAAAAGGCAACTTTTCGCAAGTGGTCGCAAGTTACCGCCGGGCGATACAAATCAGACCCGATTATGCAGAAGCTCATAGCCACCTCGCCCATGCCCAAAAATATCATGGATCAGAGCAGCATCTAAAGCAGATGTTGGATCTGTATGATCGCAAAGACCTGTCACAAAGCGACAGAATGCATCTGAACTTTGCTCTTGGTAAGGTGCATGACGATATTTCGGATTTTGACCAAGCGTTTGGTTTTTTCCATGAGGGAAATCGCACCAGAAAACAGATGCTCCGGTATCACATTGAAACAGATCGCCAGCTGTTTTCAGGTCTCAAGAACAAGTTTGCATCGTGCAGTGGTGCCCATACTGTTGCAACTTGGGCTGTCAGGCAAACCGACAAACTGCCCGTTTTTATTTTGGGGATGCCGCGCTCGGGGACAACACTGCTTGAACAGATTATATCCAGTCATTCCTTGGTGCACGGGGCAGGCGAATTGCCCTTTCTTGATCAGGGTTTGGAGCATTTTAACCTAGTGAGTTCTGATTTGAACAACGTCAATATGATGAATCTACGAAAATTTTATTGCGATGCACTGCAAGGGCTGGGCATCAACGAGCGCTATGTGATCGACAAAATGCCCCTGAATTTTCGCTGGATAGGCTTTATCCTTTCTGCGGTGCCTGACGCGAAAATCATTCATGTCAAACGCGATGCCCAAGCGACCTGTTGGTCTGTGTTTAAACATTATTTTTCAACCACTGGAAATGGCTACGCTCATGATCTTAATGACCTTGTCGAATATTATAAATTGTACCATGACCTCATGGCGTTTTGGCATGCCACATATCCCGGTCGCCTTTATGATATCCAATATGAAAATTTGACCCTCAATCAAGAAAAGGAAACCAGAAACCTGATGTCTTATCTCGGCTTGGAATGGCAGGACCAGTGCTTGGATTTTCACAAGAACACCCGGGCTGTCAAAACCGCTTCGAGCATGCAGGTGCGGGAAAAGCTGTATACAGGAAGTTCTGACAAATGGCGCAACTATGCGTCTTATCTGGCTGATTTTGAGGCCGCATTGACAGGATATTGATGTTTGCCCTACGTTGCCTCTGTCTTACGTGAAGTGCGACCATTTAATCTGGAGCGAATTTCCTAAGAGAAGGGCAAAAGAGCCCGGCTGGCAGATTATTCTGCGGCAATAGGGCAGCCTAAATTTGACCAAAAGGAACAGTTCATTCTAAAATCTAACTAACGGTAGGTCGGGTCTGAAACGGGGAGGTGTCTGTGAGGTTATGTGTGATTGTCATGCTTGCACTGCTGCAGAGTGCTGGCTTTGGCTCGGCAGTTTTGGCAGAAAAATTCAAACTCGATGGTGAAATTCTGTTTTATGACACAGACAGCGCGCCGCCGGGACAGGATGAGATTAATTGGCAGGACGTTGAGACGCTTGTGTTTCTGCTGAGACAGCAACAACAGATTGAGGTCTTGCATTTAAACAGTGCGGGCGGATTAATCGAAGCCGCAAGAGAAATGGCGGATATTATTATTGATTTTAAATTGGATACCCGGGTTACAGATGAATGTGCAAGCGCTTGTGTCACATTGTTTCTGGCTGGAGAAAGCCGGCAATTGGATCGGGGCGGCCGGTTGGGATTCCACAGGAGTTCTTGGGATGCGGCCTCGATGGAAGAGTATTACAAGGATGCCCGGGCCGATATTGGTTGGGACAGCCTGTATGAATTTGCCTCTTGGTCCTATGAAGAGGCACAAAAAGATGTTTTGAGCGAGATGGAGTATCTACTCGAACGCGGGGTCGATCCGGAATTTGCGATCAAAACCTTGCGGGCTGAAAATGCGGACATGTGGTTCCCCAGACGTCGGGAATTAACGCTTGCTGGTGTGCTGTCGAAACCCTGATCGTAACGGGACCAAATTTGCGAGGTTTTATTGTTTGATGTCGTAACTGCCGCCGTAGGGAAATTGTGGGTCTGGCATAGCCTGTGCTCGTGCCGTATGTCAGGATGTATAACTAAGAGTTGAAAAGGGAATGAGATGGGAAAGATAGCACTGCTTTTGGCCGCCGCTTCGAGCTTAATTGCGACATCGGCAATATCCGATGAAACCTTTAGCGCTGTTGTTGACCATGATGCGCGTACCGATGTGCCACCCGCGGTCTGGGTTGTTAATCAAACAACTGGAGCGGTACGATTTTGCGTGGTGGCCAATAATAATACCTCCGTCATCTGTTCGGCATGGTCTGAAAAATAAGCCGACATGCACGGATGCCATAGGGTCTGTTCATTGACCGGAGAATTATTTTTCACCCACGGTTTGGCAAATGCTGAAAAATAAACGTTCTGATTGAACCGGCGAAATAGAACAAATGGTCCTATGGCGGTACATCAGTTTGACGCACCACCGTTTGATGCCATCTTCAAGGGCCTGCGAGGCCTTTCCCTAGCGGGTCTGCCTCGCACTGCGCATACTAAAGAGGTTCAGACGATCCATCCAGAGCGTTCGGCTTTTGCTTTCTGAAGGCTTTTGTCTTTTCTCATCATATCTGCCATGGCTTTGGCCAATGCATCTGCTGCTGCGGCGCTGCGTTTGAGATCAGCGCGCAGGGGGATCAATAAGTCGCCATCTGATTTTAAAATAGGCGCTTCATAATCACCATATTTCGCCACAAGGGCTGTAATTTCCGTCATAAACTCTTCTGAATTGTCATACATTCTGGCCGGTTCCTTGGTGATAAAAGTAGCAGATAACAATTTGCAAATTATGTACCAAGATTGCCGGGATGGTAATTAAAATGTAAGTTCATTTTTCTGAATGTTTCAAAGGCCGAGTTGTTTGGCAAAATTCCAGCGATATCAGTCTCTGATGGCTTTGTTTGCCACGACACGTCCGGGGTGCCTTGATGTGTTAATTGGGCCCAAAACATGATCTGTCTGCTACCAATTTTAACTTCTATCTAAGATGTTTCATCCATGCTGTACACGCGGGAGAACTGCTTGATCTCGCAGATTGCCAACTTTACGGGTCAGAGCAAAAATTGCCACAGCTGTCAGAGTTCGAAGTGACGTATTGCTTGGCATTTGTCACGGCTAAGGATGTCTAACGCGAACCGTACTCTTGGAATCATGCGGGAATATATCTTGCACCGACACTTAGGGTGGATTATCGCCTTCGCACCAGCAATCACGCAGTCAGGCGTTCGGTCACAAGAAGTGCTGGGCGCGATGGTATGTTATTTGCTAGTAAAACAGCAGGTGTGGGCGAGAATGTGGTCAACAATATGGTCGGTATGGTGGGATATAAGCAGACGAACAGCGCTTATCTGGATAGGGTAAATACGGTTTCACCTTTCAACCATATATTAGAAACTGGACATATCTATGCAAGATAAAGCCGCCCTCGTGACATATTTGATCGAAAATTTCCCGGGGATCTTTGAAAAGAACTCAGAGGAAGAATCCGCTCTTTTGGGGCATCAGAAACAACAAAAACCTGACAAATTTAAATACTCGAAAGAACTTGCAGGGGTTGGTGACAGTGTTGAACAGGCGTCTTGGAATATGGTTCATCTGGAAGAAATGGCGTCCAAAACCGATGGTTTTGCGCAGTATTCTGATTTCCAGACCTTATTCGAGATTGATTTCCGTGTGCGGTTTTGTCGGGCTATACTATCACGGCGCCTGCCAATTGGATGGACAGACAGCGGAGAGGATTTTTGGCCCAGCGATGTGCCAATTTTAAAACTACCAGATTTGAGCCCACTAGATTTTCTGATCTCAGCTTCACGCAAACGACCACTGCGCAAGGTCGAGTATGATGAAACCTATTATGCCGCCAAATGTCTGGGGCATTTTCGCAGATCTAAATTTCTGCAGGAATGTTCGGGTGGCCATATGGCCGTTTGGCGCGAATGGATGCTATTTGGCGATGCTTGGACAGCGGCGTCTATTCAACACGGGTTTGGGGTTGCGCTTGGCAGCGAGGCCTAACCACAAGAGCCGGCCGGTTTTCTGGCGTTTGGCTTTCAACCCGCTCCAAATGCCAGCTTAAATGGTGGCTTTTACCCGATCGAATATGAAGTGGTCTCGCTATGGCATATGTCATCTTATTTTTTTCGGCTTTGGTGGCGGCAACAATCTTGCCCCTGCAATCTGAGGCCGTTCTCGTGGCTTTGCTACTGGCAGGCGATCACTCTAATGCTGCGCTTGTTGCTGTCGCAACGGTTGGAAACGTAGCGGGTTCGGTGGTGAATTGGATTTTAGGTCGGGCTTTTGTGGGTTTTCAAAATCGTCGTTGGTTTCCGGTTTCATCTGTCCAGCTCATTAAGGCAAAAGCCCGCTATGGTCGCTATGGTCGGTGGGCGCTTTTGCTGAGCTGGCTGCCGGTAATTGGTGACCCGATCACGGTTGCCGCAGGGGCGTTGGGCGAGCGTTTCCTGCCGTTTGTTTTTATCGTTACGCTAGCAAAGGCAGGGCGGTATATTTTTCTCGTTTTTGCGACCCTGATCTGGCTATGAGTATCAGGCGTTACGGCTTGGATGAATGCGTTTTTGAGTTTTCATTGCGTAGCATAGGGCGATACCTTTCTGGGTTTGACCCCGGACAGGCGCCAAGATGCGATTGCCAGGTATCTAGGGCACCTAGGAGTTGCTGAGAAAATACAGTTTGCGCATTTGTTCGTGAATGACCCATTCGCCCAACCAACCTTTTGGCAGGACCAATAAATCACCGCCTGTGATGTCCCGACTTGTGCCGTCGCTCAGGTTTTTGACGGTGGCTGATCCGGATATGATATGACAATACTCTGCCGTCTCACTGCGATCGGCGGTAAATCGTCCAGGGGTGCATTCCCACAATCCAATTTTGACCCCGGCGTCTGCAGAGGTCCAAAGTGGGTTTGACGCTTCGACTTGCTCGTCGGTCAAACGCGTTGGTTTTGGCTTGAAACCTTCGACAGGTTGATTGGCGAGGTCAGAGAAAGTTACCAGATTGGTCATGAAAGGTCCTTTGTGCTGGATGTAAGGGGATGTTGGGCGTATGGGCGGCAGCCCTAGCGCTGCGTGGCGCCCTGCGGGGTTTCTGATGACAAAGCCCAAAGGTTTATACCTTCTTCCAGTGCATATTTATCAATATCTACAAGCTCTTCAGGGGTGAAGTTTAGGTTATTTATTGCCCCGGCACAGTCGGTGATTTGTGCGGGCTTCGACGCACCGATTAGGGCGGTGGTGATACCACCTTCGCGCAAGACCCAGGCGATTGCCATTTGTGCCAGAGTTTGTCCGCGCGCCTTGGCAATTTCGTTGAGCTGGCGGATATTGCTTAAGGCCTGCTCTGAGAGCATATTGGGACTGAGAGATTTGTCTTGGGCCGCTCGGCTGTTTTCTGGCACGCCGGATAAATATTTGGTGGACAGCATACCTTGGGCCAGCGGTGAAAAGGCGATGGACCCAACGCCCAATTCCTGAAGCGTGTCTTTTAATCCGTCGCGCTCGACCCAGCGGTTGAGCATGCTGTAAGAAGGCTGGTGGATCACGCATGGGGTCCCGAGATCATTTAAAATTGCCACTGCTGCGCGGGTGCGTTTGGAATTATAGGACGAGATGCCGGCATAGAGCGCCTTGCCTGAGCGCACGATGTGATCTAATGCGCCCATGGTTTCCTCAAGTGGGGTTTCGGGGTCGAACCGGTGCGAATAGAAAATGTCGACATAATCGATCCCCATCCGTTTAAGCGAGGCATCGCAGGACGCAATAAGGTATTTGCGGCTGCCCCACTCGCCATAGGGACCGGGCCACATATTGTACCCGGCCTTGGACGAAATGATTAATTCGTCCCGGTAGTCGCGAAAATCCTCGCGGAGAATCTCTCCAAAGGCACTCTCGGCAGAACCGGCGGGCGGACCATAGTTGTTAGCCAAATCGAAATGGGTGATGCCGAGGTCAAAAGCAGTTCTGCACAGGCTGCGTTTGGTCTCATGCGGGGTGTCCCCGCCAAAATTATGCCACAGACCAAGCGAGATGGCGGGCAGTTTCAGACCAGAGTTGCCGCACTTACGGTAAGGCATTGTTTCATATCTGTTTGCTGCGGCGACATAGGACATATTGCTGACTTTCTGGTTGCATGCCGGGATGAGCATCAGACGTTGATGTCTCACGTGTGGCCGGGGCATTTTCTGGTCGTGAGCGGACTACCCCTCAACAAAGGTGTGTGGGTTTCTGCTTGTTGAATTTGATAGTTCACTTTGATGAGCCTTGCAATCTAGAACGACAACTTGTCAATGTGCCGGGCCGAATTTAAGATACTGGGTTAATGGCATGATAAAGGTGTGTTTTGTGGAAAAGCCTGTGATTCTATGTGCGCCTGAACCGCGCAGTCTCGAGCTAATTTTTACGGTTGAAAACTTGAAGGTACTTCAGGCGGGGTATCAACTGATCGAGGTCGAGCAGGATGATATTGCCAACCTCTCGCCTGATATTCTGGCGCAGGTATCATATATTATCGGCCAGCCGTCGCTGTCACGGGCAACGCTAGCGGCGCTGGTAAACCTGCGCTGCATATTTAATGTAGAAAGTAACCTGCTGAACAATATGCCCTATGATGTTTTGTTTGAACGCGGAATTCATGTTGTCACCACAGGGGCTGTGTTTGCCAAACCTGTGGCCGAGCTTGGCTTGGGGTTAGCGCTCTGCCTTGCACGTAACATTGTTGATGCTGATCTCGATTTTCGTCAGGGGTCTGAGGCCTGGGGTGGCGAGGGCAATCAATCTGCACGCCTGTTGTCGGGGGCGTCGATTGGATTGGTTGGTTTCGGGGACTTGGGTAAAGAACTGGTCGGTGTCCTTGGCGGGTTTCGTGCCAAAATACAGGTATTTGACCCTTGGCTTCCGCCTTCGGCGATCACTAAATACGGGGCGACACCTGCCTCTTTGGAAGATGTTTTCTCACAGAGTGACGTGGTATTTGTGGTTGCATCTGTCACCTCTGAAAATCTGCATTTTATTGATAAAACATGGTTTGCGCGGATGCAAAAAAGGGCGCATTTCATTTTACTAAGTCGCGCCGACGTGGTTAATTTTGACGATTTGATTGCGGCTGTGAAGGCGGGGCATATTCAAGCTGCGAGCGATGTGTTTCCCCAAGAACCCCTGGCACTAGACCATCCTGTGCGCGGCTTGAAGGGGTTTATTCGCTCGGCCCATAGGGCAGGGGCTCTGGATGTTGCGTTCACGCAGATGGGAGAGATGGTGCTGGAAGATCTTGCCTTGCTTGATAAAAACCTGCCGCCAATGAGCTGTAAACGGGCAGAGCGCGAAACCGTTGCTCGGATGCGCTCGAAACCGGTCACGGTAAACTGAGGAGATAATCCATGCTGTACGGTGTGAACCCAAACTGCCCGCCCGATCTTTTGTATTGTCTGGCCTGTATGGGCCATGGCGATGAGTTGATGATCGCAGACCGCAATTACCCGGCACATGCGCATGCCGCCGAGGCGGCGGTCCCACAACCGATTGCGCTGCCGGGCTTTGACGCGCTGGCGGCAATCAAAATGATCACTGAACTGATGCCAATTGATAATTTTCATGCCTATGGCGCGCTGCGTATGGAGGTTGACGATGCCCCGAACGAAATGAATACCAGCCACAGAGCGGTATTCGCGCATTTGGCAGAAGTTGCGCCTATGGATGCGGTGTTGGGCCATATTGAGCGGCAGGCGTTTTATCAACACGCAAAAAGTGTTTTTGGGATTGTTCACACGACCGAAGATCAACCGTTTGGCTGTTATATCCTGCGCAAGGGCGTAATTTTCTGAGCGGTGTTTCAGCGCTTAAGGATCGCCAGTTACCAGAGTGAATTCACTGGCTATTGAGGCGCTCATAACCAGATCGGCATTGGGCAGATCGTTACTTTCGCATTTTTTCCTTGCCTGTGCTGGGCTCAAGTTTTGCCATCTTTGCATCAGTCGGCTTTCCAATAACGGCCTTGGGGCGGTGATCATTACCGTTGTTGCAAAAAAATCGGCTAACTCGCGCCAACCTGGTTGGTCGAGCAAGAGATAATTGCCCTCGACCAGAATGTGACGCGCAGTGCCGGGGATCAACCGGGCAGCGGCGCGCGACAGCTCTAGCGTACGGTCGAACACCGGCACGGCTATATCGGTTTTACCCGCGCGGGAAACGCGTCGTAACATATGAGTAAATCCAGCAATATCAAAGGTATGCGGCGCACCTTTGCGGTCGCGGAAACCAAGACTGTCCAGCAGGGCATCGTCAAGATGATACCCGTCCATGGGCAAAACAACCGCACTGTTGGGATCACGAGCATTAATTTCATCGCATAATGCGTTGGCAATATGAGACTTTCCAGCCGCAGGAGGACCGGCAAGAGCGGTTAGACTGCGCATTGATTGACCCCGCTCGAGGATGAGTTGGCGCAAGCTGTCATAGTCTATCTCTGCCAAGGCTAAATCCTTTGAAATGTCGTAAAAATACCCAGCTTAATTTAAGTCTCCAGGTGAAAGTCCTAGGCGAAATCCGGGCCTTCGGGTGACTTTGCGCCGGTCATAAAGGCCACTGCATCGGACATCTCATACTTTTTCGGATCGATGATGCACAACCGTTTTCCCAGCCTATGAATATGAATCCTACTCGCAACTTCAAAGACATGCGGCATGTTGTGCGAAATCAGAACAATCGATATGCCCTTAGATTGCACATCCCGGATCAATTCGAGAACGCGGCGCGACTCCTTGACCCCCAACGCCGCTGTCGGCTCGTCCATAATGATCACCTTGGATCCAAAGGCTGCGGCACGCGCCACGGCAATCCCTTGACGCTGGCCACCGGATAGGGTCTCGACCGTCTGGCCAATGTTCTGGATTGTCAGGAGGCCCAGTTCGGTTAACAGGGCGCGCGACTGTGCCTCCATTTCTGAGCGATCCAAAAAGCGAAATACCGAACCCAGCGGGCCTGGTTTGCGAATCTCGCGGCCCAGAAACATATTGTCTGCGATCGACAGCGCCGGAGACAGAGCGAGGTTTTGATAGACGGTTTCAATTCCGGCGCGGCGCGCCTCTAGCGGTTCATGGAACTGCACCAACTCTCCCTCTAGGCGCACTTCGCCGTGATCGGGGCGCAGCGCGCCGGACAGGGCTTTGATCAAGGTTGATTTTCCAGCGCCGTTATCGCCGATGACGCCCAGTACTTCTCCTGGCATGAGATCAAAATCACAATTGTCGAGCGCAACAACGCGGCCAAACTTTTTAGTGATTTGACGGGCGGATAAAATCGGGGTCATCAGACTGCCACCTTTCTGATCCATTGATCAATGCCAACAGCAAGAATAATCAGCAATCCGATCAGTAAATAGGTCCATTGCGGGTCGGTGCCAACCATACGCAAACCCAGTGAAAACACGCCGACAATCAACGCGCCGCAGAGTGAGCCCAGAATGGAACCGCGGCCGCCGAACAGCGAAATACCTCCAATCACCACCGCCGTTATTGCCTCGATATTGGCCAATTGCCCGGAGGTTGGCGAGACCGACCCGATACGGCCAATCAAGACCCATCCGGCGACAGCACAGATTAGACCCGACAGCGCATAGACCGAAATCAGTACTCTTTTGGTGCGCACACCGGACAGTTCGGCTGCGTCCGGATCATCGCCGACGGCATAGACATGGCGACCCCACGCAGTAAAGCGCAGCATATAGGCCAACACTACGGCCAGAAGCAACATCAGTACCACGCCATAGGTGAAAACTGCGCCACCAATCTTAAACTTTTCGCCGAAAAACTGCAGTAGGGGGGCTTGGTCAGCGATGTCAGAGCCCCGAATGGTTTCATTTTCAGAATATAAAAAGTTTGCCGCGAGAAAAATCTGCCAAGTACCTAGAGTGACAATAAAGGGTGGTAAACGCACAATGGCTACCAAGATCCCGTTGATCGCTCCCATGAGGGTGCCAGCGAACAGGCCGCAGAATACCGAAACCTCGACTGGCAGACCGTACCGAAAGGTAAACTGACCCATAATGACCGAAGAAAAAACCATAATCGCGCCAACCGACAGATCGATCCCCGCTGTCAGTATGACCAGAGATTGTGCCAATGCGACGATGCCGACGATGGCCACCTGTTGCAGGATCAGTGTGAGCGCGAAAGGCGAGAAAAATTTAGCGCCAAGCACAAGACCGAAAACAATCGTTGAAATGACCAAAACGATCAATGGCACAGCGGCCGGTGTCTGATGCAGCCAGTTGCGAACCTGATTGGCAAAGTGATTTCCCTCTTCTTCGAAAGAGGCCACAGTGTCGTCAGGATGCTCTACCGCGAAGCTGTCTTGGTCGCCAGAGGTCATTCTTCTACTCCATAAGATATCGGGGCGGCTATCAACCGCCCCGCAAAGGTATTACCCTAGTTTGTGGCCAAGTTTAACCCCAGCAGCGGTCGGTGCCTTCTTTGGTGTCGATTGACGGCACGCCGGGGGCGGGCTTGTCGGTTACCAAAGAGACGCCTGTATCAAAAAACGCTTTGCCGGGCGTTGGCGCCGGCTTTACACCGCTGTCCGCCCAGGTTTTGATCGCCTCAATACCAAGTGCCGCCATCAGCAGCGGATATTGCTGTGAGGTTGCGCCGATCACACCGTCTTTGACATCTGCAACACCGGGGCAGCCGCCGTCAACAGACACGATCAAGACATCGTTTTCCCGGCCAATGGCTTTCAGAGCTTCATAGGCTCCTGAGGCGGCGGGTTCGTTGATGGTATACACCACATTGATCATCGGATCTTTGGCCAGAAGGTTTTCCATCGCGCGACGGCCACCTTCTTCGTTGCCGGCAGTGACGTCATTACCGACGATACGCGGATCGGTCTCGTCGCCCCATTTGTTTGGATTTCCAAGATCAATTCCAAACCCTTGCAGGAAGCCTTGGTCGCGCAGAACGCCCACCGATGGTTGGCTGACCGCCAGATCCAGCATACCAATTTTGGCATTGGCAGCATCGGCACCCAACGCGGCGGCTGCCCATTTACCGATGAGCTCTCCAGCGAGGAAATTATCGGTTGCAAACGTAGCGTCGGCTGCGTCCATAGGCTCAAGAGGGGTGTCGAGTGCAATCACAACCAGACCGGCATCGCGGGCTTGGGTGACGGATCCTACAATCGCCTTGGTGTCCGAGGCGGCGATCAGAATGCCTTTTGCGCCATCGGCTATGCATGTCTCGATTGCGGCGACTTGGCTTTGGTGGTCACCATCAATTTTGCCAGCATAAGTTTTAAGGCTGACCCCCATTTCGGCGGCTCGGGCGGTCGCACCCTCTTTCATTTTCACAAAAAACGGATTGGTGTCGGTTTTGGTGATCAAACAGGCCGCGACGTCCGCCATTGCAGACGTAGACATCAGCGCCATCGTTATAGCGGTACTTACTAAAAGCTTTTTCATATTGTCCTCCCAGGACGCGTAAAGTGGAAGGACATTGGTCCCTCCTTCTTGCTTGTTCCAGCGTCAAGCACAGCGTGCATCAAAGCGCGATTCTGTGTTTTCTGTCAATTAATAAATTAACTTGATTTATTTTTTCTTCTAATTATTCAATTAACTTGATTTATTAGGCAGACTGCGTCCATTTTGAGGATAGCGTTTGTTTAGAATGGTAAACGCAACCTTTGGTATTCTTAGGATGGATCTGTATAAGTGAATTGATGAGCGAAAAAAACCACATAAGGTCGGTCGGTAGCGGGGTGAACCAGCGCGGAATACGTGCGCATAACGAGCGTCTGATCTTGTCGGTCTTACAGCGTCACGGTGCCATGTCTGGGCAGGAAATTGCCCGCAAAACCGCATTATCAGCACAAACAATCTCGGTAATTTTACGCAAATTGGAAAGTGATAATTTCCTGCTGCGCGGCCATACAACCAAAGGCAAGGTGGGTAAGCCTTCGGTGCCGATGCGGCTCAATCCCGATGCGGTCTTCTCAGCGGGCTTCAAGGTTGGCCGGCGCAGTGCCGAATTGGTCTTGATGGATTTTTGCGGCGGTATCCGGGCCCAAATACGTGCAGAGTACGATTATCCGCTGCCGGACATGATCTTTGAATTTTTAAAAAACGGGCTGGAGACGGTGAAAGCACATATCCCGCTTGAATTGCGCGACCGGCTGTGTGGTCTTGGCATTGCTGCGCCGTTTGAGATCTGGAAATGGAGCGCGGTTACCGGGGCCGAAGCCGAGAGTTTTTTGTCGTGGAAAGACGTTCGTTTTGATGTCGAAGTTGCCAAATTCAGCCCGCTGCCGGTCTTTGTGGTGAACGACGCCACCGGGGCGTGCTGGGCCGAGCATGTCTATGGCCGTGGTAAAGAGTTTCGCGATTATGCCTATTTTTTTATTTCGGCATTTATCGGGGGTGGGGTGGTGCTGAACCATTCGGTCTTTGAGGGTTATCGAGGAAATGCCGGGGCGTTGGGGTCGCTACGTGCGCGCAACCAACAAGGTGAAAGCTGTCAACTGGTGGATGTCGCCTCAATTCACGTGTTGGCCGCGACGTTGACGCAGAACGGTCTTGATGCGCGTAAACTTTGGCATTTGCCGCGCGATTGGAGCGCCTTCACGGCCTACGTTGATCCTTGGATTGTCCAGACAGCATCCGAGGTGGCCAAGGCCAGTCTGTCGGCCTGCGCAGTGATCGACTTTGAGGCTGTGGTGATTGACGGCTCCTTTCCTGAAGATGTGAAAGCCGCGCTGGTTGCACAGGTCAGAACTGTGCTGGCCACGCAGGATGCCAGAGGTTTGATAATACCACAAATTGTCCAGGGAACAATCGGTGATAATGCGCGGGCTATCGGTGCTGCCAGTGGGCCAATTTTTGCCCAGTTTCTACTCAATACCAATTCAGATGAAGTGTTTGGTGCCCCGGCAGTGCCGGACTGATTTGACCGACGAGCACTGCTGCGTGTCTGCGTATTTTTTAGGGTGCCCTGTAGTATGCAACACCAGAATTTGGGGTCAGAAATCGTGATATCATGACCGCGGAAATAAATGCAGAAATGGTCTGTTTTCTGCCTCAAGTACTGTTTTGAGGTAGGTTTTTTGCAAAGGCTTTTTCGGTGCTAGCCCATAGAGACAATGCCAGATGGTGAGACGACTTTTTTGGACAAGTTGGCAGGCACCCTGGCGTTTGCTTTGCTCTGCGAGAATTTGAAATAGCAGCTGCTCAGACACCGATATAGCGGTGCAACAGCGCTTTGTCGGTCTTCAAGGCCTCCGGTGTGGTTTCCAGCGCATTGCGCCCATTTTCAATAAACACCACGTTATCTGCAATTTCCAGCACCGCCTCGACGCGCTGTTCGACCAGAATGATTGCGACATTCTGCTTTTTTAATGCCACCACAGCGTTGCGGATCAGCGATATCATCGAAGGTTGCAACCCTTCTGTTGGCTCATCCAGTAACAACAGTTTGGGTTTGAGGCAAAGCGCGCGCGCGGTTGCCAGCATCTGTTGCTCTCCTCCCGACAGTGTCTCGGCCCGCTGATCCAGTCGCTCGCGCAAGCGAGGGAACATGTCGAGAACCTCATCCAGCACCTCTGGCCCTTGAGCGCGGGTCATCAGTCCAATCTGAAGATTTTCCGCCACGGTCATTTCGGTAAACAATCGCCGCCCTTGCGGTATGTATCCGATCCCGTGGCGCGGCACCTCGTATGCGGGCAACAGACGCAGATCTTTGCTCTCAAGCCGGATGTGGCCTTTTTGGGCACGCACCAAACCCATGATGGCTTTCAAGATCGTCGTTTTGCCAGCCCCGTTACGCCCCAGCAGGCACAGAATTTCACCAGCTTGCACGCGCAATGACAGGTCTTTGAGAACCTGCACATTGCCGTAGCCGGCATCTATCCCTTGCACCTCGAGCATCATCCCCCCAGATACGCGGTTTGAACCGCGTCGTTTTGGCGAATTTCTTCGGGGCTGCCCTCGGCAATGATCTCACCAAAATTCATTACGGTTATGCGGTCTGCCAAGGCCATCACCACGTTTATGTTATGCTCGATCAGCAACACGGTGGTGGTTTCAGCCACCTCTTTGATCAGTGTGATAAAATCGTCGACTTCTGCGTCTGACAATCCTTGTGTTGGCTCGTCTAAAATTAGCAATTGCGGCGATTGACCCAACCCCATTGCAACTTCTAGTAATCGTTGGTGACCATAGGCCATGTCGCCGGCGGTGCGCTCAGAGTACGCTTGCAAGCCGACGCGCGTCAGGGCGGTTTCGACCTCTTGCGCCAGTTTGTTGATCGCGTTCGACAGGCGCGGTTGTACGGCCAGCGCCACATTCTCATAGACGCTCAGCTCTGCAAAAATCGAAGTTATCTGAAAGGTATAGGCCATCCCCTGTTGTATCCGCTTGTGCGCGGGCAATTGGGTGACGTCTTGACCTTGAAACATGATGCGGCCACTGCTGACCGGAATACGCCCGCAGAGCATTGAAACAAATGTTGTTTTTCCGGCACCATTTGGGCCAATCAATGCCCGGATCTCGCCTTTGGGCAGATCAAAATCCACATTTTGGACAGCGATCAACCCGCCAAAATGGCGGCTAACCGATTGTGTGGATAGCAGACTTACGGCAACCATTTGAGCCACTTCTCCCGGATAAGCCCCATTATGCCCCGCCTTGCATAAAGTGTCAGCAGGATCAAAACCACACCTGCTACTAGCATATGCGCATCGGTCAGGGCGCTGGACAGGTCGCGCAGGTAGAACATAAACAAGGTACCGACAAACGGGCCAATAACCGTGCCTGGCCCACCCAGCAAAACATACAGCAGAGGTAAAATTGAGAAGGGCACCTCGGCAAAGCTGGCCCCCACGGTCCCAAACAGCAAACCATAGGCCGCGCCTGCCGCGCCTGCCATCGTTCCGGACATCACCACCGCCCCCAGCTTGTGGGCCCAGATATCATAGCCAAGCATCTTGGCGCGCTCTTCATTTTCGCGAATGGCAATCAACACCCGGCCGGTTGGTGCGCGGACCAGTTTCAATACTGCCAACAGGCAGATTGAAAACAAAATTAGGGCGGCAAAATAGCGATTGCCTGAATCCGACAGGTCAATGTCCGCAATCTGGCGCGCGGCTTGGGGGATTACAAAACCTTCGTCTCCGCGGGTAATTGGGTTGAAATATAAAATTGTCAGAAAAATCGCCTGACTGAACATCAAGGTGACGATCATAAAGCCCACCCCGATGGTCCTGAGCGCCAAAAGACCGATCAGCAAGGCAAAGACAGCCGACACACCAAGGCCTATTACAAAGGCGGGGCCGGCCGAGATCTCATACAAGCGCATCGATAAGCCCATCCCATACATGCCGGCACAAAAGAACATTGCATGCCCTAACGACAGCAATCCGGTGTATCCGAACATCACATTATAGGCCATCGCATAAACCGCGAGCACCATCACCCGCGCCAGATTGCCGTGATGGTACTCTGGCAAAATAAAATGCAGGGCAAACAATAGGGTAATCAGCGACAGGTGCAGCGACAGTTCCCGGCTCATGCGACTTTTGTCCCAAACAGACCGGCGGGGCGGTAGACCAGCACAAAGGCCACCAGCAGCGTCGCCAGAATTTTGGCCAATGTCGGGGTGAAAAACACTGAAATCACACCGTTGCTCATGCCGATTAAAATCGCGGCAACCACCGTGCCCCGCAAAGAACCCAAGCCGCCAATAATCACCACAATAAACGACAACAACAGCGGATCGCCGCCCATAAGGTAATGCGCCTGTTGGATCGGCACCACCAACACTGCCCCAAGGGCCGCTATCGCGGCACCCAGCCCAAAGACAAACGCATAGACCCGCTCTACGGGGATGCCAAAGGCCTGTGCTGTTTCACGGTCCAGTTGGGTTGCGCGCAAGATCAGTCCCAATTTGCTGCGGGCCATCAAAATCCAGATGCCCAGACCGGCAACGCAGGCGGCGGCAATCACAAACAACTTGTAAGATGTAGTCGACAGACCCCAAGGGAAATAAAATTCAAGCCCGGTGTCGGTAAATTCAAACCACGGAATGGCGAGGCGCTGATTGAACGGTGGGGTCACCGGGTGTGCGTCGGGCCCATAGGTCATCAAGGTAACCTGTTGCAGCACATACAGAATACCGATTGTGGCAACGATGGTACGCTCAGGGTCATAGTCTAGCCGCCTTAAGATCATTCGGTCACAGACCACAGCCAGCGCTGCAACCAGCAGTGGCGCAATGATCAAAGCTGCGATAAAGCCAACAACGGCACTGCCAGTCAACCAGTCGGTGATCGCATAGGCGAACACGGCTCCAAGCATAAAAAACTCGCCGTGCGCCACGTTGACCACCCGCATCACACCAAAGACCAAAGACAGCCCAAGCGCGGTCAAGGTCAGTACAGAGGCCTGTACCAGCCCTTCCAGCATTGCAAGGATAAGGTGGGGTCCAAATTCCATAAATATCTTGGCCTGCGGTTAAAGGATCAGATGGCCCGGCGCAAAAGCCGGACCACTGCACTTATCTGCGGAGATTTCAGTGTTAAAACGACTGGCTGGTATAGTCGACCTCATCGGGATACATCGTATCTTCGATGGATGTGGTATGTGCCAATTCCAGACGCCCACCTTTTACCTGCGTGATATACTGATGTCCAAACACCTGATGGGTTTTACCATTGAACATTTTGGCCCCCTGAGGATGCGCTTGGCTCAGGGGCATGTTGGTCATAGCCTCCACGGCTTCGATCAGCTTGGCACGATCCGAGGGTCCTTGATAGCCAGAGGCCTCCATCCCCGCTTTTATGATATGCAGGGTTTCCCAACAGCCGAACATATGTGCATAGGTCGAGACATCCTTGCCATCACTGACCGATGCTCCATTCTGGTCAACACCGACCGCAGCACGGTAAAACTTGTCGTGCTCAGATTGGTTTGCCTGTGCATAGCGCGGGTTGCCCTCCCAGAAATACGTGCCTTCGAGAAACTCCAGCCCCGGAGTTTTAAGATCGACCGCTTCCAGAGAGTCAATAAAGCCAAAAATCTCTGGCCGAGATGAGCCAAAGAATTCGCCCATTTCCTTGACAAACGTTAACACAGCAGGGCCAACCATCACGTGGTAAATCACATCTGTGTTGCGGGGGATTTTGGGAAAATATTTAGTAAAAGAAGTCTCAGTTGGCGGGATGGCGATTTTGGCAACAACTTCTCCGCCCTGCGCCTCAACTGCGGCAGAAAAATAATCTCTGTGGTCATGTCCGAACGCAAAATCTGGGAAGATCATCGTGACTTTTTTGCCAAGATTATCTGCCACAAACGGCGCCATTGCCTGAACCTGACTTTTTACATCGGTAATGCCGGGTTGCAAGGTATAACGATTAAGCATGCCACTGGCCACATGATGACCTTCAGACACCACGAAATAGGGCATTTTAAGTTCTCCTGCCCGAGGGGCAGAGCCGATCACCACATGGCTAAATAAGGTTCCAAAAGCGATGTCAGCTTTGTGATGGGTCGCAAATTTCTCGATTACTTCTGCGCCGCGCTTTGGATCCGTGCCGTCATCTTCGGCGATGATTTCAACAGGGCGCCCGTTTATACCGCCGGCATCATTGATCACTTTGGCAGCTGCGGTGGTGGTGCGATCATACCAACGCCCATAAGCAGCGCCAATTCCGGTTCTATGGACTTGAAATCCAATCCGGATCGGTGCCGCGCTCTGGGCTTGAACGTAAGGCGTAAAACCCGGTAAGGCAGTGGCAGCGCCAGTGGCGGCGAGGCCTGTCAGAACATTCCGGCGAGTCGGCTGTACATCGAGGTATTTCTTAATGGCCATCTTAATTCTCCAAGTTGACTGAGTTTAAGTCCTGTATTGGGATCTTGTTGTGTCGAAAGTTTGTATGTGCACACATGAAAAGTCCAGTTTTTTATTTTGCTCTTTATTAAAGTGCGACTGGCGATGCCAAGAGCCACAAACCAAAAACAGTATAAAGCAGCATAAAAGCGGCGACTGGTAACTGCGAAATAACCGCCATTTGGTGGTCTCCAAACGCATTTAGAGCGATCATATGCGATAAAACAACCGCGATAATATGGGCCAGTACAATCGAACCGGCTTGGGTCAGCCATATCGCCTCGACGGTGTGATGTTGATTAAAAAAACTGGTTGTCACATAAAAACTATCCCAGCCAAGCAGCGTTGCACCGGTTTCAAACGGGTCATTGAGCGCCGCAAGAAAATATTGTAAATTGACCATCGCGCTGGTTAGAAAATGGGCAAAATGATAGCCCAAAGCTATTGGTAGAAGGCTCAATGCCAAGCGACAAAACAAGGTTTGGAAATATGCTGTTTGACCGATTAAAGCCAATCCAAGCCAAACACAGGCCGCAAAACCTGTCGTCAAAACCACAATTGCGCCGCCCATGCCAAAGCGGTTTTGCCATGCAATCGCTGAGCGCCCTGGAAATTCAAGTGGGTTAATGCCCAACTGGCTCATCCACCAGAAAGTTTCGTTAAGTCCGTCGAAAGAGCCCAATGCCAGCATGACAACCGCAAAAGTCGCCACTGATAGCCCTTGAGGGACCTGTGCGATAAGGATCTGCCCTGGAAATCGCACACCAAAGGGTTTACGCCGCAGCGGAGATAATTGGGCGATCAGGTTAAAAAATACCGTAAAACCCTCGCCTCGGTGCAGCCAGTCTCTGCCAAAAATACCGCACATTATAAAGGTAAACAGCCAATAGCCACCTGCCACCCTTGCCAACCGGTCAGGATCATCAGGTGCCAGATCGGTCAGCGTATAAACAGCGGCCAGAAAAAAACTTGCAATCGCCGGCCAAACGCCGACCTGCTGCGGCAAGTTTTTATAGGATCTGCCTTTGAATACGATGTGTACTGGACCATCCCAAGGATTGATCCAGCGCCAAAGGTCGCCCAAAAGAGCTTGTAAAAGAGGAAAGCAAATCCACCAAACGGTGAATAAGGTTAAGGGAAGAAGGTTTTGCAAAGGGTCGCGGGGACCGGAAAGGCCTAGGCAGATTAGGCAAAAAAAGACCAAAAAAGAAATCAGGCTTGGCAGGATCGGCGGTTTCAGAGCTCCGTGGGCGGCGGGGATTGTCCGTCCGTCACCGCCTAACGGTTTGAACACCCACGGGGGCATGAAAACTGTCAAAAATACCGTGACTGCAACCGCCGCGACGCCAAAAGCAATATAGATATTCGTTGGTAAAATCAGGACCAACGCGCGCTCCGAGACATGCGCTAAAGCTGCGTTCGCAAACATAATCGCGGCAAAAAAAAGGGATGATGGTACACCAAATTTCATCTTAAGTCTCTGCCCGGATACGAATTATTCGGTCACGTTATCGGGCTATCACGTCTGCGTCTATGATTTTCCCCAATGGGTAGATGGTCTTTTCAAAGGGTTATGTGACGAAACAAGCCGATTGCTCACAGAGGTGCCGCAAAATTTAATGGGCCAGTGTTCCCCTGATCCCCGGTTGGTTGACATCAATATTGGTACTTTTTACCGCTGCGACCGGGGAAATATTTTTTTGGGTGTTGCAGACAATACTGGGATTTGTTCCCATATGCTGATTGAGATCTTCAACTGCGCTGTCTGATTTATGTGTGCAAGCGGCCCGGTAGCGGTTGCAGGGCGAGACGCCGGTTTCGCGACAATTGAAGGCCATGAGCGTTGTCGTGTGCCTTTTCAAGCGCCGCCCGGTATTTAATGAAGTCAGAAGGTGTTTAGGGTCAGGACCTATAAGCTGAATGAAGTGATGGGATGAAGTCTGCGCTTTTAAAGTTGACCATCGCTTTGATTTCAGCTGCAAGCATAAGCGGGATTATGGCTTGTTGAGCCCCGCCTCCTAATCCCGGTTCTCTGCGTATACTGAGGGCCGTGCCGTTCAGGCCTGATTGTGGACTATGGCTCAGCCGTCAAGTTCGGCCATGGCGCTGGTAAAACCAAGCAGCGACACCTCGATCACCACCGCCTGTTCTTGGCCAAACGGGCGGAAGGCCACTTTCATCACCCGACCGCGCTGCAATCGCGCCAGCAGTGCGGCATCGATATCTGCCAAAGCAGCGCAGCCCCGATCGATGCAGGTGGCGAAAGGCAACTTGATGTCTTTGGCGTTATCAAGTTGCAGGACCACGCCGCTAATAAGGTCCAACCCCAGCGGCAGCGCCAGTTCCATCACAAAAACCCCGTCGCGCTTTGTCACTGTGGCGCGTAGGGCCGTCACCGTCTGGCCATTTTCGCGTTCTACTTGCAGAGTCTGGCTGATATCACAAAGTGTTTCCGCGTCCTGCTGCACGCAGAGGCTCTGCCAGTCTTGATAGGTGCTGCGCGTCATCGAAGGCGCAGTGATCGTGGCCTTGGCTGTGTCGTTGCCTGTCTCAGCGAACGCCGGTGGGCCCAGCCACAACGAAAGGGTCATTAGGCTGGCTGCTATAAGGTTGCGCATGGGGTTCCTTTCAAGACGGCATAAGATGGTGCCGCTCAGGGGGTTTTGATACCAGTTAAAACGCATAGCTAATATTGGCCCAAATCGTTGGGTCGCTTTGACGCTCATCCGATTGGGCTGCCCCACCGGTGCCCTTCCACGCAATCGATATTGCGGCTTGAAGCGGACCTTGCGTCATCCGCAGGCCGACGCCATAGCCCGATAAGCTGCGCGCCGGTTCCTGTCCGTCGGCTTTGATCGTACCGGCATCATAGAATACAAACGGGGCATAGGCGCCGCGGGCATAGCGCAATTCGGTCTGCAGTATGGCGCCAGAGGTGGCGTTGGCCTCGCCTGCGGGATAGGCTCGCACTTTGGTTGCCCCCCAAGAGATATCTGCTGAGCGCCGTTCAAAGGGTCGGGGCTGTGTTGCACATTTGCGCTCACCAAGGCCTCAAAGCCGTTTGGTAAAGCTTGCAGGCGCGCTAGGCTGAGCTCAAGCTTGCGGAAAGACCCTTGCACCGTGCTGGCTTCGCTTGAGGTTATATCGCCCATCTGCAACCCGGCAGAGCCAAAGGTTTGTCCCGCGCCAAGCCAATTGTCACGGTGGTCAAACTGCAAACGCGCCGTGCCCGCTTTTGCGGTTTTTTTGTCAACGCGGGCCCCGTTCAAAGTATCGCTCAAGCGATCGTATTTACCCTCGATCGATGCTGTCACATTGGTTTTCACTGACCGTTTGAGCGGATAGTGCAGCGCCACAGACGCCGTCTCAGCCGTGCCTTCAAAGCCCTCAAAACTGTCTTCAAGTGCATAGGAATAGCGCGATAGCTTGGTCTCGGCACGCAGACCGCTGCCGGTCACAGCAAAGCCATAGCCGATCTCGCCCAGCGTCATCCCCTTGTCTGAACGCAGCAACGCCATCGACAACCGGTCGCCAAAGCCAACAAAGCCGTTCAATGCCAGATTGATCCGCC
>Ga0115564_10001126_pt1 | contig 24880 bp, 23 predicted proteins | sample COGITO_mtgs_1105_7_FD_88680 | JGI IMG/M metagenome (GOLD analysis project Ga0115564, IMG submission 88680) | Pelagic marine microbial communities from North Sea - COGITO_mtgs_110523 | ecosystem: Environmental > Aquatic > Marine > Epipelagic | place: Germany:Helgoland, sampling site Kabeltonne...
AATCCTCGCGTTCATGCGTGAAACCATCCCGCAGGATTGGAAAAACTTCCGCGACAAGGTCGCAGACAACTTCCGCATCATAACCCACGAGAAATTTCGGGTTTTGGAGTAGAAGCGGTATAAGCCAAAAAGAAAGTTGTCAGAGGTCCGGAGTACGCCTGCGATGTCGCTTTTTTCTCACGGTGGCCGTTATCCGCGCGAAGGTCGGGGGCGGAGTGCGTTAGGGACAGGTCAGATTTAGCGAAGGATCAGGACAATGGGTGAGACAGCACGACGCGGACGCGGTGGTGGTGGTGCAGCGCGGCGCGCAGAACGCAGCGCGGTGTCGTTTGAAACGGCCCGCTTTATTGAGCGTAACATTCCCAACTTTGAAGTTCTGACCGAAGAAGCGCTGGAGATTATCGAGCGCAACGCGGATACGATCCTTGAAGAGGTCGGTGTTAACTTTCTCAATAATCCGGCGGCTTTGGAGCGTTGGCGCGCAGCGGGCGCAGATATCGACGGCGAGCGGGTGCGCATCCCGCGCGGATTGGCGCGCAAGCTGTGCGAAACGGCACCGGCGCAGTTCACGCAACACGCCCGCAACCCCGCGCGCAATGTCGAAATTGGCGGCCGCAATCTGGTATTGGCACCTGTATATGGCCCGCCCTTCGTGCGCGATGTTGCAGGTGGCCGTCGCTATGCGACCATGGCCGATTTCAACAAATTCGTGAAGCTGGGCTATATGTCCAAATGGCTGCACCATTCGGGCGGCACCGTTTGTGAACCCACGGATATTGCGGTCAACAAGCGTCACCTCGACATGTTGCACGCCCATATGACGCTAAGCGACAAGCCTTTCATGGGGTCCGTGACCGAGCCGAGCCGCGCACAGGATTCGGTTGATATGGCCAGCATTCTGTTCGGTGCGGATTTCGTGCAGCAAAACACTGTGATGACCTCGCTGATCAATATCAACTCGCCGATGACATTCGATGATGTGATGATGGGTGCGCTTGAGGTTTACGCCGAGAACAACCAAGCCGCGATCATTTCGCCCTTTATCGTCGGTGGCGCGATGGCACCGGTGTCGGTTGCAGGCACCTTGACGCAGGTCTTGGCCGAAGCGCTTGCGGGGATTGCTTATAGCCAGTTGGTACGTCCGGGTGCGCCGATTATCATGGGGGCGTTCGTGACTTCCATCGACATGAATTCTGGCGCACCGACGTTTGGCACGCCCGAGGCCGCGCTCATTACTTATGGTGCAGGGCAATTGGCACGGCGCATGAACTTGCCTTATCGTTCTGCAGGGTCGTTCTGTGGATCGAAATTGCCCGATGCGCAGGCGGCATATGAGACCGCCAACAGCCTCAACATGGGTCTGCTTTCTGGTGTGAACTTTATGCTGCACGCTTGCGGCTGGCTCGAAGGCGGGCTGGTCAGCTCGTTTGAAAAGTTTGTCATGGATGCGGACCAGCTGGGCGCGCTGCACCATATTGCGCGTGGCGTTCAGATTGACGAAAACGCGCAAGCGATGGATGCGATCCGCGAAGTGGGGCCGGGCGGGCATTATCTGGGGTGTGAGCATACGCAGAACAACTTTAAATCTGCGTTCTGGAAGTCGGACCTGCTGGATTACAAACCCTTCGAGACCTGGGAAGACGAAGGCGCCCGCGACACGCAGGCGCTTGCCAGTCTGCGGGTCGAAAAGATGCTGAACGACTACCAGCAGCCCCCCATGGATCCTGCGATCCGCGAGGCGCTGGATGCTTATGTCGCGCAGAAAAAGGCGGCGGAGCCTGACAGCTTTATGTAATCAGCGTGCAGGCTGATTATTGCGCCTGCACCAACATCACGCCAGTGAAGCGCGCAGATCGCGCGCTTCACTGATCACCGCAATCAGCACATCAACGTGCCGGACCACGCTGTAATTGGCATTTGACGTGGTGCGTTGGTGTTCTAGCTCGGCTTCCATCTCCATCAGTTTCATCAAGGCCGCACCATGCCGCGGTAGCACGCCGTAGCCCAAAAGCCGCGGCAGATGCGCCGTGCGTCTGTAGTCTTCGGCGCCGATCCGGGCAGCCCGCATCATCAGGCGCGGGCGGTGCAGGCCGTGAAGCATGGAAAGCAAATCTTGCATAGTGTCATCCTCGGGTTTCCAGACCGGCAGAAGTGCCTCTGGTTTCAACCACAATTGCACAACCTATAAGGGTGTTGCGGATTCAGCATGACCGGCGCACGGCAGCGTTACGACTGTTTATCATTTGGAAACAATGATGATCCCACCGCAAGATTTTAACCTTTGGGTAACAAATGCAATTCTAGGTTGTATAAATTAACTTGTGGGTAACTTTAGTAAATGGGACGGACTGCGTATGTTGGGGGCATCAATGACATCAGAACAAACCGAGGCAGTGCTGGGACTGCCTGACTGGGTGCCAGAAGGTGCCAAGCATTACATTGCGCATACAGAACAAGGCGCGCCGATCCGGGCGTTGGCGCGCGCTGCCGGATGCCATGCCTCAACCGTCTTGCGCCAGATCCGCAAGGTTGAAATGCGCCGCGATGATCCGCTGGTAGACGCGGCCTTGCGCAAACTCAGTGCAGGGGATGCCGTGTGTACCCGGATGCACCTGAAACGAAAGGAAACACTGCCGATGATGCATGCCGCCGTAGCCGCCGTTCCAGATGAGCAAACCCTCAAGCGTGAGGCGCCCCGTGTGTTGCGGCGGTTGTGTGAAACGGGGGCCGTGCTGGCGGTGGCCGCAGAGATGGAAAAGGCCGTTGTTGTGCGCGACACCCCCGAAGGCGGCAGTGCGCGCACGGCAGTTGTAGACAGCCATTTGGCGCAGGCGATGGCCTTAAAGGACTGGATCGCGCCGCTGAACACCGGGCGGGTCGTGCGTTATCAGATCACAAATGCGGGGCGCGCGGCATTGGGTGAAATGGCGGAGGCACTGCACAAGGGGCGGGATGCGCTGGCCAAATCTGCTGACGTGACAGAGGAATGGCACGAAAGCGCGGATGCCTTGGCTGAAACGCCGCGCCGCCAGCGGATGCGCTACGCCTTGTCCGAAAGCCCGCTTGTGGCCTTGTCACGGCGTCGCGACCATGACGGCAAACCCTTCCTGACAGATGCGCTGGTGCATGCGGGGGAACGTCTGCGCGAAGACTTCGAGCTTGCCCAGATGGAGAGCCGTACCACCCAGAACTGGGACAATTTTCTAACGGCAGGTGCCAACCGCGGCACTGGCGGCGGCACCGACAGCGCACCGGCGGCGGCCCGAGCGCGTGTGGCGGCGGCACTCAGCCATCTAGGGCCAGGCCTGTCGGATGTGGCGCTGCGCTGCTGCTGCTATCTGGAAGGGCTGGAGACGACAGAAAAACGCCTTGGCTGGTCGGCGCGGTCTGGCAAGATCGTGCTGCGCATCGCATTGCTGCGTTTGAACCGCCATTACGAGGAAACAATCGGTCCGGGGGGGGGCGATGATCGGCTGATCCCGACAAACCGGGAAATCTACGATCTGCCAAAGGCGGCTCACCATTGCGTGTGGGCCGTCTTTTTTTGATGACGGCAAGGGCGATCAATGCGTAACCATCCTCTCAATCAAGGGAGAATGGTCATGACAGCACAAGACCTGCGCGACGCGGCAGCACTACTAATTCTGCGGCTGGGCCTTGCGTGGTTTATGTTCTTGTGGGCCGTGCACAAGCTGATCACACCGGGGCAATACAAAGCGCTTGCCAAGAATTTCGACGGTGTGGATCTGTCGATTGCCCAGATCGTGACGGCGGGGTCGGTGCAGGTCGCGCTTTGCGTGATGGTCGCCTTGGGCATTTTTCGCTATGCCAGTTACGGCGCGTTGGCGGTGATGCATTTCTATACGCTCACGCGGCGGTGGGAGGGATTCTTTGATCCCTTTGCGGTCAACGGCAACGGGTTTCCGGTCAATCGCAATCAGGTGATTGATCTGGCCGTGATGGGCGCGTTCATCGCGTTGTTGCTGATGGTGGCCCGCGATCACTGGAGCGTGGGCGCCGCGCTGCGCCGCCGTATGGGCGCGCGTTGGTGGCAATAGCGCTGCATGGGGCGCAAGGCCGCATTGCAGGGCTGGGGTCTTTTGTTTGCGCGGCGATGTGTTACATGTATCGCAGTTAACATGAGGTCCCCATGCGCGATCTGAAAATTCCCGAGCAACGCCACCCTGAAAAGGCCCGCAAACCTGACAATGCGCAGCCGAAAAAACCGTCGTGGATTCGCGTAAAAGCACCCGGTGGCGACGGCTATGCCAAAACCGCCAAGATCATGCGCGATAACAAACTAGTGACAGTGTGCGAGGAAGCGGGCTGTCCAAACGTGGGTGAATGTTGGTCCCAGGGCCATGCCACAATGATGATTATGGGTGAGGTCTGTACGCGGGCCTGCACGTTTTGCAACATTGCGACCGGCAAACCGCCCGATGATCTGGACGTGTTCGAACCCGGTCGGGTGGCGGATGCGGTCGCTAAACTGGGTCTGAACCACGTTGTTATTACATCCGTAGACCGTGATGACATCGCTGATGGCGGGGCAGAGCATTTCGCCCAGACCATCCGCGCCGTGCGTCATCGCAGCCCGGATACCACGATTGAAATCCTCACGCCTGATTTCATCCGCTGCGGGCCAGAGGCGCTTGAGCAGGTGGTCGAGGCACGCCCCGATGTATTCAACCACAACCTGGAAACTGTGCCCGGCCTTTATCCCGAAGTGCGTCCCGGCGCGCGTTATTTCCATTCGCTACGTCTGTTACAACGGGTCAAGGAACTCGACCCGTCGATGTTCACCAAATCGGGCATCATGGTGGGGTTGGGCGAGGATCGCCAATCGGTCATTCAGGTGATGGAAGACATGCGCGCCGCTGACATTGATTTTCTGACTGTCGGCCAGTATTTGCAGCCGACGCCAAAACACCACCGTGTGGATCGTTTCGTGCATCCCGATGAATTTGCGGCCTATGAAAAGGCCGCTTATGGCAAGGGGTTCTTGATGGTATCCGCCACGCCGCTGACGCGTTCATCCTATCACGCGGGCGATGATTTTGCCCGCTTGCGCGCCGCACGTAACAAAAAGCTCGGGCTTAGTTAAGGGATCGCCGGGACGTCCTTAAGATAGGCTGCGATGGCCGCGCGGTCGCTGGCTGGCAATTTCGCCAGATTTGCGACCACCGGTGCCATTGATCCGCCGATGCTGTCATAGTCCGGCGTTAGCCCGCTTTCGAAATAATATACCAAATCGGCCTCTGACCAGTCCAGCGCGCCGGGGGTGATGTTGGGAATACGCCCTTTGCCCGACGGGTTTGGCGCGCCACTTAACCACGCAGCGCGGTCCAACCCGCCAATCGCATCGCGCGGCGTGTGGCATTCGCCGCAATGCGCAAGCGCCTCAACCAGATACCTGCCGCGTTCAACGGGCTCGGGCCGGGGCCCGCTCAGCACAAAGGCGTCAGACATATTCAGTTGTTTCCACAGTCCCAAACCACGGCGGATGTTAAAGGGAAACCCGACATCATGGGGGCGGCTTTGTGTGTCTGAAACGGGCAGGTCCTGCATATAGGCAAAAAGGTCTGCAACGTCGTTGTCGGTCATATGGACGTAAGACGTATAGGGGAAGGCAGGGTAATAATGCTTGCCTTGTGGTGAGACGCCCATCGTCACCGCGCGTGTGAATTCAGCCAATGACCAGCCGCCGATGCCTTGCGCACCGGGCGAAATGTTGGGAGCATAAAACGTGCCAAAGTCGCTGGCAAAGCTGTATCCACCGGCAAGCACCAATTTGTCCTCGGTCTCTGGCGCCGCATGACACGATGCGCATCCCGCCGCCGTAAAAACCAGCGCACCGTTTTCGGCGTCGGCAACATGATCCGAACCATCAAGCATTGGAAGTGGCGCAGGGCGCGTAAGACCCCAAAACGCACCTGCGCCAAGAATGGCACAGGTGAACGCTATCGTTAAAACCTTTCGCAAGGATTAATTCTTTGGACCGCGATAAGTCTCATGGCAGGCTTTGCATGAACCGCCCAACGGGGCCATACCCGCGCGCAGATCCTCAAGCGAAGCGACATCGACCAGTCCAGCTGCTGCATCTTCCATCTGTTTGAATTTACCGATGAATCCGGCGCGATCAGACCATATTTCAGCCTTGGCCCTTGAGCCGTCAACCTCGCCCTGCGCGGTGCCATCCAACCAAAGGGATGCGGTGTCCATCGACGCCAGCATTTTCAGGTTGGTGGCTGCGGAATTCACCATTTCTGCGTCAAATTCAACCTCGCCCTTTGCGACCGCACCCAGCATGCCGATATTATAAGCGACCATCTGCATTTGTGCATGGCGTGCCGCAACGCCCGCGTTACTGGAGGATGCCGTTTGGCTGGCAGCGTATCCTGCTGTCGCGATCAGTGCTGCGCTCAACGCGAGCGAGATCGAGGTTTTAGTGAATAATTTCATGGGTTTCTCCTGAAAAATAGGCGATTTCATTGCGTCCCTGAGATGAGCTTACACCAGTAAAGCCGCTTTGGAGTAACAATTTGGTGAGTTTCTAATCAGCGCGCTGCAAAGCGCCTAGAACCGGCGCGGGATGTGGTCGCTGGTCGCCCAATCGGGCCAAAACCCAAGACGTTCAATGCCGATGATCACCACCGCGACCGCGATGATGCCGAACACCAGTTTGATCCGCCCCATTGAGGGGGGATTGCGCACCCAAAGGGCGGCGCGCAACAGCAGACGCGAATTAATCACCGTCCAGAAACCGAACCTTGCCGATGTAGGGCAGATTTCGGTCGCGTTGGGCAAAATCAATGCCGTAGCCCACAACAAATTCATCGGGGATTTCAAAACCGGTCCAATCGGCCTTCATATCGACCTCGCGGCGGCTGGGTTTGTCCAGCAGCGCAATGGTTTTCAAACGCGCCGGTTCGCGCGATCTGAGCAGGGCAGTCACATGATGCAGGGTGTGTCCGGTGTCGACAATATCCTCAACCAGCAGCACATCACGTCCTTCAATTGCGCCGCGCAAGTCCTTGAGAATGCGAACTTCTCTACTGCTTTCCATACCATCGCCATAGCTGGACGCTTCTAAGAAGTCGACCTCGATCGGCAGGTCCAGTTCGCGCACCAGATCCGCGATAAAAACGAACGATCCGCGCAACAAACCCACGACTGTCAACTTGTTGGTGCCGTTGAATTCGCGCTGAATCTCGCGGCACAATGTCTCTATTCGGGCGGCGATTGATTTGGCAGAGATCATCTCATCTATCACGTAGCGACGATCTGTCATGACCTAGCCCTTGAATTTGTTCAGCAATGCGGTGAAAGAGAGCTACCCCGAGCAGAACTGGAACGCAATGCCCACCCATACCGAGACCAGAGCGCTGCCTTATACAGCCGACCAGATGTACGCATTGGTCGCGGATGTAGCGAAATACCCCGAATTCCTGCCGTGGACCGCCGCCGCGCGCATCCGGTCAGATGAGGATATGGGCGATCACCGCATCATGGACGCCGATCTGGTCATCAGTTTCAAGGTGTTCCGCGAGCGGTTTACCAGCCGCGTGACTTTGTGGCCCGAACCGCGCAAGATCGACACAATCTATCTGGATGGGCCGTTCAAAAAGATGGTCTCGAACTGGCATTTCGAGGATACTGACACCGGGTGCGATGTCCATTTCCACGTTGATTTCGAATTTCGCAATATGCTGTTGCAAGGCATCATCGGCGTGGTCTTTAACGAGGCGATGCAGCGCGTTGTACGCGCGTTCGAGGCGCGTGCTCAGAAACTCTATGGGGCCGGAACGACCTGAATGACGATTACCGATCAACTGATCAGCTTTGCCGCAAAACCCGTTCCGCCAGAGGCCTCCGCGATGATGAGCCTGTCGCTTTATGACTGGGCGGCTTGCGGTATTGCGGGCGCCCGCGAGGCTGATTTTCATGAATTCGTTGCCATGCAAATAGGGGTTGGCACCGGGTCTTGCGCAGTTTTTGGCGGGGGTTTCGTGCCTGCCGCGACGGCGGCGTTGATCAACGGGACGTTGTCACATGCGCTGGATTACGACGATACGCATTTCGCCCATATCGGGCATCCGTCCGTGGCCGTGTTGCCCGCCGTTATTGCGCTGGCCCAAGAGGTCCACGCCGATCTGGACGCCGTAATTGACGCGGCCACCATCGGGGTCGAAGCCTCTATTCTTACCGGTTTATGGCTGGGTCGTGTGCATTATCAGGTGGGTTACCATCAAACCGCGACAGCGGGTGCATTCGGCGCCACCGTGGCCGCGTGTCGGTTGTTGGGTTTGGACAAGGCCGAGGTCCGCACCGCACTTGGTTTATGTACCAGCATGGCGTCCGGGCTAAAGGCGCAATTTGGCACGATGGCCAAGCCGTTGAACGCCGGTTTGGCCGCCCGAACCGGCGTTGAGGCCGCTTTGTGGGCGCAAGCAGGTATGACAGCGGCAGAGGACGGTTTGGCAGGGCCATTGGGCTTTGGGGCGACACATCATGGTGAGGGCGCTGAGATTAACCTGCCCAAAAAGACGTGGTATATCAGCAGCATCAGCCACAAGTTTCATGCGTGTTGCCACGGTCTGCACGCGACGCTCGAGGCTTTGCGCGAGGCGGAACTTGACCCCGAGATGATCCAGATCTTGTCGATCCGCATACATCCCCGCTGGATGTCTGTCTGCAACATCCAGACCCCCAAAACCGGTCTTCAGGCCAAGTTCAGCTACCGCCAGACGGCTGCAATGATGATCCTTGGCTATGACACGGCAGGGATTGAGAGCTTCAGTGAAGCGGTCTTGCAGGATACGGACGTGGTGGCATTGCGCGAACGGATTGTGGTGAAAGAAGACGACCGCCTGTCAGAGACCCAGTCCGAAATCACCGTTCAACTGGCCAATGGGGGCTTGCGCCGCTTCAAACACGATCTGATGACGCCGATGCCGCTAGAAACCCGTGCGGCCAAATTACAAGCAAAGGCCTGCGCCCTCATCGGAGAGACGCAGGCCGAGACATTGTGGCAAGCCGCGCAGGGTGAGAGCTTGCGCGGCCTGACGGATCAGCTTGTCATGTCGTAGGCACGTTCGCCGTGCACCGCGAGGTCCAGACCATTTGTCTCTGTCTCTGCATCGGCGCGCATGGGTACGATGGCGCGGCACACAAAAGCGATGATCAATGTCACAACCACCGTGAACACACCCACAATGGCAAGTGATCCTAGCTGTGCGACCCAAGACCCGTACCCAAGTGCGGCGATCATGATCGTGCCAAAGATACCGCCAACGCCGTGCACCGCGAAAACGTCCAGCGTGTCGTCAATCTTGAACCGGTTGCGGATCAGAACGACGGCCTCTTGGCACAAGATACCGGCCACAGCGCCGATCAGCAGTGCCGCCCACGGGCCGACAAAACCCGATGCCGGCGTGATGGAGGCAAGACCGGCAATGGTGCCGGTTACAATGCCCACCAGCGACGCCTTGCCGAATTTGATCCGTTCCCACAGCGCCCATGTCAGCGATGCGGTCGCGGCAGAGATATGCGTCACGGTGATCGCCATCGCCGCACCGCCGTCCGCGGCCAGTTGCGAGCCGCCGTTAAAGCCGAACCAGCCGACCCACAGCAATGCAGCACCAATCATAACCATGCCCGGATTGTGCGGTGGTTTTGACTGGTCTTTGCGCGCGCCCAACATGACCGCAAGGATCAATGCGGCGATACCTGCGGTTTCATGCACGACGATGCCACCGGCAAAGTCCTTTACGCCGGTCTCTCCGAAAATGCCGCCATCGGCCAGCATGCCGCCGCCCCAGACCCAATGCACAACTGGCGCATAGCACAACAGCATCCACAGGCCGGAAAACAGCAACATGAAGGCAAAGTTTATCCGCTCCACATAAGCGCCCACGATCAGCGCGGGGGTGATGATGGCGAACGTCATCTGGAACGCAAAGAACAGGATTTCCGGTAGCATGCCGCTTAGTGTGTCGGAGGTGACACCTGAAAGGCCCGCCTTGCCTAAACCGCCCCAAAGCCCGCTTTCACCGGGGCCAAAAGCGATTGAATAGCCGACCAAAAACCAAAGGACCGACATCAGGCAGGCAACGGAATAGCAGTGCATGAACACACTCAGAACATTGCGGGCACGGACAAGGCCGCCGTAAAAAAGCGCCAGTCCCGGCAGTGTCATCAAAAGGACGAGGGCAGTGGCGGTCATGATCCATGCGGAATCAGCGGCATTCATGGGGTGCTCCAATGTATATTTCTTATCGGGGCACATTGCTTAGGGCGCGCGCACAAGAAAGGGTCAGAGCGCCGAAAAACTAGGCAATGGATAAAGTGCACATTAATTGTGCGGCATTTCAGGGTCGTTGCTCAAACAGGCGTCATTTTTTGAATTTCGGCCCACAACAGTTCCAGCGCATGATCGCGTGCTTTTTCGCGGACCTTTGCGCGGCCCAACGCGCCAAATTCCTGGGTCTCGGATTGAACACCGGCCTGCGTTGCGACGCCAAAACACACCCGACCTTCGGGCTTGTGGTCTGACCCGCCCGGTCCCGCGATGCCAGTGATTGACACAGCAAGCGACGCCGCCGAATGCGCAAGCGCGCCGTGCGCCATCTCGGACGCCACCTGTTCAGACACAGCGCCATGTGCGGCTAGGGTCTGCTCCTTCACGCTCAGCATTTCGACCTTGGCGGCATTTGTGTAGGTTACAAAACCACGCTCCATCATGGCTGACGATCCGGCCAGATCGGTAAGCGCTGCCGCTACCATGCCGCCTGTGCAGCTTTCTGCGCAGGTGATCATGATGTTCTTTTTAATTGCCATATCAAGTATTCGCGCGACGATATTCATCTAAAGTGCGCCATGATAAAGGGCTGCCAGAACGAGCACGCCCAGTGCCGCGAAAATACCCGCAATGACATCATCCAACATTACGCCCAAAGGATCGCCGCGCCGGTCAGCCCAGCCAATCGGCCCCAGTTTGGTAATGTCGAAGAACCGGAACAGCACAAATGCCGCGATCCAACCGGGCCACATCGCAAGGATCGAAATATCCATCGACCATGCCGCATAGCTGAGCGGCAAAAGCGCGATCCATTGGCCGACCAGTTCATCCACGACAATCTCTGACGGGTCGTGATCGTCACTGCCTGCCGTCATTTTCGACGTGGCCCACCATCCTTTGAAAAACGCAATTACCACGCCAATGGCCAGCAACGGGAACCCGCCAACCACATGCAACAGCCACGCATAGGGCAGCGATACCAGCGACCCCCACGTGCCCGGCGCAGGGCGGATATATCCCACGCCCATCAGGGTCCCGATCATGCGCGCCAGTTTCATGATTTCACCAGCGTCGCGGTGGCCATGCACGCAATCCCTTCGCCGCGCCCCGTAAAACCCAACCGTTCCGAGGTTGTCGCCTTTACAGAGACCCGGTCAACATCCAGGCCCATCAGTTCCGCCATCACGCGGCGCATTTCAGCGGCATGTGGCCCAACTTTGGGGTGTTCGCAAATCAGAGTGCAATCAACATGGGTGATCTTGAAACCCATGTCAGCCGCCAGAGCTACCGCATGGCGCAGGAATATCTCGCTCGCGGCGCCTTTCCACTGTGGATCTGACGGGGGGAAATGCTGGCCGATGTCGCCGCGTGCCAAACCGCCATAGATAGCGTCCGTCACGGTATGCATGCCCACATCTGCATCGGAATGACCAACAAGCCCCTGATCATGCGGAATTTTTACGCCACATAGAATGACGTGATCGCCGGGACCGAACGCATGTACGTCAAACCCGTTGCCGGTGCGAATGTCCATATTACTCTCCAATAGACGCGCGGCCCGTGCGAAGTCTTCGGGCGTGGTGATTTTGATATTATCTGCACTGCCGGGCGTGATTGTAACAGTGATTCCGGCGGCGCGGGCAACGGCCACATCATCGGCGGCAGGGCCGTTATAGGTTGCATAAGCAGCCTTAATTGTGACCACATCAAAGCCTTGCGGCGTCTGCGCGCCGAGCAACCCCTCGCGGTCTTGAGTGTCCATGACTTTGGCGTACTGGCCAACCCAGAGCGCGTCTGTGATTGCCAAGCCGGGGGCGGCTGCAGCACCATTCGCGAGCGCATCTATGACACCGTCGATCACTGCGGCACTGACACAGCACCGCGCCGCATCATGGATCAGGACAAGCCCACCCCCTTGGATAAGCGCAAGTCCATTCTGGACCGATGCGCTACGGGTGGCCCCACCGGGCGCAATTTTGATACCCTTTGCCTGCAGCGCCTCGCAGTTTGCAGCAATGTCATCCGGGTGCAGCACCACGATAATTTCTGTGACGCGCGGGTGCATTGCGAAGGCGGCGATGGTATGGTCCAGCACGGTTTTGCCCGCAATCTGTTGCCATTGCTTGGGGACATCACCGCCGGCGCGGGTCCCGCGACCTGCGGCTACGATGACTGCGGTGACGCTCATATGACAGGCCGTTGTGACATAAGGACTGTCTAGTTAAAGCGCCGCTGCGGTGCAATCGCCCTCTCGACATGCCTATAAATTGGGCAACCACACTTACATCTACACGATACATGCATAATTTATTGAAGGTTCTCGGTGGCTTTCGTACACCGGATGCATCTGCAAAAGGATTAAGCATATGGCAGCACTGGCGTTGCCCTTTGATCTATACCCCCCTGTTTTGCTGGCCCCGATGGCTGGAATCACCGATTTGCCTTACCGTAATCTGGTGGCGCGCTTTGGCGCGGGTCTGGTTGTGTCTGAGATGGTCGCCAGCCATGAGTTGCTGTCGCGCAGGCCCGGCACCCGCGAACGCGCGGAGCTTGGGTTGGGGGTCGAAGGCACAGCCGTGCAGATCGCGGGGCGCGAAGCGGCGCCCATGGCAGAAGCTGCACGCATTATTGCAGGGCAGGGCGCGCGGATTATCGACATCAATATGGGCTGCCCCGCCAAGAAAGTGACCCAAGGCGCGTCCGGCTCTGCGCTGATGAAAACGCCCGATCACGCGCTGCGCCTGATCGAGGCTGTGATTGCAGCCGTGGATGTGCCGGTCACGCTCAAGACCCGCCTTGGCTGGGATGATGACATGCTGAATGCCGCGTATATTGCCAAACGGGCAGAGGCTGCTGGCGTCCAGATGATCACCATTCATGGCCGCACCCGCTGTCAGTTCTACAAAGGCCGCGCCAATTGGCGCGCCATCGCGGGCGTCAAGGACGCAGTGCGCATTCCGGTGGTTGCCAATGGCGATATCACCTGCGCGCGCTCTGCCAGAACGGCGCTGGCGCATTCGCGTGCTGACGGTGTGATGGTGGGGCGCGGCGCACAGGGAAAACCATGGTTGCTGGCGGAAATCGCTCATGTGCTGCACGGGACACCAGCGCCGAAAATCCCTGTCGGCGCCGCGTTTGTGGATATGGTTGCGGGCCATTATGACGCGATGCTCGGCTTTTATGGCGCTGTGCTGGGGCCACGCGTCGCGCGCAAACATCTGGGCTGGTATATGGACACGGCCCAGACCGGCAGCGACTTGCGCAAGCGGGTGCTGACTGCGGCCACACCGGGCGATGTGATGGCGTTGCTGCCAGATGCGCTGGGGCGCGACCATCAAGAGGCCGCCGCATGACACTTGACCGCCGCCTGTGGATATCGCTGCCGATCCCGACCATCCTGATCTCACCCGATGATCTGATCGAAGACATCAACCCCGCCGCCGAAGGGTTCCTGAACGCATCGGTCAAGACCGTCGTTGGCACGCCGGTCTGGGATATTCTGGCTGTTGATTACCCGCTTGAGCCGGCCTTTGCCCGTGCGCGTGAAAATGAGACAGCGCTGTTTGTGAATGATGTGGACGTTGGCAGTGGCCAGCGCGCGCCCCAAAAATCAGCGCTTGAGATCGCGCCGCTTTTTGGCGAGCCGGGGCATATGTTGCTTATGATTTCGCCCCGTGAATTGTCCGGGCGGATGACGCAGAACCATTCGGTCAAATCTGCTGCGAAATCGGCCATCGGCATGGCTGAAATGTTGGCGCACGAGATCAAGAACCCGCTGGCGGGGATCACGGGTGCAGCGCAATTGTTGTCGATGAACCTAAGCGCGGATGAGTTGGAACTGACCGATCTGATCGTCGCCGAAAGCCGCCGCATCGTGAAGCTGCTCGAACAGGTCGAACAATTCGGCAACCTGACATCGCCGGTGCGCGACGCTGTGAACTTGCACGATGTGCTGGACCGTGCGCGCCGTTCTGCGCTGCTCGGGTTTGGCGCGCAGATGAAGATTGTCGAGGATTACGATCCCTCGTTGCCCTACGCGCTTGGCGACAAGGATCAGCTGCTGCAAGTGGTTCTGAACCTGCTCAAGAACGCGTCCGAGGCTGCGGGCAAAGAAGCCGGCACGATCCGGCTGCACAGCTATTTTGAACATTCCTTCCGCATGGTCCGCTCTGACGGCACCGGCACGTCGCTGCCCTTGCAGATCGAGGTGATTGATGATGGTCCGGGCCTGCCGGAACACATCAAGGCGGATGTGTTTGATCCGTTTGTTTCGGGGCGCGAGAACGGAACCGGCCTTGGACTTGCCTTGGTCAGCAAGATTATCTCGGAACATGATGGCTGGATTTCTGTGGACAGTACGCCGGGGCATACGGTGTTCCGTATTTCACTTCCGCGCGCGCCCAATCCGCCAAAAGACGTCCCCGTTAGGCAAGAAAACAAGACAACGAGCAAGGAGAGCTGATCTATGGATGGCACGGTTTTGGTCGCAGACGATGACCGCACAATACGCACAGTTCTGACCCAGGCGCTGACCCGCGCGGGTTGCAAGGTCCATGCAACCTCAAGCCTTACCACGCTGATGCGCTGGGTCGGTGAGGGCAAAGGCGATGCTGTCATCACAGATGTTGCGATGCCGGATGGCAACGGGCTGGAGATGCTGCCAAAAATCTCGCAAGACCGCCCCAATCTGCCGGTGATCGTGATCTCGGCCCAGAATACCATCATGACGGCGATCAAAGCGACCGAAGCCAACGCTTTTGATTATTTGCCGAAACCTTTTGATCTGCCGGACCTGATGAAACGCACGGCGCGCGCGCTCGACAAGAGCGGCGCGACGCGCGTGGCGCCTTCGTCAACACATCAACACACCGACCGCGATGATCTGCCCTTGGTCGGGCGGACACCGGCGATGCAGGCATTGTACCGGTTGGTGGCGCGGGTGATGAACACCGATTTGCCGGTGTTGATCTGGGGTGAAAGCGGCACAGGAAAATCCCTGATCGGCCGCGCGATCCACGATTTTTCTGACCGTCGGACGTTGCCGTTTCTGACCGTCACGGGCGCAGATCTTTCTGATCTGGAAGGTCCGGCTCGCGTGCTGGCCCGTGTGCGCGGCGGCACGCTGTTGATTGATGAGATCGCGGATATTCCCCAAGAGGTGCAGGCCCGCATTGCGCGGATGATGGACGCGCCCGGCGAATATGCGCCGCGATTCCTCGCGACCAGCCAATCTGATCTTGCTACCGCGATGGAGGCCGGCAGCCTGCGGCGTGATCTGTATTACCGTTTGTCAGGTGCGACGGTCCATGTGCCATCGCTGCGCGACCGTGTTGAAGACATCGAACTGCTGGCGACCCATTTTCTGGAACGCGGCGATACGGGCACAGGCGTGCGCAGCCTGTCCCAAGGGGCGGCCAAGGTGTTTACGACCTACCAATGGCCCGGCAACGTGCGCCAGCTTGAACACGCCATGCGGCAACTGGCACTAACCGGGCGCGCAGCAGAAGTATCACAGGCAGAGGCAGAGCAGGTGTTGGGCGCGCAGCCCGCCCATGAGCCGATTCACGCCCAAGCCAACACTGAACGGTTGGGGGCGAGCGTCGAACGGCATCTGCGCCGGTACTTTGACCAACACGGGGGCGAATTGCCGCCTCCGGGCCTTTATGCGCGGATATTGCGAGAGATCGAGACGCCTTTGATCGAAATTGCGCTTGAGGCGACCTCTGGAAATCAGGCTAAATGCGCCGATTTGCTGGGCATTAACCGAAACACCCTGCGCAAGAAAATCACTGACCTCGATATAGAGGTGACACGGGGCCGCAAGATGATGTAAAAGAGCCACATAACCGTGGCTATCGGGTATCAACCAAGCGTTGAGACTGATCAGAACCACAAAATATGGCGGTAGGTACGCAAGTGTACCACATCATCGGTGAGGGCAGCGGGTGGCAACCCGGTCACGCAGTATCACACTGGAAAAGTTAGGCCGTTTGCGGCGCGTTAAGCGTTTTCGTAACATGGCAACGCTTAGTCTGGTGGTTTTGGGGCCTGTTCTGGCCCTCGCAACCTATCTGGCGCTGGGGCCATTGGGGCAGGGTGCAGGCACGGTCAGTCTGCGGATGATCCTGCTGGTTGATCTGGTCTATGTCCTGCTGATTGCGGCCTTGGTCATCAGCCAGATTGCCCGCCTGATCGCTGCGCGGCGTGCCAAATCTGCGGGCTCGCGGCTGCACCTTCGATTGACGCGCGTTTTCGTGGCGATGGCGTTGATCCCGACCGTCTGCGTCGCAATTTTTGCCGTTTTGACGATCAACTTTGGCCTTGAGGGGTGGTTTTCGGACCGTGTGCGCAGTGTGGTCGGCAATTCACTGGCCGCCGCTGAGGCGTACGAGGCCGAACAGCGCGAAGACTTGCGTCAGGATGCGCTGGTTTTGGCCCGCGCTATTGACCGCGAACGCCCCCGCAGCGACCCAAATCTGGGCGACAGCGATTTGTTGCGGGAGTTGCAGTTGCAAATCCAGCGCGGCTTGCGTGAAGCTTATCTTATTGACGGCACATCCCAAATCCGTGCCCGCGGCGATCGGTCTTACCTGTTTGATTATGAAGCCCCGGATGCCGCCCAGATACGCGGCGCTAATGAGGCCGACCTGCTGATCATCGAAGACTGGCCCAACAACGAATTCCGCGCCTTGGTGCAATTGACCGCCTATGTGGACCGTTATTTATACGTCAGCCGTGATGTTGACGGGGCGATTCTGTCGCTGCTGGATGAAACCAAGGAAACCGCGCGCCTCTATCAGCAGTTGGAATCAGAACGCGGCAGGCTCTTGTTTGAATTCGGCCTGCTTTATCTGGGTTTCGCGGTCATCCTGATCCTTGCCGCTGTGTGGCTGGGTCTGTGGTTTGCCGAACGTCTTTCTGGCCCCGTGGGCCGGCTTACGGGTGCTGCACAACAGGTCGGTGCCGGTGATCTCAATGTTCGCGTGCGCGAAGAAGAAGGCGATGATGAAATCGCCATGCTAGGGCGCTATTTCAACCAGATGACCCGCCAGTTGCGCGATCAACGCGAGACATTGCTGGATAATACCCGGCAAATCGAACGCAGGCGGCGGTTGTTTGACTCTGTGCTCAGCTCTGTAACGTCCGGTGTCGTCGGCCTTGATCCCGAGGGGCGCGTCACATTTGTTAACCGCTCTGCCATGCGGCTGCTCGATTGGGCAGAGGATCAGCAATCCTTGGCGCTTTCCGTCGCGGTGCCGGAATTCGGCCCGCTGTTTGAAACGCTGGTCAGCGGACCGGTCGAAGTGACCCAAGGCGAGGTGAAGGTGTCACGCCAAGGCGCGATGGAGAACCTTCTGGTGCGCATGGCCACACGGCGCAGCGATGATGGGCGGCTGGAAGGCTATGTTGTCGCGTTTGATGATGTGACCGATCTGGTCAGCGCGCAACGCATGGCCGCGTGGGGCGATGTGGCCCGCCGTATTGCGCACGAAATCAAGAACCCGCTGACCCCGATCCAGCTTTCTGCCGAACGGATCCGCCGCAAGTTTGCGCCAAAACTGGGCGCGGACAGTGACAGTCTTGAACAGATGACCGGCGTGATTATCCGCCAGACGGGGGACTTGCGCCGCATTGTTGATGAGTTCTCCAAATTCGCACGGATGCCGGAACCGCAAACCTCGACCGAGGATCTGACGCAATTGGTCCGTGATGCGGTGCTTTTGCAAAAGACCGGCCAGCCAGACGTAACCTTTAGCAGCCAACTGCCACAGGCCAGTATTCTGGCCAGTATCGACGCCACAATGATCAGTCAGGCGCTCACAAACCTGATTAAGAACGCCGGTGAAGCGATTGATACATTGAAAGAAAAGGGCATACCTGATGAATACAGACCCCAGATCGACGTGACCCTTTCAACAGTGGGTGCAACCGCGCGCATCACGATCTCCGACAACGGCATCGGTTTGCCCGAAGACCGCGCGCGGCTCTTTGAGCCTTACGTCACAACCCGCAGCGAAGGGACTGGCCTTGGCCTGCCCATCGTCAAGAAAATTATCGAAGAGCACGGCGGCACGCTCACGCTCGACAATGCGCAACCATTCGAAAACCAGACCCATTTCGGGGCTATGGCAGTGATCACACTGCCCTTGGCCGCCTCACCAGACCATCCAGCAGCGGAGACCACAGATGAGTGATATTCTGATCGTAGATGATGAACGCGATATTCGCGAACTGATCTCGGACATTTTGCAGGACGAAGGCTATGCCACCCGGCTGGCCGGCAATTCAGACGATGCTATTGCCCAGATCAACGCAGAACCGCCCGCGCTGATGATCCTCGATATCTGGCTGAAAGACAGCCGAATGGACGGGATCGACATCCTCAAGGCGGTCAAACGCGATAACCCGGATGTGCCAGTTGTGATCATTTCGGGTCACGGCAACATCGAAATTGCAGTGGCCGCGATCAAGCAGGGCGCTTATGATTTCATCGAAAAGCCGTTTAACATTGACCAGTTGCTGGTCGTGATCCGCCGCGCGATGGAAACCTCGCGCCTGCGCCGCGAGAACCAGACCCTCAAGCGGCGCGATGCCAGCAACACCGATATGCTGGGGCAGTCTGCCGCGTTCCGGGCGCTGACGGGCCAGTTGGACAAGGTCACCAAATCAAACGGGCGGGTGATGTTGACGGGGCCTGCGGGTTCCGGCAAAGAGGTCGCCGCGCGGTATATCCACGCCAATTCCAGCCGTGCATCGGCCCCTTTCGTGACCGTTAATTGCGCAGGCGTGGCACCTGACAACATGGAAGAAGTGCTCTTTGGCCGCGAAACACCCGAACGCGGGGTTGAGCCGGGATTGCTCGAACAGGCGCATGGTGGTGTGATCTATTTCGATGAGGTGGCCGATATGCCGCTTGGCACCCAATCGAAAATCCTGCGGGTGTTGGTCGATCAGCAGTTCACCCGCGTTGGCGGCAACGACAAGGTGCGCGTCGATCTGCGCGTCGTTTCATCTACCAACCGCGATCTGGATGCGGCGATCAAGGCGGACACCTTTCGTCAAGAACTGTTTCACCGGCTCAACGTGGTTCCCATCGCTGTGCCATCCCTGGAAGAACGCCGCGAAGATATCCCGTTGCTCGCGGAATATTTCATCGCCGAATTCAACGCCACTCAGGGCCTTGCCAAGCGGGAACTGACCGACGATGCCATCGCGCTGCTGCAAACCATGATCTGGCCCGGCAATGTGCGCCAGTTGAAAAACCTGATCGAACGCGTGCTGATCCTTGGTGATGGCACCGGCCCGATTGAGGCCCGCGAACTGCCCGGAGAAGACGAACACGGAGATGAAGAGGGCCGCGTCGTTTTGTCAGGCGCCTTGGCAACCTTGCCCCTGCGCGAAGCCCGCGAAGCTTTTGAACGCGAATACCTGCTGACCCAGATCAACCGCTTTGGTGGCAACATCTCGCGCACCGCGAATTTCGTCGGAATGGAACGCTCGGCACTTCACCGCAAACTCAAGTCTCTGGGCGTGGTCACATCCGCCAAGGCAGGCGTGCGCATCGCCCATGTCGACGATGACGGCGATCCGGAAAGCTGATCTTTTCTCTCTTTTTGGCCTTAAATATTTCGGGAGCGCGAGGGCTGGCCCTCGCTTCCGCACCCTCAATCACCCCTTGAGGTCGGCCAATACATCCACCCCCTGCATTTTCAGGAAATGCAACATATCAATGAAGACCCAGTTCTCCGCCAGCTTGTCGCCCTCTCGCCGGTAAACATCGACAACCCGCATGTCGACGCGGGTTTGGCAGGGAGGTAGCCCCATAAAGCCGTTGTTGTTGGTCAGCGTCAGGTTCGGCCAGCCAAAGAACGCGCCATATTGCCCCTCGGCCATGCGGCAAAGATGACCGTTGAACGCGCGGTTCGCCATGCCCTTGCGAAACGGCTGCTGGTGTTGCGCGATATAGCGCTCGATCGTATAGGTCGCACCGATCCCTTCAGGCCCCCACCACAGCATGTCGTCGTGCCAGTTTTCCTGCATTTCCTCGCGCGGTGTCAGGGACTTTGGCGCAGTATTTGCCGCGTCAATAGACCCGATCATCCGGTTGATCAGATGTAGGGTTTTCGCGCCTTCAGCCGGATCATGTGCCTGCAGCAGCACCCCGTCATGGGTGCGCGGCCCCGGCTGCACCAGATGGGCGGCGGTCTGATGCGCGAAGGGGCGCACCCCCGCTTGTGCCATCATATGGAGGATATCACAGAAAAACGCGGTCTCAACGATGCGACCCTCCTCAACTCGGTTAAATTCCGCATAGCGCAACATCGCGATCTTTTGCGTCGCAGGGATGCCTAGAAACGGGGCATCAAAAAGCCCCATGAGGTGGCCCATCGAACAGGTCCACACGAATGTCTTGTCATGGATGCTGTTTTGGGCAGCAAAGAAAATATCCTCCCGGCGCTGAACGGAAGAAAAGCTGCGCAGAAACGGTGCCCAGAATACATCTGCGGCGGCAGCCGGACCAGTTTGGGTGTTAAAAGGATGCACACCGCGCCAAATGCCGTCAGGTGCCATTCGCACGCCCAGCACTTCTGCGACGGTATCTGGTGTTGCGTTGGCAAGGGCTGCGTAATGGTCTTGGACAATTGATTTCGCGTTCTGGGCGGGGGACATACGGGCCACTTTATGCTGTTTCGCGCCAAGAATTAGCGTCTTGCACACGTTTGCACCAGATGTTTCTTGCCGCAGCGTCGCGCGTCTCCCACCATAAGCCCGAGGCCAATTGCCACTTGCCTTGAAGCGTGGGAAGCTAGTAGGCATTCAAGATTGTTTACGGGCCTGCGATGGCCCGGTTTTTGCGTTCGCACCAGATAGGGGCAGGCATGAAGGTCATCATATGTGGCGCAGGGCAGGTGGGCTGGCAGATCGCCCGCCACCTGAGCGGTGAACGTAATGACGTCACTGTAGTCGACAGCAATGCCGATCTGGTCCGCCGCGCGACAGATACACTTGATGTGCAGGGCGTTGCGGGTTTTGCCAGCTATCCTGACGTGCTGGACCGCGCGGGTGCGCGTGACGCCGAAATGATTATCGCCGCGACCCATTCAGATGAGGTCAATATGGTGACCTGTCAGGTCGCCCATTCAGTTTTCGGCATCAACCGCAAGATCGCGCGTCTGCGCAGCCAATCCTACCTTGATGCGATCTATGCCGATCTTTACCGCCGGGACCATCTGCCCATCGACGTGGTTATCAGCCCCGAAAAAGAAGTCGCCGCCGCCGCACTCCAGCGTCTGTCGGCACCGGCTGCATTTGACACTGAAACCTTCATGGACGGACAGGCGCATCTCTTGGGGATTAAAATTGATCCCGGTTGCCCGGTCATCAACACCGCCCTGCACCAGTTGACTGACCTGTTCTCGACCTTGCGCGCCGTGGTTGTGGGGGTGCGCCGCGACGGCACGCTGTTCGCGCCAGAGGCGAAAGACCAGCTTTTCGTAGGCGATGAGACGTATGTGTTTTGCCACCGTGACGATGTCGCGCGCACGATGGAAGTCTTTGGCAAGCGCACATCGAAACAGGAACGCGTTGTCCTGGTCGGGGGCGGCAATGTCGGTTTGGCTGTGGCAAAGCAGCTTGAAAACGGGCCCACACGCATTCGAACCAAGATCATCGAAAAATCGCGTAAATGTGCGGAACGCGCTGCCGAAGCACTGGAACGCACGATTGTGCTGAACGGTGATGGTCTGGACGCCTCTTTGCTGGCAGAGGCCGGGATCGCCCGCGCCGATGCGATGCTGGCGGTAACGGATGACGATAAAACCAACATGCTGGCTTGCGTGCGCGCCAAGGCGGAAGGGTGCGAATATGTCATCGCGCTGATTAACGATCCGACGCTGGTGCCACTGATGACACCGCTGGGCATTGATGCCTATATCAACCCGCGCGCTACCACCGTCAGCTCGATCCTGCGCCACATGCGCCATGGCCGTGTGCGCGCGGTCTATTCCATTGGCGATGCCGAGGCCGAAGTGATCGAGGCAGAAGTTCTGTCAACCTCACCGATCGCGGGCAAGAAAATATCCGAAATTGATTTCCCCGAAGGCGTGCTGATCGGCATGCTGCGCAAGGGCGACAAGGTCATGCGACCCTTGGGCCGCACCCGCATTGACGAGGGCGATGTGATCGCTGTTTTCGCGATGGCCGAAGATGTTCCAAAGGTCGAACAGCTTTTGCAGGTTTCCATCGACTTCTTCTAAGCGGTCACAAGGGGGGGCAGCGTGCGCCGAAAAAGTACATTGTTTCAGACACTTTTGCGGTTGCCCCTGTTTCTGCTGCTGATCGGGCTGACTGCGGCCTCTATGGTCGTGCCGGCGGCGCATGCGGTTGTGGTGGATGATCTGGACACTGCGCGCGCCTTTTTTTATGCAGGCCTCTTGGGCCTGATCGCGTTTTCGCTGATCGCTGTTGCCCATGCCGGCCGTCAGCCGCGTTTGGGGACAATGGGGCCGCTTTTGTCGATGTTTAGCGCATTCGTCATCTTGCCCGCGCTGATGGCTCTGCCATTCCAAGAGGCATTGCCGACCACGCGGTTCATGAATGTCTACTTCGAGATGGTCAGCGCGTTCACCACGACCGGCGCCACGATGTTCCACAACCCTGAACGGCTCAGCGAAACGCTGCACCTTTGGCGTGCGCAGGTGGGCTGGATGGGCGGATTGATGATGTGGATCGCCGCGTCTGCTATTCTTGCACCGCTGCACTTGGGCGGGTTTGAAGTGACAGCGCAGGCTGAACCGGGCCGCTGGGCCGACAATTCCAGCGCCCGCGCCCCGACCGATCGACGCGCCCGCCTGATCCGTGTCACAAAGGCACTGGTGCCGATCTATACCGTATTAACCTTGGTCTTGTGGCTGTTGCTGATTGGTTCGGGCGAGGTTCCGCTGGTTGCGTTGTGCCATGCGATGTCGGTCATGGCCACGTCCGGTATCTCGCCCATCGGGGGCGTGCCCGGCGCTGGCTCTGGGATCGCGGGCGAGATGGTGATGGTCTTGTTCATGCTCTTTGCATTGTCACGGCTGACGTTTTCTGCGGATACGGTCACTGCGACACAGGGCAGTTTTCTGACCGACCCAGAGTTCCGCATCGGCATTGTCATCGTCATCGGTGTGCCGGTAATCCTGTTTGCGCGCCATTTTCTGGGCGCCTATGACGTCGCCGCAATGGAGAGCCTGTCGCAGGTGTTTGCGGCGTTCTGGGGCGCGATGTTCACGGTGCTGTCGTTTTTGACGACCACGGGTTTTGTGTCCGAATACTGGGTCGAATCGCAAAACTGGTCTGGGCTGGAAACCCCCGGCTTGATCCTGATGGGGCTGGCGCTGATGGGGGGTGGCGTTGCTACTACGGCAGGTGGTGTCAAACTTCTGCGGGTTTTTGCGCTTTATCAGAACGGGGTGCGCGAGATGGAGCGGCTGGTGCATCCGCATTCCGTCAGTGGGGCAGGTACTGCAGGCCGCAGGCTTCAAAGCAACGGTGCGTTCATTGCATGGGTGTTTTTCATGCTGTTTGCATTGTCTTTGGCGGGCATCTGCCTTGCCCTGACGCTGACGGGGGCGAATTTCGAGGACGCGATGGTGCTTTCTGTTGCGATGCTGTCGACAACTGGGCCATTGGTTGAACATGGATCGGACGCGCCCATCCGTCTTATTGAACTCAGCGCCGCTGCAAAGGCTATTTTATGCGCGGCGATGGTGTTGGGGCGGTTGGAAACTCTGGCAATCATCGCGCTTTTGACACCGGATCTGTGGCGCAATTGATCTGATCCAGAAGCGGCGCGAAACTAGGCAAGTGGCACTTGTGTGGTTCAGGCGCGCGCGATTCTTGGCCGTACGCTTATATTGGGGGTGGAAACTCTTGTGCAGGCACTTCATAAATGATCCCAAAGGGAGGTCCCGTGATTGCGGGTGCCAAAAAAACAAAAAAAGTGAGTTATTATAATGGCGTCTGACAGACAGAACCTTCAGGATGCATTCCTGAACCATGTGCGTAAGACCAAAGTACCGGTTACAATTTTCCTGATCAACGGCGTCAAATTACAAGGCGTCATTACCTGGTTCGATAATTTCTGCGTATTGTTGCGCCGTGATGGACAGTCCCAGCTGGTTTATAAGCATGCTATTTCCACGATCATGCCAAGCCAGCCTATCAGCCTGTATGAGGGCGAAGACGCTTCTTGAGCAAAGTTCAATTTCAGGTTGATGATACCGAAGGCCCCCGCGTTACGCGCGCATGGGTCCTGCATCCCGACATCAGAAATAACCCTGACCGCCGCGATCCCGGCCCAGCCTTGGCTGAGGCGATTTCATTGGCGCGCGCACTGCCTGCCTTGGACGTTGTAGGGTCCGATATCGTACCCCTGCGCAAGGTTGATGCGGGCAAGCTGTTTGGCAAAGGCAAGATCAAGGAAGTCCACGACCTGCTCGAAGAGCATGAGGTAGAGTTGGTTCTGGTCGACGGTGCTGTCAGCCCGGTCCAGCAGCGCAATCTGGAAAAGGCGTGGGGGGTCAAATTGTTGGACCGCAC
>Ga0115564_10001133_pt1 | contig 24737 bp, 19 predicted proteins | sample COGITO_mtgs_1105_7_FD_88680 | JGI IMG/M metagenome (GOLD analysis project Ga0115564, IMG submission 88680) | Pelagic marine microbial communities from North Sea - COGITO_mtgs_110523 | ecosystem: Environmental > Aquatic > Marine > Epipelagic | place: Germany:Helgoland, sampling site Kabeltonne...
TTAGGTTTCGAACATTACTGCGAATACCATCGGCACCAACCATTAGGTCAGCCTTGGTGGTTACGCATTTTCCCTCAACATCGAATACAAGTTCAATGCGTTTGTCTTTGCTTTCTTTAAAGTCGACCAACTCGTGTCCCCATTGAACTTTATTCTTTCCACCGAGTTGCTCCAAAAGAGCTGAACGCAACTTTTGACGTGCAATATGGATATTGCTTTTTTTAAGAGAATTTGATGCATTTGCTTCCAACCACTTTCGCATTCCCCATTCTCCAATTACTTTTCCCTCTGGCGTGTGCACAACATGTTTGGTTGAGACAACACCTTCTGCTAGAGAGGAGATCCCTAAGCCTTTCATGGAAGCACTGGCCTGTTGTAAGGTAAGCCCGTAGCCTTGAGAACGAGCTTCAAAGCTCCTATCGCGTTCATAGAGTGTAAACGGAATCTCACGATGCAAACAGGCAACAGCCAATGCAATTCCGCCTATTCCACCGCCAATTATTGCGATATGTGGATGGTTTTCCTCGTCTGGTAAAGGATTTTTCGTTACTGCTACCAAACCAGATCCCTTACATTGAGAACACACCTCTTGGGGTGCGGGAGGTCGAATAGGTGCTTTAGCCTGCCCATCCAATTCCTGAAACTGTTTTAATTCCCGCCGATATTGAAGGCGAACACGCTTGCGCAGTCGCCGCCTTTTTTTTCCGAGTCCTCTACAATTTGTACAACTCGCCCAACAGGTGTTTTTGTCCCCCAACGTTTTTATTTAGACTTTAATGTGTTGCTTGAAGCCGTTTAAGCAGTATTGCTTAATTCAAGCTCACCAAATATACAAAACCCCTAGCAGCAAAAACAATTATGGCATTTCCTTTAGAGCGAAATATTGAGTGAAATTAGTTCGTCATGAAAAATGACAAAAGGCAGAAAGAAATTGAACAATTTTAATATATTTATCCTAATCATTTAACAAAACATATCACTATGCAGACTCGTTTATTAACTATATTATCCTTTTTATTTACTGTTAGTGTATTTGCCCAAGTAAATACCAATTATCAAACACCAAAACAATCTTTACTGGAACTAATCGATATCGATGTTGCCCCTAGCGTTGTAAGAGATAGCGAAGATAAAATAATGGTGTTTTTGTATCGCCCTGCATATAAAAACATTGAAGACCTTTCAAAAGAGGAATTACGCCTTGGTGGTCTAAGAGTAGATCCTATTCGGCATATTGGAAGCAGAATCACCTATTACAATAAGGTAGAAGTTACCAAACTAGATGAAAGTAAACAACCACAAAAAGTAAGCGGCTTACCAGATAATATAAACCTGGCTAACTTTCAATTCTCTCCAGATGAGAAAAAAATAGCCATGACCAACACTACTCAAGAGGGGGTTGAGCTTTGGGTATTGGATATTAAAACACTTTTTGCCAAAAAAATATTTAATGCAAAAGTGAATGCTACAATGGGAAATGCCATTAGGTGGATCAACAACAAAGAGCTGATTGTAAAAAGCTTACCAAACGACTTAAAAGCTTTAATCAATACTAGTGCTTCTGTACCAAATGGACCAACTATAACGGAAAACAATGGTTCTAAAGCGCAAAATAGAACCTATCAAGACCTATTGAAAAACCCAAATGATGTCTATAATTTTAAGCAATTATCGCAGTCTGAATTATTGAAAATAAACATCAATGGGGAGTATTCCAATTGGTTACCGACTCGAATGTATAAGAACATCCAATTATCTCCCGATGGAGCTTATGTCCTGATTGATTTTATAAAAACGCCCTTTTCATATATTGTTCCTTACAACAGATTTCCTACAGAAACACATGTATATGATATCAATGCAAAGCTGATTAAAGTAATTAATGACACTCCTTTACTTGAAGAACTACCCAAAGGATTTATGTCTACTACAACAGAAAAAAGAAATTTCAGATGGAGAAATGACAAACCATCTACCCTGAGCTATTTTATTGCTCTTGACCAAGGTAATCCTGCCGTTTCAGCTGATTATCGGGATGCGTTATACCAATGGGAAGCCCCCTTTACTTCTCCCCCAACCTATTTGACAAAGGTTATAAATAGAATAAGTAATGTTTATTGGGGTAATGACGAAGTCGCAATAATTACTGACCGATGGTGGAATACCCGAAACACGAAAAGTTATGTTTTCAATCCATCGAAACCAAAGGTAGAGGCTAGAATCATCAATGACAGAAACTATCAAGACGTTTACAGTGATCCTGGGCAATTCGTTCAACAGCAAAACAAATTCAACACCTCTGTATTGTTAATTGAAAACAATACAGTTTTTACGATAGGAAATGGATTTACACCAAAGGGTCAATTCCCCTTCTTAGACAAAATTGACCTAAGTTCGGGTGATTCAGAGAGAGTATATCAATCTCCCTATCAAGATAAGTATGAAAATATTTTAGATTTTGATCGCATCAAAAAAGAAGTGCTTGTGAGGATTGAATCCCCAAAAGAGTATCCCAATTACTACAAGAAATCCCTTGAATCAAACAAACTAGAGCAATTAACCTTTTTTGAAAATCCTTTCAAGTCTCTTCAAAACATTAAAAAAGAGATCATTAGTTACAAACGTGAAGATGGTTTAGATCTAAATGGCGTTTTATATGTTCCAAACGACAATGAAAGTCCACAAACAAAAAAACCGATGATCCTTTGGGCGTATCCAAGAGAATATAAGGATAAATCGAGTGCTTCCCAAAAAACAAATAACCCCAACCGTTTTACTTATCCCTCCTGGGGTTCTCCCATATACTGGGCTACGCAGGGTTATGTGGTATTGGATAGGGCAGCGTTTCCAATTGTAGGAGAGGGTGACAATAATCCGAATGATAGCTTTAGACCCCAATTGGTAGCCAATGCACTTGCGGCCATAAATGCTGTCGACGCTTTAGGATACATTGACCGAGATAGAGTGGCTGTTGGAGGGCATAGTTATGGTGCATTTATGGTGGCAAATTTACTGAGTCATTCCAACTTATTTGCCGCTGGAATAGCTAGAAGTGGTGCCTACAACAGGACCCTCACACCATTTGGTTTTCAAAGTGAAGAAAGAAGTTATTGGGAGGCGCCCGATGTGTACAATACTATGTCGCCATTTATGCATGCCGATAAAATGAAAACACCTTTATTGTTGGTACATGGTGAAGCCGACAATACCTCTGGAACCTACCCAATGCAAAGCATACGCTATTTTAATGCGCTCAAGGGACTTGGTGCAACTACACGCTTGGTCATGTTTCCAAAAGAAAGTCATGGATACAGAGCAAAGGAGACAATACTTCATTTGATCTGGGAGCAAGATCAGTGGTTAGAAAAATATGTAAAAAATAAGCCTCAAAAATTAATGAAAAAAAGCATGAAACCGCAAGGTTAAAGAATCTTAACAAATTCTCTTTTTACTAATTTTTTACCAATTATAATAATGATTGATTCAATTGGTAATTCTACTTTGTGTTATAAAACCAACTTAGGTCAAAGAGTTCTCCTAACTTTAACATCTTTATCAAAATGATTATGAAACAAACAAAACTATCTTTTGGTTTTATCCTTGCACTTTTGAGCTTTGTCGTAAGTGCTCAAAATAAAAACCTAATCGAACAAATTGTTCAAGAAGCCAATGAAAATTCTCAACTAGAAATATTGGGGCAAGAATTAATGGATGGAATTGGTCCTCGATTGGTGGGTACTCCTCAAATGAAACGTGCCCATGATTGGGCAGTGAATACCTATGCAAAATGGGGTATCCCCGCCCGCAATGAATCTTTTGGTACATGGAGGGGTTGGGAAAGAGGTATTACGCATATAGATATGGTTTCCCCGAGAATTCAAACTTTAAAGGGAACGCAATTGGCCTGGAACCCTTCTACCTCTAAAAAAGGGGTAACGGCAGAAGTTGTTGTCCTTCCCATGGTCAAAGATTCTATCGCTTTTGCCAATTGGTTGCCTTCAGTAAAAGGAAAACTGGTTATGGTTTCAAAATTGGAAGCTACCGGTAGACCAGACTATAATTGGGAAGAATTTGCCACCGAAGAATCTTTTGAGAAAATGAAAACAGCGCGAAGCGAAGCCAACAAAGCATGGCGAGAAAATATGCGCAATACCGGCTATTCATCTAGAAGCATTCACCAAGCACTTGAAAAAGCTGGGGCAGTTGGAATCATTAGTTCCTACTGGTCAAAAGGTTTTGGCGTAAGTAAGATATTTAGTGCTCGAACAAAAAAAATACCCACTGTAGATCTAGAATTAGAAGACTATTCATTGGTTTATCGCTTGGCAGCAAGAGGAGAAAAACCAATGCTTAACATTGTAGCACAATCCAAAGAACTGGGGGAAGTTCCGACCTTCAACACCATTGCTGAAATTAAAGGAAGTGAAAAGCCAGAAGAATACGTTATTCTTTCCGCCCATTTTGATTCTTGGGACGGAGGAACTGGTGCTACCGATAATGGAACAGGCTCTCTTGTGATGATGGAGGCCATGCGCATCCTCAAAAAAGTGTATCCCAATCCCAAAAGAACAATCTTGGTAGGACACTGGGGAAGTGAAGAACAAGGCCTAAACGGTTCAAGAGCCTTTGTTGAAGATCATCCCGAAATTGTGGAAAATATACAAGCCGTTTTTAACCAAGACAATGGAACTGGACGTGTAGTAAACATCTCCGGTCAGGGCTTTCTTCATGCCTATGACTATATTGGTCGGTGGTTACATGAAGTTCCACAAGACATCACCAAGCATATTGAAACAAATTTCCCTGGAACTCCAAGTGGAGGTGGGTCTGACTACGCCTCCTTTGTTGCCGCTGGTGCCCCTGCATTTAGTTTAAGTTCATTGAGTTGGTCTTATTCAAATTACACTTGGCATACCAACAGAGATACCTATGATAAAATCGTTTTTGATGATGTGCGAAACAATGCTATCCTTACCGCTATTTTAGCCTATATGGCCTCTGAAGATGCTGAGACCACTTCTAGAGAAAAAAGTGTTTTACCCATAAGCAAGAGAACCGGTAAACAAATGGAATGGCCAAAGCAAAGATCACCAAGACGTAAAGGAGGCATGTAAATCAACCCGCTTATCTAATGCGAAAACTAATTCTTTTTTTTAGCCTGTTTGTCCTTTTTGGGTGTCAAAACAAGCAGGCAAAACTCAATATTCCGCCAAGCAAAAATGCAGTAAGCTACCTCGCCTTGGGCGATAGTTATACCATTGGTGAACAGGTGGAACAAGAGCAACGTTGGCCAGTACAATTGGCAGCTGCCCTCAACGAAAAGGGTATCCCAATGGAAGATCCACTCATCATTGCCAAAACGGGTTGGACAACAGACGAACTCATGAATGCAATTATTGCAGCTGACCTAAAAAAGACTTTTGATTATGTTTCGCTTTTAATTGGGGTAAATAACCAATACCGTGGAAGAAGTGTTGAGAATTTTGAAGAAGAATTTATTGAATTATTGGATAAAGCAATTGAATTTAGTGGAAACCAAGCTGAAAATGTTTTTGTTCTATCGATTCCCGATTGGGGGGTAACTCCTTTTGCATCGACTAGAAATAGAGCGCAAATTGGGGCCGAAATTGACGCTTACAATGCCGTAATCGAAAAGCAATGTAGGCAACGAGACATCGCTTTTTTCAATATTACACCCATTTCACGACTGGCTGTAAATACTCCTGAACTACTGGCCACCGATGGTTTGCATCCAAGTGGGCTGATGTATTCGCGCTGGGTAACAACTGTACTTCCCTTCTTCAACACACCTTCTAATGAATAAGCAAGCCCTTGCTCAAGAGAAAGACCAGCAAGATCCTTTAGCTAAATTTAGGTCATATTTTACGCAAAACGAGAATGAAATTTATTTGGACGGGAACTCCTTGGGGAAACTTCCGCTAAAAACAAAGGGAGTAATAGATAATCTCATTGAAGAACAATGGGGCAAAAAACTTATTCGAAGCTGGAATGACCACTGGTTAGCCCTTCCTAAACGCATTGCAGAAAAGCTAGCGTTACTACTCAATGCATTACCTACAGAAATTGTAGTAGGCGAGTCAACCTCTGTGAATTTATACAAACTCATTCACGCCCTGGTACAATCGAAACAATTCCCAAACCAACTAATTACCGATTCCCTCAACTTCCCTACCGATAATTATATTTTGGAAGGAATAAGCCATCAGTTAAATTTACCTCAGCCCATTTGTGTTGGTTATTCTACTGATCTTAAAGCCGATCTCGATCGTTTAAGAGAAACCATCCAAAAAACGCCGGGCATTCTTTGCCTTAGCCTGGTTAGTTATAAAAGTGCCTATTGCTATCCCATGAAAGAACTCAATGCTTTTGCTGCAAAGCACAAAAGTATTATTGTTTGGGATTTAAGTCATGCAGTGGGTGCAGTACACATTGATTTTAAACAAAGTAATACTTTAGCAGCGATTGGCTGTACCTATAAATACCTCAACGGTGGACCCGGTGCACCTGCCTTTTTGTATGTAGCCGAACCGCTTATATCAAAGCTTTCAACCCCCATACAAGGTTGGTTTGGCCACAGGCGACCCTTTGATTTCTCACCAACCTTTGAAGCGGCAGAGGGCATCGAAAAGTTTGATGCAGGCACACCTCCCATACTTTCGCTAGCTGCACTGGAAATAGGCCTCGATATAACATTGGAAGCAGGGATTCAATCCATCCGAAAAAAAAGTGAATCATTGACTTCTTATCTTATGAGCTTAATTAAGGAAGAACTGCTACCCTTGGGTTTTAAGCTTGAAAGTCCTGTTGAGTTAAGTGAGCGTGGATCACATCTCACCCTCTCGCATGCAGCTTCTTGGCGCATCTGTCAATGCCTATTGCAGGGTAAAAACAATGGACTTAAGATCATTCCTGATTTTCGCCCTGATAAATACATCCGATTGGGTATAGCTCCCTTGTATATCGGCTTTAATGATCTATTGCTGACGGTTGAGCGTTTAAAAGAAATTATATTGGAAAAGGAATTTGAGCAGTATGATGAACAGCGACCAACAGTGACTTAATAGTCGTGATGCCCATCCTCTTCACATTCTTTATGTTCTTTGGAGTGTTTTTCGTGCTTCCCTCCCTTTTTCCTATGCTTAGCAATTTTTTCCTTCTGTTCTTTTGATAAGCTTTGGTGGTATTTCCCACGGGAGTGTTGAATGCCTCTATGCATTTCACGATAGGTTTTCTTTTGCGTTTCGCTTAGGGATTCAAAGAACTTTTTGCGGTGTTCTTTTTTATCCATAGAATCGTTTTTGAGTAACTGCTGTTGCTCTTCCGAAAGGGACTGCTTAAATTCAGCACGCAAGCTCTTTAAAATCTCCCTACGTTCTTTTAAAAGTTCCTTTTGTTGAGCTGTTAGCTCTCGTAATCGATTAATTTTTTGATTTTCCTCTACAACCGATTCAGCATCTGTTTGAGCAAAAATAGTTAGCGAAAAAAAGAAAAAAACAAAGTAACTAATGCGTTTTAAGTTTTTCATAATTGGGTATTTACTTATTAGAACTTGTAAAAGATAAAAAGTTTTAATTCAAGGCTAAATTTTCTTCAAAATTATCCAATAACGACTCTTGAATTACCTTGTCAAGGGCTTCTTCTTCCAGTAATAGTGTGTTCAACAATAGAGAAGTCACAAAAACATCTTCCTCAATGGGATCGGTTGCGGTGATAGCCTCAACATCTGGCGTAGGGCTTAATGTAAACACCAACAGCAAAGAAGCAGCAATTGCTAGGCTAGCAAAAAGAGTGCGTAAAGGTTGAACGCTGGTTTTCTTTTGCTTTGCAGTAGTGAGTTTCTCTCGAATCAACTTACGGCTATGATCAGAAAAACCTTCCGGTTGTTCAAATCCAAGTATACTTGCATGTTTATTGGGGTACTTTTCTTTTAATTTTTCCAAATCCTTCATACTATCGTTTGTTTGGTTAGATATTCTTTAATTTTTTTCTCCGCTTTATAATAAAGTGTTTTGATTGAATTCTCGTTGCGATCTAAAATAACAGCCATGTCCTTAAAGGTTAATTCATCAAAATATTTCAACGAAAACACATGCCGTTGGTTTTGCGGAAGTGTAGCTAAGGCTGCCTGAAAATGAGTTACCGTTTCGTTTGCATTAAAGTATTCGTCGGCTGTTAATGTTTGGATATAATTTGTGTCTATTTCATCAAGCCGAAGATTGGCTTTTTTTTGGGTCAAGAAGCGCATGCATTCGTTATAGGCTATCCTGTATATCCAAGTATCAATCTTACTATTCCCTCTAAATGAAGGAAGTCCTTTATGAATTCTAATCCAAGTGTTTTGCAATACATCTTGGGCATCGTTGTGTACCAAGACAATTTTACGAATCATCCAATACAATCGATCGTGGTGTTGATCTAGTAAATGATTTATATCAAATTCTTGGTGGTTGGACACGGTAGTTAATGCAATTTTATGTGATAAAGTGATTGCCATATTATTTAGACCCTCCTATGACAAAAAAGTTTTAATTTTTTTAAAACGTCAAAAAAAATATTTCAACCTCTCATTGGCTATGGATTAAACAACTTCAAACAAGCCTGCAGCTCCCATACCTCCACCAACACACATGGTTGAAACAACGTATTTAGCTCCGCGACGTTTTCCTTCTATCAATGCATGGGCAACCATTCTAGCTCCAGACATGCCATATGGATGCCCTATTGAAATTGCTCCCCCATTTACATTCATCAACTCATTTGAAATACCTAAATGATCGCGGCAATACAGAACTTGAACTGCAAAAGCTTCATTTAATTCCCACAAGCCAATATCGTTCATGGTCAAACCATTTTGCTTCAATAATTTTGGAATGGCGTAGATTGGTCCAATACCCATTTCATCGGGTTCGCAACCAGCAACGGCTACCCCTCTATAAATGCCCAAGGGAGTTAGATTGTGTTTGGCTGCGACAGAGGCTTCCATCAATACACTAGCTGAAGCTCCATCGGACAGTTGACTGGCATTACCAGCTGTGATGCAACCATCTTCAATAACGGGATTAAGACCTGCAAGCCCGTCCAATTGTGTGCTTGGACGATTGCCTTGATCTTTTTCTAAGGTAAAATCATGAAAACTGATCTCTTTGGTTTCACGATCCATTACCCCCATATTGGTTGTAGTGGCAATAATTTCATCATCAAATTTACCCGCTTCTTGAGCTGCAGCAGTACGTTGCTGGCTTTGTAATGCATATTCATCTTGGGCTTCACGACTAATGTTGTAGCGCTTTGCAACCACCTCAGCAGTTTGTAGCATGGGCATATAGATATGCTTGTGTTTTGCGACCAGAGCTTTGTCTACCATCCGATGGGTGTTCATGTGTTCGTTTTGAACAAGACTTATGGATTCAACACCACCACCAATGACAACATCCATTCCATCAGAAACGATTTGCTTGGCAGCTGTGGCAATGGCCATCATTCCAGAAGAACATTGACGATCAATACTCATTCCGCTTACAGTCGCAGGAAGTCCTGCAGCCAAAGCAGCCATTCGGCCAATATTCCCTCCTGTTGTTCCTTGTTGCAAGGCAGCACCCATAATAACGTCATCTACTTGTGCAGGATCAACCCCAGAACGTTTTACCGCCTCTGCAATGGCAACCCCAGCCAAAGTGGGTGCCGAGCTGTTGTTGTATGCGCCACGATAGGCTTTTCCAATGGGTGTTCTGGCTGTGGACACAATCAATGCTTCTCTCATATTTTTATTTTAAAATTTATTAACCCCTAAGGATTTAATTTCTAGATTTTATCAATTTTTATACCATCGATTAAGGTATTGTTAATTTTAACCCTAGCCTAAATTAGGGCTAAATTGTTTGACTTGAAACCAATTTATTTAGTGGCTAACACCCTATTTTGCTTATCTGTTTTTTTGTTTTCTGCTAAAAAGTTCAAATAAACCTCCTTGCCTTTGGGAGTAAGATAAGGATACAGAACTGCAAAGCAAGCTTCTGTTCCCTTGTAAACTCCATTGCCTTCTATTCGTTTTAAAGTAGTTTGCGCAAACCAAAAATGACTTGTCATCCAAATTTGATTAGCAAGCATGTCATATAGACCAGGAAAATCTTTGAGCTCCGGCTTCATATATCCCTTCCCTATGGCAATGAAATTTAAATTTTTAATCATTTGAATATCTTCTTTGACTCTGTTCTCCATCTGCTCCCTTAAATCGGGATGCGCACGAAGGATGTTTTGGGTTTCTAAATAAAAAAATTTAAAATCATTTTCAAATTGTAAGAAAATTTTTGTCAACTCCAAGATAATACCATCATTGACCAACAGGGAATTTTGTTTAATTCTATGGTCCAAAACATAACTCAAATATCCACAAACAGCATACATGAGGTCTTTCTTTTTTGGAAAATGATAATTGAAATTACTCAATGAAACATCCGCAGCATCTGCAATATCTTGATTTATGACATTATAAACTCCATTCGAATTAAATAGCTCAATGGCTTTTTGAATAATTTTTGCTTTTGTGGGATTGAGTTTAGTCATCAATAATGATTGTATGTAAAATACAAATTTATTTAATTATCTTGTATTAATAGTTTTATTTAATCTATTTTTAAGCGATTAACTTAATAGCAGATGAAACTAAGCTCAAAAATTAAATTGCTCTATGGCTTAGGTTTCTCCGCGCAGGGTATTAAAGACGCCCTATTTCAACTTTTCCTTTTTTTTTACTTTAGTCAAATACTGGGATTGAGTGCAACCTATACTGGTTTGGCCACTGTTATTGCTCTTTTATTTGATGCTTTAAGTGACCCATGGATTGGCACCCTCTCCGATCGATGGAAGTCAACGCTATTAGGAAGAAGACATCCCTTCATGTATATGTCTGCGTTACCCTTAGGATTATTTTTGTATATTTTATTTTCTCCTCCAGCTGGTTTAGGTGAAATTGGTCTTTTCCTTTGGTTAACAACTTTTTCAGTATTAGTTCGTTTTGCTCTAACCCTGTTTATCGTTCCGAGTATGTCTTTGGGTGCAGAATTAACTGACGACTACGATGAACGCACCACCGTGACCAGTTATCGTGTCATGTTTTCCTCTTTCATTGGCCCAATTATTTTGATTTTTGGTTTGGTATTTTTCTTTACCCCTACTGCTGAAAACGCCAATGGCTTATTCAATGAAACAGCCTACTCAAAATTCGCATTAGTTTGTGGGTTATTAGCTAGCACGAGTATCCTTGTCAGCACATATGGAACACAATCTACAATTCCCACTTTACCTAAATCAATTGAAAGCCCAAAAGAAAATGGCTTTGCTGGATTAATGAAAAAGGTAAAAGCAGCTCTACAATTGAGTGCATATACTAGCCTTGTAAAATATAGTATGACCATTTATACTGGCCTTGGAGTGGGAACTGTACTGACAACATACTTTACTACCTACTATTTTGAACTTTCTGAAAAAGAACTGGCTGGACTTCCTATTGCAGCAGCATTGGGCGGAATTACTGCCCTGTATGTTGCCCCTTTAATGGGTAAACATCTGGATAAAAAGAAAAGTGTTATCCTAAGTTCGCTCGGTTTAGGGATTTTCTTTTGCCTTCCCTTTCTTTTACGATTGGTAAATTTGTTCCCTGAAAATAACAATCCGAATTTACTTCCCTGTTATCTGCTAACTCTATGGATCGCCTACACTTTTCTATGGGTTTCGATTTCAACAACCAACTCAATGATGGCTGAAGTGGTGGATCAATTTGAATCGCTTTACAAAAAACGAAATGAAGGATTCTTTTTTTCGACTATGTCATTTGCTTATAAATGTACAGTAGGTTTAGGCTACTTTGTTGGCGGATTGTTGTTGGATCTTATTCAATTTCCCACCAAAGTAACAGATATCAATAGTATTGATCCCAACGCGATTCATGGTCTTGGTTTAATTGGCGGGCCAATTTTATTGGTTTTTTACCTTGTTTCTATTGTATTTATTCGCCATTATCCAATCGATAAAACAACTTATTTAGAAATTAAGAATAAGATATATAGTTAGTTTTTTTTACTGTAATTTGTATATTGCATACAAAATTTTATGTTACTAAATTCAAATAAACAACAGCATTAATCGTTCAGTAGATGATTTTAGACAGTATTATCATAGGAGGAGGGTTTGCAGGGATTGGAGCTGCAATTCAATTGAAAAAATCAGGATTAAATAATTTTGTTTTATTGGAGCGAAAAGATAAAATTGGTGGAACATGGCGCGACAACACTTATCCTGGTTGTGCTTGTGATATTCCTTCACATTTGTATTCTTACTCATTTGAGCTTAACCCCGAATGGTCTGAATCTTTTTCTCCTCACCATGAAATCTTAGGCTACCTAAAACACTGCGTAACCAAGTATGAAATTGAACCTCATATCAAATATAAAACAACTGTAACAGAAGTCCGGTTTAATGCATTAGTTGGGAATTGGACAATTACAACGAATGATAAGCGAACCTATACTAGTCGAACGGTTATATCCTGTTCTGGACCCCTAAACGAACCTGCCTATCCCAGCATTAAGAATAAAGAACTATTTAAAGGAGAATGTTTTCATTCCATGCACTGGAATCACGACTATGACCTAACCAACAAGAAGGTTGCCGTAATTGGTACAGGTGCTAGTGCCATACAATTTGTCCCTAAAATCGCTGAACAGGTTAAAGAACTAAGCATTATTCAGCGAACAGCTCCGTGGATTGGTCCAAAATATAACCAAGTTAATACTGAAAAATCTAAGAATAGATTTCGAAAAATTCCAGGCTATCAATTGTTCTGGAGGGAAATCATTTATTGGTTTTTAGAGCTAAGGGGGTTGAGTCAATACAAAGATAACAGTATCCGTAAATGGAGGAAAAAGGAAGCTATCGATCATTTAAACTCCCAAATAAAAGATCCTGAGTTAATAAAAAAACTAAGGCCGTCTTATGAAATTGGCTGCAAGCGCGTGCTAATCTCTGATGATTATTATCCCACCCTCGAAAAAGACAATGTAACCCTAATAACGGATGCCTTAGATTCATTCACGCCAAACGGAATTAAGACCAAAGATGGTAAAGAAACCAAAGTTGATGCCATCATATATGGCACAGGTTTTAAAACAACCACCTTTGCACATATATATCCCATAATTGGATTAAATGGACAAAACCTAATTAAAGAATGGAATGACAATGGTGCCGAGGCGTTTAAAGGCATAAATGTGAGTGGTTTCCCCAATCTTCTCTTTGTGGTTGGACCAAATACAGGCCTTGGACACAACTCCATTATTCATATGATGGAATCTCAATTCAACTATATAGTGGACTACATCAAAAAACTTAAGAATAGCCCTACACCTCATACTTATTTTGATGTGAAATTAGAGAAACAGAAAGCATTTAATGAGAAAATTCATGCTAAACTTAAGGATATGATTTGGTCCACGGGGGGATGCAATAGTTATTACCTCAAAGACGGCACAGGAAAAAACACGTCTATTTGGCCAGGTACAACAATGAAATACCGAAGAATAACAAAACACGCCTCATTGAGTGATTTCTCCATAGTGACCCCTTGATAAAAATATATCCATAAAGAAAGATTTACTTAAAATTCATGGGCTATTGGTTGTATTTCTCTAGCCCTTTTACAAGTGCACCCAAATCTAAATTTGAGAACAAGACATGTTAAAATTTGGGAAAAAGATGAAAAAAGCACTTTTTATCACCCAAAAGCAGATCAATCTAAACATATTTTACACACATTGGTAAATATTTCATCAAAAAATTGGGAAGATTGAAAAGCATCAGGTAAATTTAGAAAGCCTTTTGAAACCTGAGAAAGCATAGAAAGGTGATGAATTGGTTGTTCAACCCTCTATGCAAGGAGAAATTGTTTGTACAGTAAATTAACAAAAATACCCATATGTTTACGAAGAAAACAATGGTGATTTATCTTTATTGTATGCAGCAGTAGGAGAACAATCGATCGGCATTGTTAAATTAAAACCAGACTATAATGAATAATCCAACAAACGACGTCACATTTGATTTTAAATTCTATGAATGGGAAAAAAAGTTCAAAGACAAAGCTTTTCTTCGCCAACCTTTTGGAGACAGCTGGGAAGAATATACATGGGGTGAGGTTGGACAATATGCACGTAAATTAGCTACTGGATTACAGTCGTTGGGCTTACGCGAAAATGCGCATATTGGGCTCATCTCAAAAAACTGTAGAGAATGGATCATAGCAGATCTTGCAATTATGATGGCTGGTTATATTAGTGTACCCTTTTTCCCAACTCTCAATGCAAAAGAAATTAACACTTTACTCACCTTTGGTGATGTAGACCTTTTGTTTGCTGGAAAGGTTGAAAATTGGGAGGAACAAAAAGTAGGTGTCCCTGAGGGGCTCCCCATTATAGCCTTTCCAACCTATAGCAAGCATTCCAATATTACAGCTGCTCACCAATGGTATGATTTTATCAATCAGTTTGACCCATTACAAACACCCCATGTTCCAAAATTAAATGATACTTGGACGATCATTTTCACTTCTGGAACCACAGGGAATCCAAAGGGTGTTGTCTTGGATTATTTGGCCAATAGCAAAACAGAGTTGCTTACGCTTGAATCCAATCCAATGAAGATTGATTTTAATGGAAATAATGATTTCTTTTCCTATCTCCCCTTGAACCACATAGCAGAAAGAATTGTCGTTGAATTTGCCTCTTTTCGATTTGGTGGAACGATTTCGTTTACCGAAGGTTTGGATGTTTTTGCCAAAAACCTCAGTGACGTCCAACCCACAGTATTTTTTGCTGTTCCGCGAATATGGACCAAATTCCAAATGGGAATTCTATCCAAAATACCCCAAAAAAAATTATCGAAACTGTTGAAAATCCCTCTACTCTCATGGGCATTAAAACGCAAATTCAAGAAAACTTTGGGCCTCTCCCGAGCAAGAGCCATTATTTCTGGAGCTGCGCCCATGCTTGAAATCCAACGGGCATGGTTTAGAGAGGTTGGGATTCCAATCACCAATGGATACGGAATGACAGAAAACAGTGCCATTACCTCTCAACTCGATGCCCGTATTACAGATAGACCTGGCTCTGTAGGATTAGCACAACCCGAAGTAGATATCAAAATTGACCCTGATACATCGGAAATTCTAATGCGAGGTCCATTTGTAATGAAAGGCTACTATAAACAACCTGAGTTAACTGCTGAGGTGATAAAAGATGGATGGTTACATACTGGAGATCAGGGACATATGGACGAAGATGGGTTTTTATACATTACAGGACGTGTTAAAGACATGTTTAAAACCTCAAAAGGAAAATACATTGAACCCCTCGTTCTTGAGAGTTACTTTGCCGATATTGTAGACTTTGAACAGATATGTGTAGCTGGTCTTGGACTACCTCAGCCCATTTTATTGGCTGTCCTATCTGAAATAGGAAAGGCTAAATCAAAGAAAACAATTACTGCCTTTTTAAATAAACGACTTGAAGCTGTCAATGAAAAGCTAGAGGGCTACAAAAAAATAGCTGCCCTAATTATTGTCAAAGAAGAATGGACAGTAGACAATGGTCTTACTACCCCAACATTAAAAATTAAACGAAATAATATTGATAAAAAATATCAAGAGAACTACTCCAACTGGCACAACGACCCATCGACTATATTATTTGAGACCTAGATTATCTTGAAGAAAGAAACCTTATCCCATCTTTCTGATCATTTCATTCAGAAAGCCCGATTTTCCCCTATCAAGGAACTAATTGTAGGAGAAACTGGCTTTGCCTTCAATGGAAAAGTACGCTTGTATTATGAAATACAACGTCCAAAAACAACACCCAAAGGGAGTGTTCTACTCATTAGTAGAAATGCCAACACCTTACTTTTCTGGTCACAAGAATTCATTGAAGTATTTGTAAAAAAGGGGTATAATGTTATTCGTTTCGACCATAGAGGGATTGGACTTTCTGACCGCATTGAGGGTTGGAACAAAAAAAATGCTTACAAGCTCGAAGACATGGCTCGAGATGGAATGGCAGTATTGGATTGCTTGAAGGTCAAAAATGCGCATATTATTGGTGCCTCCATGGGAGGAATGATTGCACAACGCTTCGCTTACCTATTCCCAAATGTTAGCTTATCGCTTTGCAGCATAATGTCTTCTGGCTACTATTACGACCCAACTCTAGTGGCACTAAATTCAAACATGAAACGAAATTTCAGGGAATTATTCTTGGCTTTTTATCGTGCAAAACAAAATTTTGATCAACAAGTCCGTGCACACATCATGGAACGAAACCTTTGGGTGGGAAATGGAGAATATGAAATAGATATCCCTGAAATAATCAATGAAGTGAGCTATGAAATAAAATTCCGTAAAGGCTATAATAAAATGAGTTTTACACAGCATGTAACTGCCATAAAAAAATCAGGCTCCTTCCTTGAAAAGCTAAAAGAAATTAAAGCCCCATCCCTTGTCATTCATGGAGATTCCGACCCATTAATCGATATAAATCATGCAAAAAAATACCTAAGTTGCTTAAAAGAAGGAAAATCTTATTATCTTTCAGGAATGGGACATGATATCCCAAAGAAATATACCCCCCAGATTTTATTACAGATACTTAAACTTTTTTCTGTTTCTGCAAACCAGTAATTATTAAATCAAACAATTATGAAAAAAAACAAATTAACTACTGCACTAACGGTTATTGGGCTGTTTTGTGTTAATCTGCTTTTGGCGCAAAGCACCATCAGCGGTACTGTGCTCGACGCAGAAACAAATCAATCCATTCCTGGAGCAAACATTGTCATTGTAGGAACAAATGTTGGAACGACTGCAGATTTTGATGGAAACTTTACGCTAACCACAAACCAAGAATTACCTTTTAACATAGAAATTAGTTCAATTGGTTTTGGGAATCAAACGGTTGAAGTTACTTCTGTTGATCAAAAAATTAGTGTATCCCTAGAACCAGGAGAAAATCTTCAGGAAATCATTGTTTCTGCTTCTCGTCGTGCTCAGAAGGTGCAAGACGCTCCATCTTCTGTGAGTATAATTTCGACTAAGGACATTGAGAATTCTGCTATAGCAGTTGATCCAGTTCGACACTTAGTCAATATTCCTGGAGTAAACATTCAGCAACAATCGGCGAATACCATTAATATAGAAATGCGCGCAGGTTCTGGTATCTTTGGTACGGCAACCTTTCCTATCTTAGATTATCGATTTTTATCTACACCAGCGGCATCTACATTTTTCACGCAACATTCAGGTTTGTCTAATATAGACATCGCAAAAATTGAGGTAGTTCGTGGGGCAGCTTCTGCATTGTATGGTCCAAATGTTGTTTCTGGAGTTGTACATTTTTTATCTAAAAGTGCTATCGATTTTCCTGGAACTACAATTGAATTATTGGGTGGAGAGTTGAATACAAAAGGTGCAGCCATTCGCCATGCCTATGCTTCTGAAGACAAAAAATTTGGATATAAAATTAATGCAAAGTGGTCAAAAGGAAGTGATTTCGAATTGGATGGAACAGAGGTTACCTCTAGAGGTGCTAACTTAGTTCAATCATTAAATACAGAAATTCGCCAGCCTGTGATCACCAATGGTGCTGTTGATCATAGAACAGATGGTGAAATATTGTTGTCTGGTAGTGATTTAGATGATAATGGTGACGGAAACCCATTGGCTACTGAGTATGAAAATTTCTCAGCCAATGCACACCTTGAATTCCGTCCAAATGAAAAAACCACAGGATTTCTTTCCGGTGGGTTTGCTCAAGGAGGCGCTTTGTTCTTCAACTCACTAGGAGCAGGATACCAAGATGGTGAAGACTATTGGGTACAAGGTCGTGTTCAATCGGGTGGTTTATTTGCCCTACTCTCCTATAATTACAAAAGTGGAGGTGGCAGAAACAATCCTACCTTCTTATACAACTCTGGTTTACGTCAGGTAGCCATTAATTCATCTTTAGAGGCTCAAATTCAATATAACTTTGATGTACCTTCATTTTTAAATACCAACTTTACCATAGGGGCTGACTTTAGAGATGTCATGTCAGACTCACAAAACACACTCTATGGAAGAAACGATGCAAATGATGATTATGTTTTGGCTGGAGGATATCTACAAGGAACTTCAGAGCTGTCTGAAAAACTAGAATTGACTTATGCAGCTCGTTTAGATAAATTCACTCTTTTTGATGAACTTGGTTTCTCTCCTCGTGTTGCTTTGGTTTACAAACTGAATGAAAACAATAGTATTAGAGCTTCTTACAACTCATCTGCTTCCATTCCAACAGCTCTACAATCTTATATCGATTTTCCAGTAAATATAGTTGCTGCTGGAGCTTATGATATTTGGTTAGCTGGAGAGGTAGAAGAGCAAAGATTTGATCCAAATGCAGAAATTCGTTTTCCATTTCTAGGTCAATATACTCAACCTCAAGGATCTACAGCAGTAGATAATATCGCTATTTTTGGTACTTTAAACGCGCTTGGTGCAGTTCCTAGCATCATTAATGTAATTAATACTACCGATGCTTATGCAGCGCTAAGACCTTTTGCTCCAATCTTGCAAGGTGTTTTACAGAACCCAGCAACTGCTCTAGCCATTACAGGGCAATCTGGATTTCTTGGAAGCGCATATGGCCCAGGAGTTGGATTCAATATTTTTAATGGCGAGCAAGTTGGTACTGAAGGTACAGGACGTGCAGTAATGAATAGAGTGAACTCATTTGAAGTAGGCTATAAAGGAGTTGTTGCAAAAAAATTATCTCTTGCTATTGATGTTTACACCTACGAGCAACAAGGATTTACCAACTTTACCGCAATTGGACCTGCATTTGCATACGTTCCAGACACGGCTACAGATGGAGCATTAGCACAATCTATTTCTGGAAATCTTTACCCATTGATTCGTCCACAGGTTGCACAGGCATTAGCTCAAGATCCTTCATTTGGAGGTGCACCCCTTGCTTTATTAGAAACAAATCCCGTATTTGCAGGAACAGTTAATCAGATTACTGGTGGACTTGCAGCGATAGCTGGAGGTGGATATGCATCAGGTCAGACAGCTATCCCTCAAGATGGATTGAATATTTTTGGGGCAATCAACTCATTGAGAGCACCAGACGATGGACTCACTCACCTAGCTGCTGGTTACCGTAAATTTGGAGATAAAAGTCGTACACACTGGGGTATGGACGTATCTGCTGAATATTTTGTGAATGAAAATATCAGTCTTTGGGCGAATGCCTCTTATTTGAGTCAAAATGTATGGATACCTGGAGAGTCAGATGATGACGATTTACCTTTTTCATCATACCTAAACTCCCCTGAATTTAAATACAGAGCTGGGATCCGATATAGCAAAGACAGAGTTCAAGGAAGTTTAAGCTATCAGTATGACGATGAATTTGAATCAAACCAAGGTGACTTTTTTGGTACGGTACAGGAAAAGAAACTTTTTGACGCAAACATTGGCTACACCTTTGCTAATGGTGTGCGTTTTGATTTAACTGGTTCAAATATCTTTGATTTTAAATACCGTGCATTCCCGAACATGCCAATCATTGGACGTCGAATTATTGGGAAAATAACATTTGATTTATAATCCATAAGCTTGTACTTTTAAAGTATGAAAAATAAAGTAGCATTCATTACTGGTGCTGCCAAAGGAATAGGAAGAGCAACTGCGGTTGCTCTTTCCACTTCTGGCTGTCACCTAATCTTAACCGATATTGATACTGCGGCCTTGGCCGAAGTCAAAACGTCTATTGAGGCAACGGGAGGAAAGGTTTCCACCTATCTTCTCAATGTAGCCGATCAGGATGAAGTCAATGCTGTTCATGAACAAGCCCTCAAAGATCACCAACGCATAGACTACTTTGTAAACAATGCCGGAATTAGCGGCACTCTCGCTCCTTTGCATCTAATGCCAAGAAGTGAATGGGATAAGGTAATTGCTGTAGATTTAAACAGTGTGTTTTTCTGTTTACAGGCACAAATAAAAATATTACTTCCTCAGGGTGGCGGAAACATTGTCAATGTTTCTTCTCTTGCTGGAAAGAAAGGGGTTGCTTATGGCGTACCCTATTCTGCGGCAAAACATGGCGTTCTTGGCATAACTAAAAGTGCCGCTGTGGAGTATGGAGCGCATAACATTAGGGTCAACGCAATTTGTCCTTCCTTTCTAGAAACCGATATCATTGAACCCCTTCCAAATGAAATATTGGATTTCATCACAAATCATCGTGTCCCTTTGAAAAGATTGGGGAAACCCGAAGAAGCAGCCGATACTATCGCCTGGTTACTCTCGGATAAAGCATCGTTTGTCAATGGTCATGCCTTGGTCATGGACGGAGGAATGAATGCCGGATAAAACAGATCTTCCCTATCCAAAGAGATACATTTGTTTTTCCTAGGCAAGTAGAACTAAAAATACTTTTCATTATCTTTTTTTAACGTTATCTTGAAGTGAAGTTGAACAGAAACTAATCTTTGGTTATTTCATGTTTTGCAAAAAATCTTTATAAAAAACAAAAAAATGAAACTAGTGAAACGCATTCTATTAAGCTTTTTTATTCTTGGCGTTCTCTATCTAGGGTTCTACCCCATCCCTTTAGACCCAATTGCACGAAAAACACCCCCTTTTCCTGGTTTAGAGGATGACTACAAACCCAATGAACTACTAAAAAGCACCCAAGTTGTTTTAGTACCACATCCTGGACCTGAGTCTATTGTGAGAGATCGTTTGGGGAATTTTTATACAGGCCTTGCCAACGGTGATATTCTTCAATTTGATGCGGAAGGAAACAACCAAAAAACAATCGCTAATACTGGGGGTCGACCTTTGGGAATGAAAATAGCGCCCTCAGGTGAACTCATCATTGCCGACCATCGAAAGGGTTTGTTAGCACTTGACAGTTTGCATAAGCTACGTGTGCTAGTCGATCAATACAAGGGAGAAAAACTATTATTTGTTGATGATCTTGATATCAGTAATGAGGGGATTGTTTACTTCTCCAATGCGACGCAGCGAAACCCTGATGTCGTTGAAAATGAAGCCTGGGAACAACGCGCTTCTGGAGCACTCTTTGCCCACGACTTATTGAGTGGTAAAACAACTTTACTTAAAGATGATTTGTTCTTTCCCAATGGTGTTGCACTAAATGAATCACAAGACTATTTCATTTTCAGCGAAACCTTTGGTCTTTCTTTGTCAAAATATTGGCTAAATGGGACTAAAAAAAATACGATTGAAGTCTTCAATAACGAACTGCCAGGCTATCCCGATAATGTCACTTTTAGTGAAGGTATTTTTTGGGTGGCCATTCCCAGTCAAAGAGCCGTAGCCATTGAACCTATATTTGAACAAGCCTTTCTACGTTCAGTGCTCTTGCGTTTACCAGAAGCTGTTCGGAATTCAGTCATTCCTGGGCGGTATTCTATGCTACTGGGCTTCGATGAAAGTGGAAGACCAGTCTACAACCTACAAGACCCTGATGGAAAATACGATAGCATAACCAGTGTTCTTCAAGTAGACAACCAGCTATATTTGGGGAGTTTGACCGAACCTGGCCTAGGGATCTATACACTCAAATAAAAACAGACCTAAGTATCTTATTTTTTTTTACTGTTTAGTTGAAAACTAATTTTATATTGTGGTGTAAAATATTAAATCCAAATAAAATAATTATAAATTAAGTAATTCGTATGTTAAGTTTAGAAGGACAGGTCGCCATCATCACTGGTGGTGCCCAAGGAATTGGAGAAGGAATATGTGAAGTTTTCTGCAAGGCTGGGGCTACTGTAGCACTGTGGGATGTTCGCGATTCTGGTGCTGAAACCGCAGAAAAAATAAAAGCCGAAGGAGGAAAAATTTTCTTTCAAAAAGTAGATATTACCAACCGAACAGCTGTAGATGCTGCTGTTGCCGAAATCATTGAAGGCCATGGTAAAATTGAAATCCTAATCAACAATGCTGGTGTTTTACGAGATCGTTCATTCTTAAAAATGACGCAAGAAGAATGGGACACAGTAATCAACGTAAATTTAAGTTCTTTGTTCACCACTACCCAAGCTGTTTTACCGCATATGCGAGAAGCTGGTTATGGAAGAATTATTTCTGCTTCCTCAATTAACGGTTTTGTGGGTGCATTTGGACAAACAAACTATTCTGCCACCAAAGCAGGAGTAGCAGGCTTTACCCGGGCCCTATGTCGTGAGGTAGGTCGTTTTGGCATCACTGCCAATGCAGTTGCACCTGGCTTTATTGAATCGGAAATGACTGCATCTATGCCTCCTGAAGTTGTCAAAGCAGGAATTGCTATGATACCCGTTGGCCGTATTGGAACACCAGAAGATATGGGTAATGCCTATCTATTCTTAGCTTCAAAAGAAGCTGGATTCATTAACGGGATTACTTTACACGCAAACGGAGGCGCAATGCCCACATAACAAAATATATGAGCACACGGAAATTATTTGAATTAGACGGAAAGATAGCCATCGTTACTGGTGCTAGTAAAGGAATTGGAAAAGCCATTGCCGAAAGTCTGGCCGAATTTGGTGCAAAGGTAGTTGTTAGCAGTCGCTCGCAAGAGACCGTTGACGAAGTAGCTGATGCTATTAAGGCAAAAGGGTTTGATGCTATCGGCATTGCCTGTCATGTTGGACGAGACGACCAACGCAAAGCCCTTGTCGAAGAGACAATTGCTCATTATGGCGGAGTAGATATTTTAATCAATAATGCTGCAACCAACCCTGTCTTCGCACCACTAGAAGCCATCGAAAACGCAATTTTCGACAAGGTAATGGATGTCAATGTAAAGGCATGTTTTGACCTTGCCAAACGCTGTTTTGCCTCCATGAAAGAGCGCAAAGGAGGGAGCATCATCAATATCGCTTCAGTAGAAGGCATGAAACCAACTGGTGGTCTAAGCATTTATAGCATCAGTAAATCGGCCTTAATTATGTTGACTAAATCTCAGGCAGCCGAATGGGGAAAATACGGAATAAGATCTAATGCCATCTGTCCTGGCCTAATTAAAACTAAATTCAGCGAAGCACTCTGGACCAATGAGATGATGATGAAACAAGTGAATAATCATCTTCCCCTGCGCAGAGCTGCCGAAACAAGTGAAATGGCAGGACTAGCTGTATACCTTTCTTCGGAAGCAGCTTCCTATACAACTGGAGCCGTCATCAATGCTGATGGTGGGCATATGTTAATGTAAATCAAAATAATGGAACAACCCACAAACACAGCCTATTCAACAACAATTTCAAGTATAAATGAGCTCCCTAATTATGTAGGAAAGGAGCTTGGATTGACAGAATGGATGCCCATTGAACAAGACCGCATTAATAAATTTGCAGATGTCACAGAAGACAGGCAATGGATTCATATTGATCAAGAAAAAAGCGCTGCCTTTTCTCCCTACAAAAAAACAGTTGCGCATGGTTTTTTAGTTTTATCAATGGCGTCTAAAATAGCGTATGATGCTTTTTCAATTGAAAATATTGCCATGGGTGTGAATTATGGTCTGGACAAGGTTCGTTTTACCAATGCAACAAAATCTGGAGCCTTATTACGCGGTAGAGTTTCTCTACTCGAATGTAGTCCAATTGCTGGTGGAGCAAAATACAAAATGAACATTATCTTTGAATTAAAAGGAGAAGAAAAGCCAGCTTGTGTGGCAGAATTTATCGCTATTGCCTACAATGTACCAGCATAATAAATAGAAAAAATTACGAATAAAACCAATGCAGTATGACCTTTGAAGAAATTAAAGACCAAATCCGAAGCTTTGTAAAAGAAGAATTATATTCTCTGGAGCCTTGGATATTAAATTGCGAGTGGGAAGAAAAATTACCCAAACTAAATGAATTGCGTGAAGAAGTAAAACGTCGTGGTTTATGGCTGCCTCAGGTTCCAAAAGAATATGGAGGCCTCGGATTGTCCAATGCCCAACACGGTGAAGTTTCTGAAATTTTAGGGGGTAGCCCTTATGGTCATTACTGTTTTAACTGTCAGGCACCCGATGCCGGAAACATGGAAATTCTTATCGAGTTTGGAACGGAAGCACAAAAAGAAACCTATTTAAAACCTTTGCTACGTGGCGAAATACGTAGTTGTTTTGCCATGACCGAACCAAACAATGCTGGATCAAATCCTGTCAAAATGAGCTCTACGGCCCTAAAAAAAGGAGAGGAATATGTCATCAATGGACATAAATGGTTCACCTCTAGTTGTGACGGGGCTAGCTTTGCAATAGCAATGTTAGTCACCGATCCAGAAGGAGACAACCAGCACGAACGTGCCAGTCAGATCATAGTCCCCTTGGATACTCCAGGCTTTGAATTCATCCGTAATGTATCCATTATGGGACATCCTGGTGGAGGCTGGGAAAGTCATGCTGAAATAAAATTCAATAATTGTCGTGTTCCCCTCAGCAATGTCTTGGGAGAAGATGGTGCTGGTTTTGCGATTGCCCAAAAGCGCCTTGGCCCGGGACGGATTCACCACTGTATGCGTTGGATGGGAATATGTGAACGTGCCTTCGACATGATGTGTGAAAGGGCAATTAGCCGAGAAATTGCTCCAGGAGAAACCTTGGGTGACAAGCAAACCATTCAAA
>Ga0115564_10001137_pt1 | contig 24684 bp, 25 predicted proteins | sample COGITO_mtgs_1105_7_FD_88680 | JGI IMG/M metagenome (GOLD analysis project Ga0115564, IMG submission 88680) | Pelagic marine microbial communities from North Sea - COGITO_mtgs_110523 | ecosystem: Environmental > Aquatic > Marine > Epipelagic | place: Germany:Helgoland, sampling site Kabeltonne...
GTGGTACTCCTGCATCCATCATAGAGAGAGATGCTCCACATACTGTTGCCATTGAGGACGAACCGTTAGACTCTGTAATTTCAGAGACTAATCGAATCGTATAGGGAAAATCTGTAGTTGCTGGAAGAACCGCTTGCAGAGCTCTCCACGCTAGTTTTCCATGACCTATTTCACGCCGACCGGGCCCCATGTTTCTTCCACATTCACCTACTGAATATGGTGGGAAATTATAATGGAGTAAAAAGTTTGATCTGCTAGATCCATGCAAGGCATCAATAATCTGCTCATCATCACCTGTGCCCAATGTTGTCACAACTAACCCTTGTGTTTCTCCGCGGGTAAAAAGCGCTGATCCATGAGTCCTCGGTAGCAGGCTTGTTTCCGATACTATTGGTCTAACTGTTGTTAGATCACGGCCATCAATTCTTTTCCCTGTTTTTATTATGTCTCCACGCACAACGTTGGCTTCAAGCTGTTTTATGCAATCGCCTAGATGCTCATCCACCAGCTGATCATCACTTAGACCATTTTTTATTTTTTCTATAGCTTCAGAAATCGCTTTTTGTCTCACAATTTTGTCAGTTTCAGCGAATGCAGCACGCATAGCTTTCTCACCTAATTTTTTGACTGCTTTATCGAGGTCTTTAGTATCAGCTTCAATGAAGTTAAAGGGCTCTTTTGCGCAATCTTCTGCCATCGCAATAATCATATCTATAACGGGCTGCATACTTTCGTGCCCAAATTTTACAGCACCCAGCATTTCAGACTCAGAAAGCTCGTACGCTTCAGATTCGACCATCATTACAGCGTCTTTTGTTCCAGCAATGACTAAGTCTAATTTTTGTTCTGGATTACTTCGTAAGTGATCCATATCATCTATCATGGGATTTAATATATATTTACCATCACAAAAACCAACTCGTGCGCAGCCAATCGGGCCTCTAAAAGGTGCACCTGACAGTGTAAGGGCTGCAGAGGCTGCAATCATAGCCACTACGTCAGGGTCATTTTCCAAATCGTGACTAAGAACTGTACAAGTTACTTGAACCTCATGCTTAAAGCCCTCTACAAAAAGTGGCCTAATTGGTCTATCTATAAGGCGACTTGTCAACGTTTCTTTTTCGGTTGGTCTTGCTTCTCTTTTAAAAAAACCACCTGGTATTTTACCTGCTGCGTAATACTTTTCTTGATAATTGACGGTAAGGGGGAAAAAACTTTGACCGGGCTTACTTTCCTTAGAAAAAACTACGGCTGCCAACACGGTTGTTTCGCCGTATGTTGCAATTATTGTTGAATCAGCTTGGCGTGCAACTTTACCAGTTTCAAGTGTTAAGGTATCTCTACCCCATTCGATTGATTTTTTCACTACTTTAAACATTCTTTTCCTTTTTCTGCTCTTCTTATCTTATTCTATTATAACTTTTCTGGGGTTGAGCACACCACAAGTTTTGTTATAAATTTATATTTTAAAAACTAAAAACGAGTTGGTTCTAAATTAATACTGCAAATTTAGTTCGTATTTTTTGATACTATTTCGCCTTGCTATCTTCGGATTCCCAAACGTTCTATTATACGCTTATAGCGGTCTTCATCTTTACTTTTCACATAGTCCAGAAGTTTCCTACGTCGAGAAACCATTTTTAAAAGACCTCGTCTCGAATGATTATCCTTCTTATGGGTTTTAAAGTGACTAGTCAGTGTGGTTATTCTATTTGTTAAAATAGCAACTTGCACTTCAGGTGACCCAGTGTCTTCTTTAGAATTTGCAAATTCAGAGATTACTTTTGTTTTAAGTTCTTTAGTTATCGACATCTTTTTCTCCTTGAATGTTATTTCGATAACTCTCATTGATGGCCAGGATGTCGTCCAGCGGCAAAAAATGGAAGAGTAGTCGATAAAAATTAATTTATATTTGTCTATACGGTGTTTTTGAGATTATGCAATGAATTTAAGTGTTTTTAGCAAAGTTTCTTTTCAAATCCATCTCACTGGTTTTTGAGAATAACTGAGGTAAAGTGGGTGCTTTGGTTGGTTGTTTTTTGTTAACCCTAAATGGTCGGCGGTTATACCCATAGTATCAATCATTTCACGTATCTCTCTTGATCGGTTAAGGTGAGTGCCGTGGCCACCCCAAGCGCATATGATCTTGGTAGCCCACAGTATACTATCGTGTAGCATACGGTCATTTTGAGGACCAATAGGCTCAGGGTACTTTTTCATGATTGCGGGACTCTTCGTTCGATAAGCAAATAGATTACAGATGCGAAAGGAGCCATAGCCAAGTGTCCTGGCTCTTTTTTGGCATCTCGAAACTGTTGAATCATTAGCAAGTTCAGTAGCTGTCGATGGGTTAAGTAAGATGAATAGCAGAGAAAGTCTTGAGTTAGAAATGGTTCTTGTGAGCGAATAGCGATATTTTTTACATGGCGAATAAACAGCACTTGACTTTATACCATTTTGATTAGTTCGAGCTGTTAGGAGTTCTTTCATACTAGACCAATGCAAAAACTTTTTTAGGATGAAATTCACTATTTATTATTTTTCCAATTGCAACTATCTTTGAATTAAATGTTGTGAAAACAGTAGAATTTTCTTCTAGGTGTTTGTCGTTCACGGCGATTTTTTTTCCATTTTTTATTTCAGCCAAATCTTTTGATAAACACTCAAAACTTTTTAGTTGATTTAAAGCCACCTGAATTGGTAGTAATCTCTCTTGAATTTTCGCAGTATTTTCAGAGAAAATGATCTTATCTGATATGCAGTGAGCTAACTTGAAGGGACCGGAAGAAACTCGTTTTATAGCAGATGTATGAGCAAAACAGCCTAAAGATTCTCCAATATCTCTGGTAATTGACCTTACATATCCACCTTTTCCACAAACCATCTTCATTCTTACTGTGTCTGCATTAACCCTTTCTATTATCTCTAACTCTTCTACTAGCAGATCTCGCTCTTTTAATTTAATTGATTTGTCTCCACTACGAGAAAGTGCATAAGCCTTCTGACCTTTAATTTTAACGGCGGAATAATTAGGCGGCCTCTGTTTTATTGGACCAATAAATAGTTTCAAAGCGTTCTTAAGTTCATCATTACTAGGTCGAATTACAGAAGTTTTTAATAACTTTCCTGATGCATCATCTGTATCTGTCGATGATCCCAGTGTTACCGTGAAAATATAACCTTTAAGTGCTTCTGTTAGGTAAGGTATTGTTTTTGTAGCCTCTCCCAGAGCTATCGCCAAAATACCAGTAGCGTCTGGATCTAAGGTGCCTGCATGTCCTGCCTTTTGGGCATTTAAAACCCACCGTACTTTATTTACCAGTGCTGTAGAAGTATAACCACCTTGCTTATTAACGATCAACCAGCCATGGATTGGAATACCTTTTGATCGTCGCACTGGTCAGGTTCCTTTTATATTTTCATTAATAAAAAGTATTAAATTTTAATTTGATGTGTCGCGCTGAACTGTCGGAATTTTTAGCAGTTTATTTGTTTGGTCCATTTGATCGAAAGTTAAATCCTCTAAGAACCTAAGATCTGGAACAAATTTTAAATTAAGTGTTTTAGCAAGAATTTTTTTTATTGCATTTTTTTGCCTAGCTAGCCCTAAAACGACTTCTTTTGCGTTTTGACCACCTAATGGAAGAACAAAGACCGTGGCTAGCTTAAGATCGCTTGAACATCTAACTTCACTCACAGTAATGGGAACGTTTGATAAGGAATCTTCATATAATTCGTTTTTAGACAGAATATCAGCGATACATCGGCGAACTAATTCACCTACTCGTAGCTGTCGGTTGGTTGGGCCAATATCTTTGTGTAAATTTTCATTGTGTCTTCGCATAAGAGCCCCTTGTGACTATGTCCTACTCGGATGTTATTGGGTGGAAAATTGGTACGCTATTCAGTTTGCCTGACGTATAACTATACTATATGTATAATTTATTAAAAGGAGTTTTAGTATGGCAAATCCAATAAAAATTTCAGTTCTGGGCGCTTCAGGTCGAATGGGTAGAATGCTTTTACAGGCCATAATTGAAAATGAAAATGCTATTCTTGTTGGGGCTAGTGAGCAAACTGGTCACAATTGGGTTGGTAAGGATGTTGGTATACTAGCTTTTGGAAAAGAAAATGGAATAATAGTTTCTGATAAACCGATTGATGTCATTCTAAAATCTCAGGCAATTGTCGATTTTACACACCCAGATGCTAGTGTCGCTTACTCTGCTTTGGCCGCTCAAGCTCGGATAGTTCACGTGATCGGCACCACAGGTTTTTCAAAAAACCAACTGGAAGGTATTGAGCTTGCCGCTCAGCATGCTACGGTAATAAGAGCTGGTAACATGAGCTTGGGAGTTAATCTTCTTACACAATTGACAAGGCGCGTTGCACAAGCCTTAGATGACGATTATGATATTGAGATTCTTGAAATGCATCACAATAAAAAACTTGATGCGCCCTCAGGGACTGCTTTAATGTTAGGAGAAGCAGCGGCGAATGGAAGAGATATTCCTCTGACTGATCCAAAAAAACAATCAATTTTTGATTTGAAATCACAACGGAAAAAAGGCAAAATTGGCTTTGCGTCTCTTCGTGGGGGTGATGTGGTTGGAGAACATGATGTTATTTTCTCCGCCTTGGGAGAACGAATAATTTTAAGGCATGTTGCAACTGATCGTATGATATTTGCGAGAGGGGCTGTGAAAGCTGCCATCTGGGGGGTAACTAAAGGTCCAGCACAGTATGATATGATGGATGTGTTGGGATTAAACGATTAGAAAAAGGAAAAGCAAACCATCTCTATAATCAAGTCGATAACTTTTAAATTCTTTTTATTTTGGTTTATATCTACCTTTTCCGTTCTAGCCAATGAAAGATTTGTCCCTTGTGGTGGTTCTTTTGACACGTTTTTAGAAAAAATAACAGAGCAGGCTCTCGATATGGGCTTATCATCAAAGGTGATATCAAATAGTGTTTTTAACACAAAATATTTAAAAGAAGTAGTCAGGTTAGACAAAAACCAAAAAAGCTTTCGCCTTAGCTTTTCTGAATTTACGAATCGATCAGTGAACGAATATAGATTAGTATTTGGAAAAAAAAATATTGAACTGCATAAAAAGCTCTTTGATAAGATCAAGAGTAACTATGGAATACCAGCTGAAGTAATAACTGCGTTCTGGGCCATGGAGACAGATTATGGTGCAGTTCTAGGTGATTTTCATACTCTAAGCGCATTAGGTACTCTGGCACACGATTGTCGAAGGTCGGACCTATTTCAATTACAATATCTAGCCGCAATTAGGCTCGTAGAGAATAAAATTTTAAGTGCTGAGGAATCATTGGGTGCGTGGGCTGGTGAGTTTGGTCAAATACAAATGTTACCGTTAGATATCTTAATTTTTGGATCAGATGGTGATTCTAATGGAAAAATAGAGCTTGTTAAAAGCTCGAAGGACACGATAGCGACTGCAGCTAAATTAATTCAAAATAAAGGATGGCAGGCAGACCAGCCTTGGATTGAGGAGGTAGTAGTAACAAAAGAGTTCCCATGGAGTGAGTCTGGTTTAGGGCGACCACGAACTGTCATGGAATGGAAAAAATTAGGAGTTAGGTTACGTAATTCCAAAGGATCTCAGAGAATAGATGATTTAAAAGCAAATTTAATCCTTCCACAAGGCAGGAAAGGTCCAAAATTTTTTGCATTTCCAAATTTTAGAATTTTTATGGAATGGAATAATAGTTTTATGTATTCGACTACAGCAGCGTATTTAGCAAATAGGCTGAAAGGTGACCCAGAATATATTACAGAAAACCCAGCTGATATTCTTAAAGTTGAAGAAATGATAATATTACAGAAACTTTTACGACGATTGGGATATCAAGTTGGAAGAATAGATGGCATCCTTGGTGCAAACACCAGACAATCGGTGAGAAAAGTTCAGATGAGACTTGGTTTACCAGCAGATAGCTGGCCTACAATTGAATTGTTACAGATGTTAGCGACTAAGTTCAATTAAATGTTATAAAATTGCTTTAAAAAGGCAATATCACCACTATTTTGAATTAATTTTATTGCTAAATTTGGGGTGGTTACTAAGGGGACGTGCCCATCCTCAGTTGGCTTTGTTATGGGGTAAATGCCTCTGCATGAATAGATATGACAAATTTTTTGAGCCCAAAAGGCGTATTCAGGCATAAATACGAAACGTTGATACAATCCAATGTACCGAATGGGCATAACTTTCCAACCCGTCTCTTCACGAATTTCCCTAATTAATGCATGAAATTTTTGCTCACCGGCATCTACACCGCCACCAGGAAGCTGTATTTCGTGCCCTTCTTGGTCAGTTAATAATATTTTATCGTTAACAGTTATAATACCATAAACGCCAACCCTAACTTTATAGTTTATAGTTTTATTTATTGTTTCGCCGTACCGTCTCATAAAAGTGCTAACTTCATAAACCGAACCTAATTTTTAAACCCAAAACATGTAGAGTTTGCATATGTTTATGGAAAGAACTACACCAACTTTAAATCATACATAAAAATGTTTTCAAAGGTTTAATATATGTACCCAGAAATTGAAGATGAGTCTTGTAATGATGGAATTGTGAGCTTTACTCTTAATGAGAGTGTTAGAGGCAGAATTGCGAGGATAGATAAAAGCCTTTCCACTATACTTTCCCAGCATAATTATCCCTGCAAGGTTATTAACCTCATCGCCGAAGCAATTCTTCTAACAGTAATGATTGGGCAAGCAATAAAATTGCGGTGGAAGCTTTCAATTCAAATACGAGGTTCTGATGCAATAAAACTAATAGCTGTGGATTATTTTAGTCCAGATGATGCAAGTGGTTTTGCTAATATTCGAGCCTATGCGAAGTTTGATGCACAATCGTTAGAGGGCAATACTAATTCTGGTTTTGATTCTCTTGGCAAAGGCCTATTCGCAGTATTGATAGATCAGGGGGAAGGAACTGAACCGTATCAAGGAATAACTCCATTAACTGGATCGTCTTTGGCAAAATCTGCAGAGACGTATTTTGAACAATCAGAGCAGTTACCTACGACATTCAAGATAGCCGTGGGTCAATCTCAGAACCCTGAGGGTGGGCTCAGTTTTCGAGGTGGTGGGATTATGCTTCAGAGGCTACCTGGTGTGAACGATTCTGGACCTTTAAATGAACCCTTGCCCTTAGAGTTAAGTATTGACGAAACTAATACGAATAGATCTTCTTACGAAGATGAGTTGGAAAATTGGCGGCGTGTCAACATACTTCTGAATACCGTTGAGGAGCTTGAACTTGTAGGGCCGCAACTAACTGCAAGTGAAGTTTTAAAAAGACTTTTCCACCAGGAGGCCTTAATTAGTTTTGAGACGCAAAAATTAAAATTTGGTTGTTCATGTAGTATTGAGAAAGTTTTAAATTCATTATCAATCTACTCATCAAAAGATATAAATAGTATGATAAATGCTGAGGGTAAAGTCACCGCTGATTGTCAATTTTGTGGTGAGCATTATGTCTTATGCCCAAATGAGCTAGGGTTTGAATCTTAAAACTAGGAATAAAGTGACTATTGGTATTAAATTCAAGATATGAGTGAGATTTTCAAGTTTCAAAAAGCTTTAGAAGTACAATTGTCCGTTTTGCTTGAGTCTAATAGCGACTCAAAGAAAAAATCTTCTGATTTTGATCTTTCACGCTTGAAAACGAGTTCAAAGCGCAAGCTGACAGCAGCTGCGGTTTTATTACCAATAATGTTTCAAAAAGAAGGGCCAGAGGTAGTATTAACAAAACGTGCAAAGACGCTAAAACATCATGCAGGCCAGATAGCGTTTCCTGGTGGTAAAGTTGAAGAATTCGATTTGTCCGAAACGCAAACTGCCATTAGAGAATCTTTTGAAGAAGTTGGACTCAAGCGAAAAGCTGTCAAAGTGCTAGGTATGCTGCCTCGTCATGAAACGTTAACAGGGTATTTAATAAGCCCTTTTGTTGGTCTTATAAGCAATCCGCAGAAACTCAAGCCAGAAGCGTCTGAGGTGTCTGAAATTTTCAGTGTTCCTTTGAAATTTTTACTTGATAAAGATAATATGCAAGTCAAAAGATATAAATTAAATGGTATCGAACGGGGTTACTTTGTTATCCCTTATGGTCCTTACTACATTTGGGGTGCAACGGCTCGAATAATAAAATCATTTTCTGATTTGATTGGTGAATAAAAATGCGAAATGATTCTCGACTTAATTGGAATTTGGATTGGCTCAAGTCTAATTCTGTACGAGCAGTCTGGAATGTACTAAGAGCGGAGGGAGCAAAGGTATTTTTTGTGGGAGGCTGCGTTCGTGATAGTATTAAGGGACGAATAGTAAACGATATTGATATTGCAACTGATGCATTACCATCAGAGGTAATTAAACTAGCCAAGACAGCGGGTTTAAGAGTATTAGAAACGGGTCTTTCACATGGTTCAATCACTCTAATGAACAAGGGTGATTTTTTTGAGGTTACCACTTTTCGGTCTGATTTGAAAACTGATGGGCGTCATTCTAAAGTAGAGTTTTCTAATAATATAGAGGACGACGCCAAGCGACGAGATTTCACTATGAATGCAATATATATGACTATTGATGCCGAAGTAATCGATCCAATTTTGGGTTGGGAGGATTTAATGAATGGTCATGTAAGGTTTATAGGAGACCCTGGGCAAAGAATTCAGGAAGACTACCTACGAATTTTAAGGTACTTTAGGTTTCTCACTATTTATGAAACTGACAAAAATCACATAAACGTAGCGGCACTTGCCGCTTGTTCTAGATTTAAACATGGTTTAAAAAAATTAAGTAAGGAGAGAATATGGCAAGAATTACAGAAAATATTGTCATATAATGATTGTACATTTGCTTTGCAAAAAATGGAATCTTCTGGAGTTCTGGAGGAAATTCTTCCTTTTTCAAAGACTAAAACCTTAGAGAGGTTTTTAGTTTTTGAAAATAAAATTTCGTCAGGCTTTAAGGAGATAGACCGGTTAGCTGCTTTAAATATTTCGCATGTGAATTCTTGGGTTAAAAAACTTTCACTTACCAAAGAACAAAAAAGGTGGGTTAGGCAAATTTTGGTTATAGCAAAAGATGTGTCATCACTAAGAGTCAAAGGTTATAAGTATAAAGAAAATCTAGCTTTAAGTGCATTAGGCATAATTATGGCTGATTCAACGAGTTCTCTTTCGCAAAATGATATAGCCGAAATTAAATTTGGGGCTAGTCAGAAATTTCCTTTAGATACCTCTGATTTTATGAAATTTTTTTCTCCATCAAAGGAACTTGGTGACCAAGTCAAAAGAGTTACAAAAATTTGGTTTGATTCTGAGTTAACAATGAGCCGCGAAGAGTTACTGGCTCAGTTAAACAAATACCCTAGTTTATAATCCAGAAATTTCTTAATTAAATGACTTTATGGCCACTTTGCAATTGGTGGTAGACTCATAAGAACGGCTTCTGGATTGTGACCAGTCTGAAGTCCAAATTGAGTACCTCTATCATATACCAGGTTGAACTCTGTGTATCTACCTCTTTTAACGAGTTGCCACTCGCGTTCTTCTTGGCTCCAATCTTCATTGCTATGCTTTCTTGTTATTGGGACAAAGGCATTTAGGAAGGAAAGCCCTACATCTCGAGTAAAAGCAAAGTCGGACTCCCATTCGTGGGTACAGAGGTCATCATAGAAAATTCCGCCAACACCACGAGGCTCATTCCAATGTTTTATCATAAAGTAATCATCGGCCCAATTCTTAAATTTGGGATAATATTCTTTGTTATGAATATCACAGGCTTTCTTTAACTCATTATGGAAGAATGCTGTATCAACAACATTATTAACCATCGGATTTAAGTCTGTTCCACCACCAAACCACCAGGCATCAGGGGTCCAAAACATCCTCGTATTCATATGCACTGCTGGGGTTTTTGGAGACCTCATGTGAGCAACTAGGCTAATACCTGATGCCCAAAATCTTGGATCATCTTCTAAGTTGGGTACGTTTCGCCGAGAACTAATACTTTTCTGTGCCTCTGGTCCTAATTGACCGTACACTGTGGATATATTCACACCAACTTTTTCAAAGAGACGTCCTCCCCTCATCACAGACATTACTCCACCACCAGCATCTTCGTTAGAATTACTGTGACGCTTTGTTTTTTTTTGTTCAAAAGTACCAGGATTTAGGTCTTTAAATGGACCCTGAGTATGGTTCCGTTCAAGGAATTCAAAAGATTGGCATATTTGGTTTCTAAGCTCTGTGAACCAAGTCTCTACTCTTATTTTTTCTTTGTCACCAATGTCTTTGTTCATAATAGTCAATGTTTCTTTCTTTATATAGTTAATCAAGTAAATTAGACGATGTCTTTTGATACGCCGGTTGGGTTTGACCTCAACGTAGTTATTATCTAGAAATAGAGAGTATAATACAAGTTTGTTTCAGTAAAACACATAGATTTTCAATTTAATTATTTAAAGGATTTAATATGCAAGTCCGGTTGGATAAAGCTCTTGTAGAGCGAAGGCTGGCAAGCACCCGGTCGAGGGCACAATTTATGATTAGATCGGGTGTTGTAAATGTAAATCAAAAAATAATTGAGAAAACATCTTATCTCTTAAAGCAAGAGGATGTAGTTAGCATATCGCGTGAAATTAACCCCTGGGTGAGCAGGGCGGCATTGAAACTAGAATACGCTCTGAAGGCATTTCAACTGATACCACTCGATGGAATAGCTATGGATATAGGTGCATCAACTGGAGGCTTCACAGAAGTCCTACTTGCCTACGGTTGCAGTCAGGTTTTTGCAATTGATGTTGGGACAGGTCAACTAGATGAAAAATTAAGGGATGACTCTCGAATATTGAACCTAGAAGGTGTCAACGCAAAAAACCTAGCTAGTGCAGATCTCCAAAAAGTAGACATAATTGTTTGTGATGCATCATTTATATCTCTCTCAAAGGTCATTAAAGTCCCACTTTCCTTTGCGAAAGATAAATGCCAATTGATCGCTTTAATTAAACCCCAGTTTGAAGTTGGTCCAAAAAATGTTGGCAAAAGGGGTATTGTTAAAGATCCCAAGTATCAGCAGGAAGCTTGTCAGACTGTGAGATTGTTTTTAGAAAAAGAGTGTTGGGTTGTATCTCACTTGGAAAAATGCCCAGTGCTTGGAAGTGATGGTAATATTGAATTTTTAATCGCCGCTAATAAGAAAATTATTTAGGTAAAAATTTGGAAAAAATCTCTGCTAATATTGCTAAAGTTAACTCTCGAGGTATTGGAGTAGTTTTAGATAAGAACAATAATACTTTGTTAGAGGTACCATTTTCGCTACCAAATGAACAAGTTCAGTTTACACTTGACGATGAAGGTCAGGCAAAGCTGATTAGGCTAGAACCAAGCTCTTCTGACAGGAGTGAGCCTAGGTGTCCACAGTTCACAAAGTGTGGGGGGTGCTCTTTACAACATGCTTCTGAAAGTTTCGTGTCCAATTGGAAGAAGTCAATTGTTGTTGACAAATTAAAAAGGCGAAACATTTATTCAAACTTCTTAACTTCGTTTGTAACACCCGAAAGAAGTCGTCGTAGAGCTGTATTTTCTGGCCGCCGAACTAAAAAGGGGACAATAGTTGGATTCCATTCGCCTAGATCCAATAATCTTGTATCGATTGCGGGCTGTATAATTTTGGACTGTAGAATACTCTCTTTTTTGCCTGGTATGGAGCGAATTACTGGCCTAGCCTGTACACGATCTTCAGCTATAAAAATATATGTGAGTAATTCGGAGAATGGTTTAGATGTTTACGTTGAAGGAGCCAAGCCTTTAGATCTGGTATTGCAAGAAAGTATTGCTTCAATAGCCGTTGAGTATCAGCTAGCTAGGTTATCGTGGGATGGGGAGTTAATAGCTTCAATAAAACCACCAGTTCAGATTATGGGCAATGTCAAAATAATCCCACCAGAAAGATTTTTTATGCAAGCCACTAAAGATTCTGAAATGGTAATGGTTCAAGATATTTGTGAATCTCTTGAGGATGAGACAATCGTTGCGGATTTATTCTCTGGTTGCGGAACTTTCACCTTACCTTTATCACAAACAAAAAAAGTAATGGCATTTGAAAACTCATTTCAAATGCTTAAAGCTTTAGATAATGCCTATCGCGATGCACCCAATTTGAAAATTATTGAAACAAGTATTCGAAATCTTCGAAATAATCCTTTATCACCCGACGAACTTTCAGGAATTGGTGGAGTGGTTGTAAATCCACCCAGATCAGGGGCTGCCAATCAGTGCAAGGAACTTGCTAAAAGCAACGTCAAAAAGGTCTTAATAGTCTCTTGCAACCCCGAAACTTTTTCAAGAGATGCTAGTATACTGATTACGGGGGGATATAACTTAGATTGGGTTCGCATTATCGATCAATTTAGATGGTCGCATCATATTGAAGTTATTGGAAATTTTTCAAAGAATTTTTAATGTTTAGCCAATTTTACCCTGATTTTTTCCATTTTGACCCCTGTGCAACAAAAAATGGTCGAGTATTACACAGGCCACCATCGCTTCTCCTACTGGTACTGCACGAATTCCAACACATGGATCATGACGCCCCTTTGTCAGTATTTCTACCGGTTCACCAGTCTTCGTAATTGTTTTTTTTGTTTTCAGAATAGATGATGTGGGTTTGACAGCAAAACGAGTTATAATATCTTGCCCAGTTGAAATTCCACCAAGAATTCCTCCTGAATGATTAGAGTTAAAAGTAACATTTGATCCATCAAAAAATATCTCATCTGCATTTTCAGAACCTGTCAGTATAGCAGCACTCATTCCATCTCCAATTTCAACACCTTTAACTGCATTTATAGACATTAGGGCCGCTGCTAAATCGGTATCAAGTTTAGCGTAAACTGGGGCACCTAAACCGCTAGGCACACCCGTCGCAGTAATTTCGATGATTGCTCCAACAGAGTTACCTGACTTCCGTAATTCGGTAAGGTAGTTCTCCCATTCGTTGACAACCGTACTGTCTGGGCACCAAAATGGATTTTTGGGAATATTAGAAAAATCAAAATTAGTAATATTAATTTTTTTATCACCCATTTGAGTTAAATAACCATAAATTTTAAAATTAGGGGCTAATGACTCAAGAGCTAATCTTGCCACGGCACCAGCTGCCACTCGCGCAGCAGTCTCTCTTGCTGATGAGCGTCCACCACCTCGATAATCCCGAATTCCATATTTTAAAAAATAGGTTAGATCAGCGTGGCCAGGCCTAAATTTTTCAGCAATACCAGAGTAATCCTTTGATTTTTGGTCTATATTTTTTATTAGTAATTGGATAGGTGTTCCTGTTGAAAGCCCTTCGAAAACTCCTGAAAGTATCTCGACTTCATCAAGTTCTTTTCTTTGAGTGGTGAATTTATTTTTACCTGGACGTCGTTTATCTAAAAACGCTTGAATAAGCTTTTTTGTGACCTCTATACCTGGAGGACACCCATCTATAGTGGCACCAATTGCAGCACCGTGGCTCTCACCCCAAGTTGAAACTTTAAAAATACGGCCAAAGGTGTTAATAGACATTTTACCCCTTATTCATAATCTTTGATCCTCAAACCCCTTTTTTGACACTAATACTTTGCTTTACCCTTGTGCGGAGCCCAAAGTCTTTTATTTGTAAGGTATAGAAGCACAAATAAGACGGATAGAAACAAAATCGCAGTAAATCCAAATTCTTTTCGGGCATTCAGTTTAGGCTCAGCAGCCCACATTAAGAAAGCTGTTACGTCTTCAGCTTCCTGCTCAATAGTTGCCTCAGTGCCATCCATATACTCAACATCATCGCCCCAAAGTGGTTGTCCCATAGCTATCCACCCTCCGGAATAAATATCATTTCCGTATAGAACTGAGCCTGCCTGTTCCTTTTCTTCGCCATTAAAACCAAGAAGAAGGTTCACAATATATTCAGGTCCGCCAATGCCTTTGATAAGTTGGTTTATTCCCAGACCATATGGGCCATGAAAGCCTGCGCGTGCTTTTGCAATTAAGCTTAGATCTGGAGCATTTTCTACACCGGACATTGGGAAGTAGTCAGCAGGCTTTGCTTCTCGATAATCATCAAGTTCAGCATCAAAAATTTCATAGAGTTGAGCGTAAGCTTTTAATTGTTTAGGTTCTAGTTCGGGGCCACCAGAATCGCCAAGGGATCGAAATGCCACCTGTTGCATTCCGTGGCAGCTCGAACAAACTTCGGTAAATACCTGAAGTCCTCGCTGCAATTGATTTCTATCGTAGGTTCCAAATATGCCTTCAAAATGAAAATCAATATCTTTGATATCGTGGCCAGACTTTTCAGCACCTAATGAAGGCTTCAAGGCAAGAAGGCTGAGGCTTAAAAATAATATAAGTACATTTCTAATCATAAGAGTGTCCAATCACTTTGTCTATTCTGCTGGTACAGCAGTTGGGTGAGGGTTCTTAGGTTCCTTTTCAGCATTGGACGTCGCAGCCTTTGGATAGTTGCTATTGAAGTCTTCCTCAATGGTTGCTGGTGGCTGTAGGGGAGTTTCAGTTATTCCTAGGACTGGCAGGATTATTAGAAAGTAGGCGAACCAGTAAGCTGAAGCTATTAGTGAAATCGTCGCATAGGGTTCCTCAGCAGGCATCGCTCCAACCCACATCAAAACTACAAAGTCGACCACTAATACTGCAAAAAACCACTTAAATTGAGGCCTATATCGTCCTGACCTTACTGCTGACGTATCAAGAAGTGGTGCCATACCCATTACTGCAATCGCACCGAACATAGCAAGCACACCAAAGAACTTCGCATCTATTATTCCACCACTTAAAAAAGTAGCTGCTTGAACTATCCAAACCTCTGCGGTGAATGCCCGTAAAATAGCGTAGAAAGGCAAGAAATACCACTCTGGAACAATATGTGCTGGTGTTACTAACGAGTTGGCTTGAATATAATTATCTGGGTGCCCTAAATAATTTGGCATAAAACTCACGATGTAAACAAATACGATTAATATGGCCACTAAGGCTAATAAATCTTTAATCACAAAATAGGGCCAAAATGGAAGAGTATCTTTTTGAGCTTCTTCTTTTGAAGTTCGCCTAACCTCGACACCCGTCGGATTGTTATTTCCAGTCGTATGGAACGCCCAAATATGAATAATCACTAAGCCTGTGATTAGGAATGGAAATAAATAGTGCAAACTGAAAAACCTATTCAGTGTCGCATTATCTACCGCAGGACCTCCCAACAACCAAGTTTGAATGGGCTCTCCAATAATTGGTATTGCACCAAATAAACCTGTTATGACCGTTGCACCCCAGAACGACATTTGTCCCCAAGGAAGAACATAGCCCATAAATGCGGTCGCCATCATCAAAACATAAATAAGCATTCCAATTATCCAAGTTATTTCTCGCGGAGCCTTGTAGGATCCGTAATAAAGCCCTCGAAAAATATGCAAATACATCGCAACAAAAAATAAAGAGGCACCGTTTGTGTGAATGTAGCGGATCGCCCATCCTCCGTTCACATCTCTCATTATATGTTCGACACTATTAAATGCCATATCAATATGAGGAGTGTAGTGCATAACCAGCACAACACCTGTAATAATTTGTAGAGCCAAGCAAAAGGTAAGAATTATTCCCCAAATCCACATCCAGTTTAAGTTCTTTGGCGTTGGAATTGTCAAAGTCCCATATAAAAGTCCAGCTATTGGAAGCCTTTGGTCAAGCCATGTTTCAAATCCTGGTTTAGGTTTGTAAGTGTCGTGTGGTATTCCGCCCATTTATTTCTCCTTAGCCTAACTTAATAATATCATCACCAATAAATTTTGCGACAGGAATATCAAGGTTTCGGGGTGCAGGCCCTTTTCTTATTCTTCCAGCCGTATCATAATGAGATCCATGACAAGGACAAAACCAGCCTCCAAAGTCGCCAGCGTCGCCTAGTGGAACACAACCTAAATGTGTACAAACGCCAATCATCACAAGCCATTCTCCTTCTGGGTCGAGTGTTCTGTTTAGATCTGATGCATCTGAAGCTATTATATTCTTATTTCCCGATGTTTGATCTGGTAGTAGTGTTATGTCTACGGCTCTCGCAGAATCAATTTCTACTTGCGTGCGCCGTCTTATAAAAACTGGTTTTCCTAACCACTTTACTGTCAATTGTGATCCTGGTTCAACTCCGGCCACGTCTACCTCAATAGACGCTAAAGCTTTTACGTCTGCTGATGGATTCATTTGGTTTACCAGAGGCCACACAGCGCCTCCTACTGTGAGTGCACCGGCTGTCGCTGTCGCGACGTACAAAAAGTCTCTTCGAGTTCCCTTTTCTTCTTTGCCTTGGGACATTATTTATTACTCCTATTACTCTTCAGTATTGCGTGGACTCAACCTAAAGTTTAAGTATCAGATAGTGCGTTCCAGAAAGTTTTTCAATATGTTATCTTTGCAGGGACTTTTGGACGCATGCAAAAGGCTTTAATATGTTAACAAAAAAAGATTCACTTTTATTAAAGATTGTTCTATTCCAACCAGAAATAGCCCAAAATATGGGAGCTATTGTAAGGCTATGTGCATGTTTTGGTATTTCGCTAGGTGTTATTGAACCTTGTGGGTTTCCATTCTCTTCTAAGGCCCTAAAACGAGCAATGATGGACTACGGTGAGCTCAACGATGTAGAAAAATATATCAACTTTCAAAAATATTTCGATCAGAAAAAAGTTCAAAACTCAGAAAGTCGCATGATTCTTTTGACCACAAAAGGTGAAGAGAGTTTGTGGGATTTTAAATTTTCAGCGTGCGATCATCTTTTTTTTGGGAACGAAGGTCATGGGGTACCAAACAGTGTTGCAATTAAATCTGATGCTAAAGTATACATACCAATGCAAGGAGGAGGTCGTTCTTTAAATCTTTCTATTAGCGCTGGTATTGCTTTAGGGGAAGCAACCCGGCAGCTTGAAAAATTTAAATTTTAGAGAACAGGTTATGTTTTATTCACATAGAAGTTCGGACCCGTTGTGACCACTAGAGATTAAACTTTGAATAGTGCCAGGTTTGAACTGCGGATCTAATAGAACTTTTGCAAAAGTTTCTGTTCTACCTTTTCCTTTACCTTCAATTAAAACGTTATGATTTTTTCCGACTGAAAAGTCTAGGTACTTTTGTACTTGAGCTTGTCCTGCACTTCGTAATTTTTTTGCCCGAAGTTTAATAATTTCTCTATTAACTTGGGGCATTCTTGATGCTGGGGTGCCGTTTCTTATTGAGAATGGGAAAACATGAAGCCAGGTCAAGTTACATTCATTAATAAGCTCTAGAGAGTTTTGGAACATTGCATCACTTTCAGTTGGAAATCCTACAATTATATCAGCGCCAAAAGTTATTTCGGGTCTCTCTCGTTTCAAAAGTTGGCAAAAATTTATTGCCTGTTCTCTAGTATGGCGGCGCTTCATTCGTTTCAGTATGAGGTTATCCCCCGATTGTAGGGATAGATGAAGATGAGGCATAAATCTTTTTTCATTTATCATTATTTCAATAAGGGTTTGATCAACTTCAATAGAGTCTATTGATGACAGCCTTAGTCTGGGAAGCGCAGGAATTTCTAAGAGAACTTTTTTAACAAGAGAACCTAATTCTGGCCTTAAGGGTAGATCTTTGCCCCAAGAGGTAAGGTCTACTCCGGTTAGCACTATTTCATTAAAGCCTCTATCAACTAATTTTTGTATCTGGTTTAACACATCTTCTATTGACACAGAGCGAGAATTTCCTCGTCCAAATGGTATGATACAAAAAGTACATCTATGATCACAACCATTTTGAATTTGTACGTAGGCTCGCGATCGATCTCCCAACTTATCTATCCGCCAAGGTTTAACCTTTGTGACTTTCATAATGTCACTTACTTCAATCTTAGATTTAGTGGCATCTGCCATAATTCCGTTTTTGATTTTTTTCCAAGTAGGAGTGAAAAGCTTTTCTTCATTACCTATCACTGTATCAACCTCTTGCATGTCAGCAAAGGTCTCTGGCTCTATTTGAGCAGCACAACCAGTAACTATAATCTTTTTTGAAGGGTCTTCACGGTGTGACTTTCTAATCGCTTTCTTTGCTTTTCGTACAGCTTCTGCAGTCACAGCACAGGTATTTATAACTGTAATATTAGAAATATCCTCTTTTTCACATAGGCTTTTAATGGTCTCTGTTTCATAAGAGTTCAGTTTGCATCCAAATGTCTGAAAGCGAGGCCTATTCATTTTTGTAATGTCTCCGCTTTAGATAAAAAGTCCTCAGATATAATACCTGAGTAGATGGCAGACGTCTCGCCAGACATCCAGACCCCTTTATCGGAGTAAAAAATCTCAAGTTCGCCTCCATCCAATAACACACGAACTTTTTTTTCCACTAGCCCTCTTCTGTTTGCAGCCACAGCTACAGCACATGAGGATGAGCCTGAGGCTAAAGTCTTTCCTGCACCACGCTCCCAGACTTTTACCCTTAAAGTATTCTGTTCAACTAGCTGAGCGAGCTGTACATTAGTACGGTTTGGAAACAGTAAATGAGTTTCGTAAGTTTTTCCAAAGTACTCAATATCAAATTTTTCAATGTCGTCTACAAAAAATGTACAGTGAGGATTACCAACGTTGGTTGCAACGGGATCTCCTTCAAGTGGTAGGTGCAAAGTTTCGCATTCTACGGCGAGTGGAATTTCAGACCATAAGAATTTAGGAAGCCCCATATTAATTGATACTATCCCTTCCTCGTTTCTTTCACATGTTAAGATACCAGAATCTGTTTTTAGATTTAATTTAGAGACATTTTTTTCATTCATTAACATCTGGGCAATACAGCGGCTGGCATTTCCGCATGTTGGAGAATTGGAGCCATCTGAATTCCAAAACTTTAGATGAGCCCCCGCATCAGAAGAATCAGAGCTATAAATTACAGCTAACTGGTCGAAACCAACACCAAGATGTCGGTTTGATAACAGCTTAATTAAATCTGCACTTAGCCTTGGTAGTGACTCGCGTGCGTCAATAATCATGAAGTCGTTTCCAATTCCATGCATTTTAACGAATCGAAGAATTTTATTATATGGTGTGATTTTAAAAGCCTTTACTTAAATTCTAGGATAGATAAGTCCTAATTTTTAATTTAAATCAATTTAAAAATGTAAATTTTAATTAGTATTTATTCTTTTGAGTATATTTTGCGTAAATATAGTCTTGACGATTTCCAGTGTAACGCCTATCCAATTCTATTGGATGGGCCCATAGCTCAGTTGGTAGAGCAACTGACTTTTAATCAGTGGGTCACAGGTTCGAATCCTGTTGGGCTCACCAAGTTTCTTCTTGAATACAATGTTAAAATCATGTGAAGGTAATTGTGAGTACTAGACGAATAAATTTTTAACACCGTAAATATAGTAAAACGAGTTCGGCGAAGTAGGAATAGTGCCTATGGAAACAGGTAAGTTTAATTCAGATTTTTCACTTTCGAAAATGGGAATTAAAGGATTAAAATCTGTACATTATAATCTCAATGAAGCCTCTCTCATGCAGCATGCAGTGGTAAGGCAAGAAGGAAAGTTAGGTGTTGGTGGAGCACTATTAGTTGAGACTGGAAAGCACACCGGTAGATCCCCAAAAGATAAGTACATAGTGGTTGATGATAACACTGAGGATATTGTTTGGTGGGAAAAAAATGGGAGGATGACCCCCAAAAATTTTCAAACCTTGCATAGAGATATATTGAATCATATGAACGGCAAGGATTACTTTGTTCAGGATTTGTATGCTTGTGCCAACCAGGATTATAAGCTGAACGTTCGATTAATTACTGAATTCGCTTGGCATAGTTTGTTTATACGTCATTTACTTCGAAAACCAGAAGCTGATGAATTGAATAGTTTCACTCCAGAGTTTACCATTATTAATTGTCCTTCGTTTAAGCCGTTGGCTACCAAATATGAAATTAGAAGCGATACTATAATAGCGATTGATTTTGACCAGAAAATCATACTGATTGCAGGTACGGCGTATGCTGGAGAAAACAAAAAAGTTATTTTTAGTCTTTTAAATTTTACTCTTCCTTCCAAAGGCGTGATGCCTATGCATTGCTCTGCAAATCACGGTATTGGTGACGAAGAAGATGTAGCTTTGTTCTTTGGTTTGTCGGGAACGGGTAAGACAACTCTTTCTCAAGACCCTAGGCGTGAACTAATTGGTGATGATGAACATGGTTGGAGTGATAAAGGCGTTTTTAATGTAGAGGGTGGGTGTTATGCAAAAACTATTAGCTTAAGTCCTGAGGCTGAACCAGAAATCTTCTCCACTATGAGTAAATTTTCCACAGTTATTGAAAATATGTGCCACGACCCTCTAACTTTAGAATTAGATTATGAAGATGACTCGTTAACTCCAAACATGCGTTCTGCATATCCTTTAGAGTTTATCACAAACGCTTCAAGAAGTGGAGAAGGCGGAGCTCCAAAAAATATTATATTTTTAACTTGTGATGCTTTTGGCGTTTTACCCCCAATTGCAAGTTTATCGCCGGCGCAAGCGATATATCATTTTCTACTTGGTTTTACGTCTAAAGCGCCGGGAACTGAGGGTGGAGTTACTGAGCCAGAACCAACATTTTCGGCATGCTTTGCAGCCCCTTTTCTTGCCTTAAAGCCAGAAATTTATGGAAAGTTATTACAAGAAAAAATTAGTCAGCAAGGTTCTAAATGTTGGTTAGTAAACACTGGTTGGACTGGCGGTCCTCATGGTGTTGGAAAAAGAATGCCGATAAAAGTTACTAGAGCCGTTTTATCCGCGGCTTTGGAGGGGGCGGTTGGCAATGGAGGGTTTAGAATTGATAAAAATTTTGGTTTTGAAGTTCCTTTAGATATTAATGGGGTAGATAAGACGTTGTTAACACCAAGGATTACCTGGCCCAACGCATCCGATTACGATTATCAGGCTCAGAAGTTAGTAAAAATGTTTTCGAACAATTTTGAAATATACAAGAAATCAGTTGATGACACTATCTTAGCCGTCGCTTTATGAAACTTTCATATTGGTTAAAATGCTCATGCATTTCAATTATAATTAGGCTCTTTTATTAGTTCTAATGCCTCACTCGGATTGGTAGTTATTTGATCAAAAACTTCAAAAAGCTCAGGACTTTTGGCTTGATTAATACCCTGCCCACCAACCACCATAGGAATATTTTTAGTTATACTTTTTTTAATTTTCTTAGCCGTTTTTATACAACTTGCAATATTATCAGAATTAGATACTGACATACCGATTAATTTGAAACTTTGTAATTTGATTAATTCTATAATTTCTTCATCCGAATACCCAACAGCTATAAACGGATTAGCCCCGTTCTTTTTAAAAATTCCAGAGGCCGTTACTAGTCCTAAAGTATGTACTTCTTGCCCAGGTAAAATTAAGAGAATATCAGGACCCTCAGAAAATATGTACATTGGCCCTAGATACTGCTTTTCGTAGATTCTAGATAGTCTATGTAGTCTTTGCGCTCCAATATTTACTTCGATAAAGGTAACTTTATTTTCTTTCCATAGGTTTCCCAATGATTCGGCGGCTTCGGGGATAAAGGTTTCATAAATGATATCTAGAGAAATACCCCGCCCAATTAAGTTTTCAATCAATTGCACTTGAAGGTCATCATTTTTTGCAATGATTGATTCGCAGAATTTCAAGATGTCATTGCGATCGAATGTGATTTTTTTACTTAATTTTCGTTTTGCTAGTTCGTTTAGAGCCAGAAGAGCTAGATCCAACGACTTAGGATCGAACTGCGTAGCAGCTTCGTTTGAATACGACAATATTTCCCCCCCAATGTCTTTGATAGACAATTAGAATTCTATTGTGACTAATTTTTGAAAAATTGAAAGCTTTTTTTTATTTAAAAAATTAAAGCACTTAAATTCGACTTCATTTATCCCACTCAAACCTATTTACAAAGATCACCCCTTATACAAGCGTTGCAAAGTATTGCATATTGGCCTCGTTTTTTCTGTTGGCATCAAAAAGCGACCAATGATTACTGATTGTAATGTTAACGTAAACAATTTCAATGCCGACCTTTTCAATTTCAGGTATTGCTCTCATGTAGTCGGGATTATTTACAGTAACTTTTCTGAAGAAATGGTTTTTGCTAGCCTTAACTAAAAATAGTTTATATTTTAAAGCCTCTAGACATTATAGGTATGTTTCAGTTTATTGGTTAAATTTGTATTGGAGAGACTATGCGCAGTGGTGGAAAAGTATTGGTAGACCAAATTATACTGCAAGGAACCGATCAGCTTTTTTGTGTCCCAGGGGAGAGTTATCTGGACGTTTTGGATGCACTTTATGATGCAGATGATAAGATTAAAGTTTATAATGCACGGCATGAGGCTGGTGCTGCAAATATGGCAGAGGCATACGGAAAGTTGACAGGCGCACCAGGTATCGCATTGGTTACTAGAGGTCCGGGTGCGTGTCATGCCTCGATAGGAGTTCATATTGCTTATCAAGATAGCACTCCTATGATTTTAATAATTGGCCAAGTTTCACAAGCAACAAAAGATAGAGAAGCCTTTCAAGAGATTGACTATCAAGCGATGTTCGGTCCAGTTGCAAAATGGTGTGCTCAAATCGACAATGTTGAGAGGATTCCAGAATATATTTCAAAAGCTTATAACCGAGCAGTGTCAGGAAGGCCGGGCCCGGTTGTATTAGCAGTACCAGAAAACATTTTAAGCCAAATGACTGACGTTACAGATTCTAATTTTACAAATAATCTTTCCCCAGCACCTGATCAGAAAAAAGTTATGCCAATTTTGGAAGAATTAATGAATCAATCTAAAAAGCCTTTGCTTTTACTAGGGGGAGTAGGATGGTCTAGAAAGGCGAGTGAAAATGTTTTGTCTTTTGCAGTAAAATGCTCTGTTCCAATAGTTACTGGTTTTAGGCGGCAAGATATTATTGATAATGAGAGTCAAGTGTTCTGTGGGGCTTTGGGAACTTCGGTATCACCAGCCCTGTTAAATCGAATAAGAGAAGTTGACTTACTAATTGTGATTGGTTCTCGATTGGGTGAAATGACTACACAGGGTTATGAGATTTTCGATTTGTCTAAATCTTATCAAAAATTGGTGCACGTTCATGTTGATCCAAATGAAATTGGATCAGTCTACACGCCAAGCCTTGGGATAGTATCATCGGTGGAAAATTTTTCTGAATTGTTAGTCAATTTGGAACTAAAAAAAGATACTGCTTGGTTGAACTGGGTCCGAACACTCAATTCAGAACATTTGTCAGATATTGTACCACCGATCTATGCAGGAGCACTCGATTTAGGTAAGGTTTTAAAATACGTGAACGAGGAGATGCCCAAAGATAGTATAATTACGCTTGATGCAGGAAATCACACTGGTTGGCCACAGAGATTTTTGAGCCATAGTCCAGTGCGTCGTCAAATTGGGTCTACTTGTGGGGCAATGGGGTATTCTGTTCCTGCAGGAGTAGCCTCTTCCTTAGTTTTTCCTGATAAACTTGTTTTGAGTTTTGTTGGAGATGGTGGATTTATGATGTCTGGTATGGAACTAATGACCGCTGTTCAGTATTCAACAAAATTAATTGTTGTCGTTTTCAATAATAATGCTTACGGAACTATTAGAATGCATCAAGAAAGAGAGTATCCGGGGAGAGTGATTGCAACTGCTTTACAAAACCCTAGCTTTCGAGACATCGCAATCGCAATGGGTGCACACGCAGAATTTGTAGAAGATACTGCGGACTTTGCTCCAGCATTTGAAAGGTGTCGGCTTCAAAAAAAGCCCTGTTTAATTGAATTAAAAACTGATATCAACCAGATCAGCAGTCGATTTTCGTTGACTAAAGGTTAACTATTTATAGGCACTGTAAAATTTCGGTGTCAAAAAAATTATACCAATCTGCTATTAAAAAAATCAAAATCAAAACCGTCGGTATTAGTTATCATACTCGTTCGTATAACGGGAGCTTTCACAGTCTTCTTGGACGAATATTTAATTTAAGATTTGTTAAAGTACCTGAAGCTTATTTCGAACGATTTCGTCGCTAGGTTTGGTGTGTTTTATCACTCATCTGATGCAAGGGTTTTAAAAATATCTAATATTTTTTCTTCAGGAGCGTTTTGAACTGCACCATTCGCTACTTCCTCTTGAGACCACATCCAGCTATCAACAGGATCATCCTTCATCGCCCAATTTGGAAATAACCTTTCTTTAATTGCACCTTCTGACAAAACTTCTACTTCAAGATGCCTATCATCCTTCTTTATTTTCTCAAATACTTCAAAAACCTTTTTTTTTGGGCCTTCTAACATTTGAAGATAAATGTCAGCCCTACAAATTAATGAGCCCGTTATATTATGCTTCTCATTATTTTCTCGAGAATCAATTAGTAATCCGCTCAAGACTGATGAATCAAATCCAAATGGCCTTGAGCTATAAATTATTCTATACAATTCTTACTCACACGTTATTTCTTTATTAACATTATAGTAAAAAATTAATGTCGCTATGTCACTTAAATAAAGATCTACCTTATATTATGTATTTATTTTATCTTTGTGGCA
>Ga0115564_10001138_pt1 | contig 24684 bp, 18 predicted proteins | sample COGITO_mtgs_1105_7_FD_88680 | JGI IMG/M metagenome (GOLD analysis project Ga0115564, IMG submission 88680) | Pelagic marine microbial communities from North Sea - COGITO_mtgs_110523 | ecosystem: Environmental > Aquatic > Marine > Epipelagic | place: Germany:Helgoland, sampling site Kabeltonne...
ACGCTGTCGCGGTAGGGCAGACCCTGGGCGGTCATCCACTCCGACATCTCTTTTCTGCCACCAAGTTCCTCAACGAAGTCAGCATCCAGCCAGGGTTTATAGATGCGCAGTTGCGGATTGGCCAGGAGCCCGTATCGATAGAATCGCTCGATGTCGTTGCCCTTATATGTTGAACCGTCGCCCCAGATGCTGACGCCGTCTTCGAGCATTGCTCGCACGAGCAGGGTGCCGGTGACAGCCCGGCCAAGGGGGGTGGTGTTGAAGTACTGCCTGCCACCACTACGAATATGAAAAGCGCCACAGGCCAAAGCTGCTAGGCCCTCATCGACCAGAGCGGCTCTGCAGTCCACCAGCCTGGACTCCTCAGCCCCGTACTGCATCGCCCGGCCGGGCACGGAAGCGATGTCTGGCTCGTCGTACTGGCCGATATCAGCGGTGTAGGTGTAGGGAATCGCACCCTTACTGCGCATCCAGGCCACGGCAACGGAGGTATCCAACCCACCGGAAAACGCCAGTCCTACTCGCTCCCCGACCGGCAACGACGACAGCACCTTAGACATGTCGGGAGCCTATCCGTCGGGGGCTGGCCCGCCTTCATCAGCGCCGACCAGCGAAGCCAGTTTCCGATGCTTGGCGGCCACGAACAGGGCGATCACGCCGAGCGCAGCGGCGAAAAAGAGCGCATAGGCCGAGGCGAAAACTTGCATAAATGCGCCAAGCCCGGCCCCGATGGCGTAGCCAATAGGCGTCGACACCGCCACCGCAGCAGCACGCCGCTTGTGTTCCACAGCCATCTGAACCGTATTGAACAGAGATCCATTGATTGCCACGGTCTGGACCGCAACACCCAGCACGCGGGTGAGTACAACGGCTTGAATTCCCTGGCTGATGGCCAGCACCGAGATCACGCCGTAGCGGACCTCAAAGTCGACGTTGAACAAAATGAGGGTTGCCGCGACGGTCAGTAAAACGGCTTCAATGATCAACGCGTCTCGCCGTACCCGAGTTGACTCTCGGCCGCGGTTGATCTGCACTCGACTGATCCAGGCCACAGCCACCAGAGCCGCGGTAAAACTCACCAGGCTCACCGCACTCGGCAGTACCGTTGATGAACTGTTACCGTCGCTGGCCCCGACAGCAATCACCACGAGATTACCCGTCTGGTTGGCCACAAAAACCTTGTACCGCAGGAACGCCACGACATCAATTGCCCCGCTGGCTGTGGCCAGCAGCATGACCAGAACGATTCCAGTGGCCGCGAAATCACGCCGATGACGCTCCAGTTCGCTACGGGTCACCGTCCCGACGCTATCTACTCACCCGACCGAAGTCAGACTGCAGTACCGGTAAGTCACATCCTCGGGTTACCGTGTGGACATGATTACGGGGGAAGAAAACCAAAGAATCACCCGACGCTGGTGGCTTATCGGCTTCGTTGCGCTCAGCCTCAGCGCCTGCGGGGGTGCCACCGGGGTCACATCCAACGACGACGAGCCGCTCACACCAGCCAATACCGCCACCAACGGCTTCGGTACTAACCGCGCACCGCAGGGTGCGGTACTCACCGGCCAGGTTGTCCGCGTTGTTGACGGCGACACGGTGCGCGTTCTTGTTGATGGTGCCACCGAGGACATCAGCGTGCGACTGATCGGCATTGACACCCCCGAAACTGTGGCCCCGGGCAAACCGGTGGAATGTTTCGGCCCCGAAGCCACCGCTTTCGCCGAGCAACAACTCAGCGGCCAGCGCGTCCTTATCGAACTTGACGTATCCCAGGGTGAGACCGATCGCTTCGATCGCACACTGGGCTATGTGTGGACCAAACAAGACGGCGCACTGCGCCTATTCAACCTCGACGCCGTAGCCGAAGGCTTTGCCATCGAGTACACGTACGACGATGACTACACCTGGCAGCAAGAGTTCCAGCAAGCCCAAACCGACGCCGCACGTGACGGCCTCGGCCTGTGGAGCGCCTGCTAACTACAGTGCCGTGCCGCTCAAATCAGGCAGGTTCGCCCGATGTCCCATTAATGCGTGCTTCTGCTGCGGCCGCCCTACGCAATGCCGCCTCCAGGTCGGCCTGAGCTTCCCCGAAGCCAGCGAAGTCACCGCGGGCCAAAGCCGCGTCTCCTCGAGTGATGGCTGCCTGCGCATCGGTTAACGCCTGAGACAACTCAATGAACGGATCATCATCGGGATTGGGCTGGGGCGTGGGATCAGGATCTGGGTTTGGGTCAGGATCTGGGCTGGGGTCTGGATCTGGAATGGGATCTGGCGTGGGGTTGGGGTTGGTGGAGAAAACCTCCGCCAAGCCAGCAGCCAGGGTGTCGGCGAGAGCCACATTGGATCCGTAACCCACCAACACCTTGCGCAGCAGCGGGAAACCGTCTTGGGCGGCCCGCAAGAAGACCGGCTCGACGTATAGAAGGCCATCATTGAACGGCAGCGACAACAGATTTCCTAGGTCAACCTCAGACCCGCCGCGACGCAGGAGCGAAAGCTGCGATGCGATCGCCGGATCAGATTCAAAGATGTTTTGCACCTGCGTAGGTCCAGGAATTGTTGTATTGGAGGGTAATTGGAGCACACGTATCTTGCCGTAGTCAGGTCCAGGCGCTGAATCAGCCGACATAAAAGCAGCCAAAGTGGGGCGCCGCTGCGGTGCGAAGGTGGTCGTGAGCGAGAACGCAGGAGCTTGCGTACCCGGCATCTGCAGGGTCAGGTAATAGGGCGGCTGGAACTGCTGAATCGCCTGGGTGGGATCGAAGGGGACGATCCAAAAATCGGTTCCGTTGTAGAACGTGGCCGGATCCGTCACGTGGTAGCGCGTCATGATCGTGCGCTGCACCTTGAACAGATCCTGCGGGTAACGCACATGCTGTTGTACCTCTTCGGGCATTTCCGACAGGTCCTTCACCACACCAGGGAAAGCTTTGCGCCAGGTTTGCAGGATGGGGTCCTGGTCGTCCCAGGCGTAAAGCGTCACGGTGCCCTCGTAGGCATCAATCGTGGCCTTCACGGAGTTGCGCATGTAGTTCAAATCATCACGCGGGCCCAGGGTGGCCGAGCCAGCTCGCGCGGTGATTGAGTCGCTGGTGACCTGAGAAAGGGGGACCCGCGAAGCATTGGGGTACTCGTTTGAGGTGGTGAATCCATCTACAAGCCACACGATGCGACCGTCGATCACCGCCGGATAAGGATCTTGATCCAGTGTCAACCAGGGTGCGATTTTTTGCACGCGGGTCAACGGTTCGCGGTCCCACAGCACGCGGGATTCTTCGTTAATCAAATCCGTGAGCAAGATATTGGTGTCTTGAAACTTTGTGGCAAACACGATGCGCTGGAACAGGCTTCCGATAGGCGAACCACCGTCGCCGGTATAGGTGTTGTTCACCTGACCCGTGGGGCTGGCGTCATCGGGGAAGTCCAATTCCACCGGAGCCGCGCCTTCAGGTGCACCCACGATGGAGAAGTTTGGTGACAGCTCACCGAAGTAGATGCGTGGTTGCTCAACCCCGAGGATGCCACGCGGGGGGATATCAAACTCGAAGAAATCAGGGTTACCGTTGCTCTCCGCGGTGTTGTCATAGGCGGCGACAAAACCAAAACCGTGTGTGTAAACGGCGTGGTTATTTGCCCAGTTTTGCTGATCAACAGGAATGGAATTGACATCAATTTCGCGCAGTGCAACCACGGCTCCACGTTGACCTTCATCCAGGTTGTAACGATCAACATCCAACCGGTCGGTGAAGGAATAGTAGGAGCGAATCTGCTGCAGTTGGTTGAAGGTCGTCGAAACCAAGGCCGGGTCCAGTAGGCGAATATTGTCTAGCGTGCCCGCATTGGCGCTGATGACGGCTTCCGTCGGCGGTGACACAGTGCCAGGGTATTCCTGCACCTGTGCATCCGCGATATCAAACGCATCTCGAGTGGCAGCAATGTTGTTGGCAATAAAGGGTTGCTCGCGAACAAGTTCACTGGGGCGCACCTGGAATTGCTGCACAATCGCTGGGTACACGCCACCGATGATTACCGATGTCAGCACGAGCATGCCGAGGCCGATTGCCGGCAGAATCCAATTGCGAATAAAAATATTTGCCACGAATATACCGGCCACAAGAACAGCGACGAAGGTCAAAATGGTCAGCGATGGCAGGACAGCATTAGCGTCGACATAGGTGAGACCGGTGAAGCCTTGAACGAGCGGCTCGCTTTTGATGGAGAGTCCGAATCGGTCGAGCCAGTAGGCCACGGCCTTAAAGAGTAAGAAGATGGCAACGAGGCTGGACAGGTGCACCTGCGCCGCCACGCTGGCCCGGTCTCCCTTGGGGAGTAAACGCAGCCCGCCGTAAAGGTAGTGAATGCCAGCAGCGATCAGGATCGACAGCAAAATGATGACGAAAGCGAAACCGAGAACAAAGCGCAGGAACGGATAGGTGAAGACGAAAAAGCCCACATCGAGACCGAACTGCGGGTCGGTGATGCCAAAGTCAGAAGCATTACGCCAGCGCAGGAAGGTCTCCCACTCAGAACCCGCCGACAAACCGGCCAGCAGACCCAGAACCAGGGGCACCACGATCAGGATCGGGATGCGGAACGGGTGAATCGCCATGCGATAGCGCTCAAGGCTGGCCTGCTCGGGAGTCAACGTGGTGACGGTGGGTCGGAAGCGGTAGGCCAACCACATGGTGGCACCGGTGACGAACGCCATGGTGAGCCCGAAGGTGGCGAAAAGCATCAGTCGAGTCCACAGGGTGGTGGTGTACACCGTGGTTTGGTCGACGGAGTCAAACCACAGCCAGTCGGTATAGAACCCGGTGAAGATCACGAAACCGATAACGATGGCCGCCAAAATGATGATGGTGGGCAGCAGCACGCGTCCGCGACGAGGGGCAGTGGGGGCAGTTCCCGTGGGCGTGGCAGTAGTCACCCGATCAACCTACGTCACCTCAAGGCCGCAGAGCCTTGCGCCCCCTTCGTGCGTGGCCTAAGCCGTGGGGCAACCCGCGGTGGGTTCACCGTTGCGCCATTGCGCCAAGGCTGTGAGTGCCTGGTCAACGCTGGCGACGGGCACCACGGTGAGGCCGTCGGGCACTGCTCCCTGGCTTTCTTCGCAGTGCTGTTCGGGCATGAGGAACAACTCCGCACCCGCATCGCGCGCACCGGCCAACTTCTGCCGGATTCCACCGATGGGCCCCACCTGTCCCTGCGGGTCAATGGTGCCCGTGCCGGCCACGAACCGACCATCGGTGAGGGACTCCGGGGTCAATTTATCGATAATCGCCAGCGTGAACATCAGACCCGCGCTGGGTCCGCCCACGTCCTTCAGCGTGAAATCAATGCCAAACTCCGCCGAGTACAGTAGGCCAACAGCAATCCCAACATAGGGCTGACCGGGTTCCTGGGGATTCTCCGCACTGGTCACCTCGATGCTTTCCGGCTCGCCGTCTCTGATGACGTCAAAAATGAGAACGGACCCGATCGGTTCAGCCCGCACCGCGTCACCCACATCGGCCGGTCCAGCAACGGGCTGACCATCGACCGCTGTGATTTCTTCGCCTGCAGTCAAGGCTCCCTCGGCCGGAGAGTCGGCGACGATCGCCGTGATGACCGGTGTGGCAATGACGGGTCGGTCCAATACAGCCATCGCGGCAGCAATGGCGAACGACTGTGAGGTGGAAAAAAGTGCAGCATTGCGTTGGGTTACCTCGTCACCGGTGATGTCATCGGGGTAGAGCAGCTCCCGAGGTAGCACCGCTCGGCTAGTGCTCATCCACGCACCGAGTGCTTCAAAGACCGAAATACGACTGCGTGGCTCACCAGCTTCACGAACGGTGGTCATGTCGAGATGACCATCGGTGGCGAAGGTCTCGGTATCGGTGATGACCACGAGCGGCACCCCGTCTACGTCGCCGATCGTGTTGAACGTTGGCCCCGGAGACACGATGAGGAAGGGCACCGGCAGCAGTGCGGCGAGCAGAGCGAGGAGTGCAGCAACAAGACCGGCGACGATGGCGTTGCGGCCTCGGATAGACATGCGACGTCGGCCCGGGGGTGCGGTGCTTTCCGGTAGCGCGTCGGTGGCGTCAGTCACGCTGTGCGGTCATCGGTTGGCAGCGGTCGTGAGCGCGACGTGGTGGCCTGTCGCCGTAACCGGGCGCCGGACCGAGGCCGAGATGTCGTACCCGTCGGAGCATTTCGTGGCATCGGCTTTTGCATCGCCGCGCGGAAGCGCTCCTGGTCGGACATGGAGGAGTTCATATCGACGCTGCGGGCTGGCCGGCCACGCCACGCGGCCCAGGCCAGGGCGAGAAGGGTCGCGCCCAGTGGAATGAGCCACCACAGCAGTGCTGACACGCCACGCTCCTTCGCCAGGATCTAGCAAGTCTTCGACTAAGACTTCGCCGTGCATTGGATGCCTATCGGCCCCCTGCCAACGAGCAGGCCCCGCGGGCACTTCACAGGATACGCCCGCTCACGCCAGACCACACATCACGGCCACCTACCACGGCTGCCTGGTCACGATCCCCAAGCGGGTCTACCGTGGAGGTATGAGCAACCCCTTCGACATGAATGCCCTCGGCGCAATGCTGTCTCAACTCGGTGCGATGCTCCAGTCCGGCGGCGGCGATCAGGGACCGGTGAACTGGGAACTCGCGCAACGCACAGCGCGCGAAGGTTTGGCAGCGCAGGGCGACCCAGGGGTGAGCAAGGACGAACGGGTAGCGATCCTGGCCGCCATTCAACTCGCCGAAACATGGCTGGACTCGGTCACGACATTTCCCAGTGAGTCCGTCGAAGGCCAAGCTTGGAGTCGTTCGGCCTGGTTGGAACACACCGCTCCCGCCTGGAAAACAATCGTTACCCCGATCGCTGAGCATGTGCAGTCAGTGACCAGCGCAGGTCCACTCGGGGCATCGGGCACCGCAGATATTGACCTGAACAGCATCGAGTTACCCCCGGCCTTGCGCGATGCTTTTCCCGGCGGCATCCCTGCAGAGGCGGCTGCCATGCTCGGCCCGCTGCTCAACATGGCCCAGCAAATGGGTGCCTCAATGTTTGGTATGCAACTCGGTCAGGGCCTTGCCGCGCTATCAACGCAGGTTCTCGGTTCTGCCGATGTGGGGGTCCCGCTCACCACCGATCATCGCCCCACTCTCGTGCCGGCCAATGTTGCTGCTTTCACCGAGGGTTTGGGTATCGATGCTGACGAAGTGCGGCTGTACCTGGCACTGCGTGAAGCAGCCCATCAACGTCTCTTCACCCACGTGCCCTGGCTTCGGTCGCGGCTAGAGGCTGCAATTGATGCCTACGCCCGTGGCATTCATGTGGACACCGACCGGTTGCACACCTTGATGCAAGAAATTGACCCGGCAGCCCTACAGGACCCCAATCAACTTGCCGACATGCTCGGCGCTGATGCCTTCACCCCCGCGGACACACCTGAGCAGCAGGCTGCGCTGGCGCGCTTAGAAACGCTGCTGGCTCTCATCGAAGGTTGGGTGGACGACGTCGTGAGTCAGGCGGCGCTCAATCGATTGCCAGCCGGAGATCGGCTCCGGGAAACCATGCGTCGCCGCCGGGCTGCCGGTGGCCCCGCCGAACGAACGTTTGCATCCCTGGTTGGTCTGGAACTGCGCCCACGGGCGCTGCGTGAGGCTGCGGCATTTTGGGCACTGCTGCGCCAAGATCGCAGCATGGACGGTGTTGACGCTTTATGGTCGCATCCGGACCTGCTGCCCACCCACGACGATCTCGACGATCCCATGGCCTTTCTCGTGCGTTCAGCCGAGCAACCTGAGGACTTCAGCTGACCGTGACGACCGCCACCGGTGCGGCGATATCTGTTCTGGCCCAGTGGGAACCACCATCAAAAAGGCAGGCGGCACTGCGCGATGAGTTCGTCAACTATTTGGGCTCCGCTCACCTGACTGCCAACGCGAACGCGAGCGATCCACTGCACCGAGATTGCACGCCGGCTCATCTCACGGCGAGCGCACTCATCGTGGCTCCGACGAGTGGGCGTGTACTACTCACGTTGCACGCCGTGGTCGGTCGTTGGTTGCAAACCGGTGGCCACATCGAATCCGCTGATGCGACCATTTCCGCAGCCGCGCTACGCGAGGCGCGTGAAGAAAGTGGCCTGGGTGACTTAGCACTGCTTAGCCAACCGCTCCTGCTGGATCGACACGACGTGTCCTGCCGTGACTCTGCGGGTCAACGCCGCACGGTGGCCCACCTTGACGTGCAGTGGTGCGCGATCGCTACCGGCAGCACCGCGGCGTCCATCAGTGCGGAGTCCCTAGATCTGCGCTGGTGGGACATGGATGCCATCCCGACCGCAGATGCCTCGGTGGTGGCCTTGGTGGCAGCGGCTCGTCGCGCCCTCAGCGTGGGCACAGCAGAATTCATGGGCTAATGGCCACATTTTTTTCATCCACACCCGTGTACGCACTGTTTTCTCACGTCAGCCATGGCAGATCTTTCGCATGCAGGCTGGTATCCACAGCACTATCCACCAGCCATCCACCGGTTCCGGCCAACTCATGCACACGTTGTCCGCAGGTTGTCCCCAGTCCGCAGGAATGGATGCTTCCGCAACCATTGACGACTGGGCACACACACCCCTAGCGTGATGCTCGCCCTCGGGATAACGGATGGTTGTGCACCAGGGGAAGGTGCATGAACATTGTGAGCCCCGAGGGTTTCTTCTTTGCTTTTTCGCTCAGCGGCCGGTAAACCGCGGCGTGCGCCGTTCACGTGCAGCACTGAGCCCTTCGCTCACATCCTGGGTGGCCAGGGTTACCGACTGCACCACTCCCTCCCACCTCAGGGCTGCCGCCAGGTCTGCCGGCGCGCCCTCAGCCAAAGCGAGTCGGGTGAACTCCGCCGCAACCGGCGCGGTCGCTGCGATCACATGCGCGGTGGCCAACGCCCGCTGCAGCAATTCATCGTCCACGACGACCTCGGTCACCATCCCTAGCAGGGACATCTGCTCCGCATCGATGCGTCGTCCGGTGAGGAGTAATTCCCGGGCGGCACTGAGTCCGACGACGGCCGGGAGTAGATAGGTGATGCCCATGCCGGGGTGCAGCCCGAGGGCGGTGAAGGGCACCGAAAAGCTGCCCGACTCGGCGGCGAGGCGGATATCGCAGGCCAGGGCAAGCGCGGCGCCCGCCCCTACCGCAGCGCCATTGATCGCGGCAATAGTGGGCACGCCGATATCTCTGATCGCCAGCCACGTTTGGTAGAAGGGCATCATGCGGTGCCGTAATTGGGCGACTGAGGCGCCAGGTTCGGCTCCGAGCCAGCCCAGATCTCCCCCCGCGCAGAAGGCGCGACCGGTGCCGGTGAGCACCACGCAGCGCAGGTCCGTTCGCCCCCGCAGGTGGTCCATGGCGGATCGCCAAGCCTCAGTCATCTCCACCGACATCGCGTTGCGGCGCTGGGGATCGTTGAGGTTCACCAGCACTACCCCGCCCCCATGGTCGTGCAACTGAACGATTCCATCGGGACCAAATCCCACTATTTGGTGCAAATCAGACATGACACGCCTCTCATTGACTGCCGCGGTGCCCCCATCAACCCCAAGCCTGGCCTAAGGTGTCAGCGGGTTGCCAACAGCGACCTGCCGGGTGTTCACCCGGACCCCGGCGTGTGCAGGCATTCCCGCCTGCACACAGGTACACAAGGAGGACCCTATGGCTGAGTCATACACGGGCGAAGCGTACTGCGTGAAGTGCAAAGAAAAGCGCGAGTTCACCGGCCACGTCGAAGAGACCAACGGACGACGCTTCGCTAAGGGCATCTGCCCTGTGTGCGGCACCAAGGTGACCCGCATTCTGGGTAAGGCCTGATCTAGACCCCATCTGCTCTGTCCGGGCGCGTAATCTCACCCCATGGCAGAGCACAGCCCCGCAGTAGGTTCTGGTCAGATCCGTAGCGATCAGGCACTCACCCCTGCAGAGCGCACTTTATTGAACGGCGTCGACACCACCGCGGTGATCGGCGCCGTTCAACATTTGGTGGCAATTCCTTCCATCGGGGGCAGCGAAGCTGAGATAGATATTCAACGCCACATTGCTCAGGCCTGGGCCGATGACGGACTCAACGTCACCACCTGGGACATCGACATCAACGAGGTATCGGCCCGCGAAGATTTTCCGGGCATGGAGGTTGACCGCACCGGCGGTCTCGGCGTCATAGCTCGCTGGCCGGGAGGTGGCACTGGCCCGGTGTTGATGCTGCTCGGTCACACCGACGTCGTCCCACCGGGGGACACCCACGCCTGGAGTTCACCTGCTTTCACGCCCGTTCTCAAAGACGGCCGCATCCACGGACGCGGTACGGCTGACATGAAGGCCGGTCTCGTAGCTGCCTGGATGGCGGTGCGCTCCCTGCGCGCACAGGGCATCACCTTGCAGGGTGAGGTGATACTGGCGGCGGTGAGCGGCGAGGAAGACGGGGGTTTGGGCACATATTCGCTGCTGGCACAGGGCATTACTGCCGACGCCTGCATCATTCCCGAACCCACAGACCTTGATGTCGTGCCAGCCAATGGAGGTGCGCTCACGTTCCGCCTCATCGTTCACGGCGCCGCCACACACGCCTCCCGGCGCACCGAAGGTGTCAGCGCAATCGAAAAGTTCGCCCTAGCCCTAACCGCACTTGGCGAGCTTGAGGCGCAACGCAATGCCACCGTCGACCCGCTCATGCAGCGTTGGTCGCTGGCATACCCACTGTCGATCGGCACCGTGCATGCTGGCGACTGGGCATCCACGGTGCCCGACCTTTGCATTGCCGAGGGTCGACTCGGCGTTGCCCTGGATGAAACCTCTGAACAGGCACGCACAGCTTTGGAAAGGGCCGTGCAGGAATTATGCGATGGCGATCCCTGGCTGCGCGATCACCCCATCGAGGTGCAGTGGTGGGGTGGGCAATTCGCACCAGGCCGCACCGATCCAGAACACCCACTCGTGGCACTCATGCTCACATCACACGCGCGTCGCACGGGTGAAACTGCGCAGGTCTATGGCGGTCCCTACGGGTCTGACCTACGCCTGCTGGTCGGGGCCGGCATACCCACATTGCAGTACGGGCCCGGCGACAGTCGCGTGGCGCATGCCCCCGACGAATGGGTACTCACCGACGACGTTGTCACGTGCACCGAGGTGCTCATGCTCGCAATTATGGAGTTCTGCGGCGTAGCTGTGGACGACGCCGAGCAGGTGCAGTCCTAACCCTGCCACAGTGGCGCTGTGAGCACACAGACGCCAACTTTGCCCGGTACCAACGCTTTTGATCATCTTCCGCGCCGACCCTGGCTGCGTCGAGACGTGCCACTGCTGTGGCGAACAGACACCTGTTTGCAGGTTGGCCTCGACCCGCAACGTCGGGTGATGCTCGAAGTGGATCGACCCCTCATCGAATGGGCCAGAACGCTCACCGGCGCTCGCACCCTCGAGGTCGCGATTGCTGAGGCGCAACAACAGGGCCTCGTGGTCGACGAGGCCCTTCACCTACTGCAGTTGCTCATCAGCGCCGGCGCATTGGACGATGCGGCTCGGATTCCGCGGTGCGTCAGTGACCTGAGCACCGACGAACGCGACACCGCCACCAGGCACCAAGCGTGCGCACGTCAGACCTACGTCGACGAGCGAGCGTACGCGGCCGTTGATGCCCGAGCCGAAGCGGTCATTGTGGTCCTAGGTCGCCAACCTCTGGCTGAAAAGATCATTAATACGCTGCGCGCCAGCGGTTTTCGCCATGTGTTCACCACAGATCCGGAACCATCAGGCAATCGAAAACACCGGGGTCGCAACACCGAACCTGCGCTACGAATCTTGGCCGACGCCTGGCATCCAGACGCTATCGGGGTAAGCACGGTCAGCGATGGTCGACACGAATCTGCTGTGCTGCCCGTGGCTGTGTGGGGTCGACATGGGCATGTCGGGCCACTTGTCCTACCCGGACAGAGTTCTTGTTTGCGCTGTTGGACGCTGCACCGATGCGACGAGGATCCAGCGTGGCCGCGACTCAGCGTTCAGCTCACCCATCAAAAACCCGATGTGGATGCGATAGATGCGGCGCTCTTGCAGGCGGTGAGTGCACATGTGGCCATGCTGGCCAGCGCTTTCGTTGAGGCACAAGCCGTGGGCGACAGTGGGGTGAGGTTTAGCGGGGTAACCCAAGGGATCGAACTTCCCGGTGGCGCGGTAACCACACGCGCGCATGAGGTGCATCCGCTCTGCGGATGCTCATGGCGCAATTAGTAGCCGAAACCAACCTCAATGGCGGGCAGGGCGATATCGACACATTCGGGACAAATCAACTCAGCACCGGTACTGCGGCGGGTGAATCCCCAGGTTGCGCGCTGCGAATTTGGGGCAGTGATGCCGCAGTCGGCACAGCGAACCGATGCCTGCGCAGAACTAGGTTTGTGAAGGAAATCTGTGGCGTGTGTCACACGTTCCATGATGGCCATGTCTCAACAATATCGCACGATTGTCACAAAAGACACCCCTGTCATTCATAATTCTCTCGGAAAAGCACCGGGAGATCTGTTCATGAACGAGTGCTCGACTCGATGAGGGCCAAAATATCCTTCCCATAGCGCGTCAACTTGGCATTACCGATGCCGCTAATGGCGAGAAGTTCTGCCGACGTACTCGGCCGCGCCTCGGCGAGGGCTTCCACGGTGGCATCGGTGAGAATCTGGTAGGCCGGAATCTCCCTGGCCTTGGACTCCTGCAGGCGCCACCCCTTAATCGCCTCGACCAATCGCTCATCGGCGGTTGAGGGACAGCGCCGACAACGGCCACGAGCGCGTTCCGCGGGGGTCACCAGGGCCGTGGTGCAGGTGCGGCAGTTGGCCGGTGGCCGTCGGCCACCTGATCGCCCAGCACGCCCACCCGCACCAGGTGCCGCTGTTCCCGACCGAGGGGCTCCGCCAGCGGTAACGGAGGATGCGGGCAACGCCTCGGCAACGAACCGGCTCACCGCACGGGTACGGGCACCCGCGGTCCGGGCCTGCGCCCAGCTCAGCACCAAATCGTCCTGCGCCCTCGTGACGGCCACGTAGAAGAGGCGACGTTCCTCGTTGAGTTGCTCCCGTGCAGTATCGGCCGCATCGGCGGACCAGGAACTCAGCGGCAGCACCCCCTCAGCCAGGCCAGCCACCACCACCAAACGCCACTGCAATCCCTTGGCAGCATGAATTGTGGCCAGGGTGACCGCATCGGCCTGGGGAGCATGCTGGGCTTGTGCACGCCGATCAAGTTCACTGACCAAGCCGGTGAGGCTGGCAGATTCTGCGACGCTTCCAGCATCCATAGATTCTGCGACGCTGCCAGCATCCATAGATTCTGCGACGCTTCCAGCATCCATAGATTCTGCGACGCTTCCAGCATCCATAGATTCTGCCAAAGCGTGCAGCGAGGCCAAAGATTCCCAGCGCTGTCGAATCGCACCAACCCCCACCGGTGGCTGAACAGTGAATCCCATGACCGCCAAGATCGCGCTCACCTGGTCGGCAGTCGTACCCTCGAAGGTTTCCTGTCCGCGAGCTGCGCCGCGTAGACGGGTGATCGCCTCACGGACCTCTGGACGGTCAAAGAAACGCTCACTGCCTCGGACGATGAGGGGAACACCCGCATCGGCGAACGCCTGTTCCAGTGCCGGCAACTGCCCGCGTGTGCGAACCAAAACCGCGATATCGCGCGGTGACCAGCCCCCCGCAATCACGCGGACCACTTCAGCAGCAACGCCGACGGCCTCGGCCGGTTCATCGTCAAATTGCAGTAAGCGAGGGGGATCTTCATCGGTGACATTTCTGGTTGCTACCAACTTATCTGCCGCGGCGTCTCCGGCTGCCAATACGCGATTAGCCACTGTCACAATGGGTTTTAAGCTTCGGTAGTTGCGAACGAGACTCAGTTTGATTGTTGCCGGAAAGTTCTTCGCGAAATTGCGCAGATATTCGTCTCGCGCACCAGCGAAAGTGTAAATAGTTTGAGCGGTATCACCCACGACGCAGATGTCCTCGCCTTCGCCGAGCCATAACCGCAGCAACCGATCTTGAATCGGGCTAACGTCTTGAAACTCATCCACGGTGAACGCGCGGTATGTGGAGCGAATTTCTTCGGCAATGCCGGCATTATCGTTGAGCATCTGGGCACACAGGACCAGCACATCATCGAAATCAATGAGTTGCTGATCGAGCTTTGCCGTTTCGTAGAGTCGATATACACGCATTACCTGGCTGGCCTCCACCGCGATTTCTCGATGTTGCTCCTCGGCGAGGTCACAGTAATTTTCTGGCGACACGTTGTACTGCTTGGCGAACATGATCTCTGCGGCCAGGTCGCGTATGACAGCAGCGTTGATGGTGATGCCGGTGGACCGAGCCGCCTGGGTAATGAGATCGCGCCCCGATGAGATAACCCGGTAGGGCGACCCACTGAATTGACGTGGCCAGAAGTAACGCAGTTGGCGCAGCGCTGCGGCGTGAAAGGTGCGGGCCGCCACCGCATCGACGCCCAATAAACGAAGTCGATCTCGCATCTCTGCCGCCGCACGATTGGTGAAGGTAACGGCGAGCACCTGCCGGGGATCAAGCGTGCCCTCGCGCGCACGGTAGGCAATGCGGTGGGTGATGGCAGTGGTCTTGCCGGTGCCCGCGCCAGCACTGACCACGACCGGACCCGCCGGTGCGGTAACGACGGCCCGTTGCTCGCCGTCTAGCCGGCTAAGAATCGGGTCATCCACGCACGCATCGTGCCACGGCCGCCCGACAACGAGCATCGCTCACTCCCGCATTGGCCGGATCCGCCATCCACCGGCACACTGGACACGTGAACCTTGAGTCGATGCTTCCTACCGCAGACCAACCCATCACCATGTTTACGACCTCGTGGTGTGGTTTCTGTGTCCGACTGAAATCTCAACTCGCGCGCGAAAACATCGTCCTGCGCGAAATTGATATCGAGACCGATGCAGACGCGGCGCACTTCGTGGAAAACCACAACGGTGGAAACCAGACCGTGCCGACGCTTCTTTTTGCCGATGGTTCGACCTTGACCAACCCGGCTCTCGCCACGGTGCGGGCACACCTCGCCGAGGTGCAGGCTAAGAGTTAGCGGCGCATCTCCCACTCCCCCGGAATGGGGCTGCCGTACCAGCGCTCGATCAGTTTTCGTGCAATGGACACAGCCGGTGGCACCGCGATGGTGCCGTTGGCACACGCTGCACCTAGTTCTGCTCGGCTAAACCATCGGGCATCGACGATCTCTACCCCGTCCACCGCGATCGTAGGGTCCAGCGCGCGGGCGTGGTAGCCAAGCATGAGCGACCATGGGAATGGCCAGGGCTGGCTCCCCAGGTAGGACACCTCTCCCACGGTGACTCCTGATTCTTCCTGAACCTCTCGGCGCACGGCTGCCTCAGCCGCCTCACCAGCCTCAACAAACCCGGCAAGGGTGGAAAACCACTCCGGTTGCCAGTCCACCCGTCGGCCCAGCAGGGCTCGATCATCGTCGTCAACCACGAGCATGATGACGGCTGGATCCGTGCGTGGGTATGACTCTGCAGCACACTGCGAACACAACCGCTGCCAACCACCCTGGGAGGGCTGGGTGCCTGCACCACACCGGGGGCAGAACAGATGATGGGTGTGCCAATTATCAAGCGCGACTGCTGATACGAGCAGCCCAGCGTCGGTGTCAGACAACCGCTGGCCGCTGGCGCGCAGGTCACTCCACTGGCCAGCACCCCACGTCCGCTGCTCTTCCTTTACCGTGCGGGCAGCGAAATGCGCAACGCCGTTGGCCAGACCGAGAAAGAGGAACTCATCGTCTTCATTTCGGTTCCAGTCTGCAATGGACCGCCAGTCGGGTGCGTCATCGGCAAGAGGAAACTGCCCCTGGCCGACACCGATTACCTGACTGTCCGGCTGCTGTAACCGCTGGGCCAGCCATGCTGCGTCCGTGCGATGAGCTTCACTTCGATCCGCAGCGGCGCGAGCCAGCGTGAGGTCGGCAAGCAGTCCGGCCGACAGCGGTGTTGGGGGTAAATTCTCGGCCACGCCGTCACCCTAGTGGCGGGGTCGCCATGACACGATGACCCCGTGGGCGTCTTCATTCGGCAGTTGACCGGAATTCGTGCGGTGGCTGCGGTGTGGGTGCTCTTCTACCATTTACAGGGCCCACTAGACACCCTCGGTGTGATGTCGATTCCGGTCCTCTCCGATGTGATCCGCGTCGGGCGTTTAGGAGTTGACCTGTTCTTCGCGCTCTCAGGTTTCATCCTCACCCACACCTACCTACGCAAACTTGGACCCAAAGCCCATGCGCGTCCCACCCTGGAGTTTTGGTGGCTTCGCCTTGCCCGCATCTATCCAGTCCATTTCGTGATGCTGAACGCAGCCGGACTTGCCGTCGTAGCCCAAGCGCTCATCACCGGCGAGAACAAAGATCGCCCCTGGCTGAACCCCATCGACTACATCCGCAACCTGCTGTTGATTCAAGAATGGGGACCCAATCCCGAGCGCGGCTGGAATGTGGTGGCGTGGTCGCTGTCGATGGAGTGGCTGGCCTATCTACTCTTCCCCGTCGTGGTCCTCGCCCTGTTCTTCTTCCATCGCCGCATCAATACTCCACTTCTCCTCGTGGCCTGGGTCGTGAGCGTCCTGCCGCTGCTGCTGCGTGCTTCTGTTGGCGATGATCCCTACTACGGCGGCGCGTGGGGATCCACGATTCGGGTGCTCACGGCCTTTGTCGCCGGTGCCATCACCTATCTCATCGTGATACGACTAATCAATTCTGACGGTTCGATCTCCACCCGAACCGAACGGCTGGCCACCACCGTGTCGGTTGCGATGCCGCTGGTGGTGATTGCCGGTGCCACCTTCCTCGGCCGCTGGAGTGGTGCCCAACCAGAAATCTTGCTCATCGACCCCGACGCCGAACCACTGCCACCGTTTTTTCACCTGTGGCTGGTGCCCCCGCTGATTGTGTGGATTGGTGCGTTGGCGTTGTCCAAGAGTGGCCAGGTGAAATTTCTTTCCCGAGAAACCGTGGTGCTGGGCGGGCTCATCTCGTACTCCCTCTACATGACCCACCTCGTGTGGTTGTCGACCTGGCGAGCCGGCATGAACGCAATCGGCCTGGAGTCAGGCCCACTGTATGCGTTGTCTGTCGTGTTCGCCTTGGCGATGGCTTTCGTGCTGGCCTGGCTGATGTGGCGCCTCGTCGAAGAACCTGCGCGCCGGTTCATGCGCCGTGGCGTGGGGGTTCGACCCGTAGCACCGGAGGAGACTGCCGCCGACAAAACTACCGGCTAAGCAGGCACTAGGTGAGGGGCAGATACACGAACTCAGCGTCGACCTGGTCTTCGCTTACGCCGGTGATGCTGGCCCACGCCCGACGATAAATATCTAACTGGGCCTGGTCTGCTGAGCCAGCGATTCCGGTCTTCCAGTCGACCACCACATCGCGATCACCGCGACGAAAGACCGCATCAATTCGGCCCTTGATCGCGTGTCCCTGGTCGATCAAGATGAACGGATGTTCCACCGCTAGTGGCGCAAGATGGGCGAAGGGGGTGGCAGCGAAAGCCTCTTTCAGTTTGATCGGATCGACACGCAGGGTGAGTTCATCGTCTGCTGAACCAGGAATGTCATCAAGGTCGAGCAAATGGTCAGAACCAAGCTGCTGCTCGATCCAGGAATGCACCCAGGCCCCTCGGTGAGCCGCAGCGCTGGGGGGCCTAGGCATCGGACGATCAAAAATTGCCAACATGGCCGGCGCATCAGCCAGGTATCTGGTCAGTTCAGTGACCGATACCTGTCCGGGGAGGCCACCGCTTGAGGCCTCCTGCTGCGATTGGGCTAGTGCCGATTGCACCTGCGGACTCAAATGATTGAGCAGTTCCTGCGTCGTGTTGCCGGCCAGGCTGCTCATCGCCTGACGCACGGCCGCTGATGCGCGCTGGTGGATCTCTTCGGGTTGCTCCGCCGACATCCAGCGCACACCAACCCGATGCTGGTCAAACAGGGGATTCGTTGCGCCCTTTGCCGGATCCTCCACCCAGTGCACAATCTCGCCCTGGTGATCTTGACAGAAATCATATGCCTCCCACAAGAAATCGCTGGCGCCTTGGAACGTGTTGCTATAGGGCTTCCAGCCGTGACCGGTCAAGGTCAATTGATGTTCAGCGCGCGTGACAGCGACATAGAGGAGGCGACGTTCCTCGATAAGTTCATATTCCCTGCTTGCAGCGTTAAACTCTTTGAATTCCGTGGCGGTCGGAGACTTGGCCGGGGTGAATTGCAGCGGTGGAAAACTCACCAGGTTCGGTGGGGCGTCATTGCGTAGCGCCCAGGGCACCACATCGGCTCGTTTCGGCCATCGATGCACAGCTTTAGCCGAGGGGAAGAGCGACTTGGTGAGCCCGATGATAAACACCTGCGGTGCCTCCAGCCCCTTGGCCGAGTGCACCGTCATCACTCGAACAGCATCGCGGGTCGGACCCGGGGCGATATCTGGTCCGTCGAAACCGCTATGTACCGCTGCAACATAAGCCAAAAATGCCGCCACGTTCGTTCGAGAATCTAGATCGTTAAATTTCCCGGCGAGGTTGATGAGTTCTTGGATCGCCCGGGCATTATCGGCCGCCTGGTCTGGGTCGCCAACCAAAAACTCCACACCCGCACCGGTGATGGAAAGAATGCGTTGCACGAGATCGCGGGGTGAGTCTGCGCTGTGGCGGCGCAACCGCTGAATCTGTTGTGCAAGTTGGGTGAGTCGCTGACGAGCCTGTCCACTTAACTCATGGATCCCGGCGGTTTCGACTGAGGGTGCGGCGATGACAAAACAGGCATCGCTCAGACTGATCTGTTCGCTGGGGTCGATTCCTTCCACGCTTCCGATGACTCGCTCCGGCAGCGACCGGTCAGCCATGCTGCGGTAGCCCTCGGTGGGATCAAGAATCGACTCGGCGAAGCGACCGAGAATTGCTAGATCTCGCGGGCCGATGCGCCATCGCGGGCCCGAGGCGATGCGCACAAACGCGGTATTGGCCGTTGGATCGTGTGCCACCTGCATGTAGGCAATGAGTTCAATAACAACCGGGTGGGTAAAGAGCGCCTGGCCCGAAGAGATCTGTACCGGCACACGCCGAGCACGAAGAGCCTTAGCCATGAGCCGAAGTTGATCACCGGTGCGAGCGAGCACAAGAATGTCTGAACACGTTGCATCAGGGGCCGCACTCGCCGCAGCAACGGAATCAGCCACCCATTCAATTTCATCGTCTGCCGTATCCCACAGACCCACGCGCAGGTGACCGGACTTGGCCACATCCGGCGCCGATTGCAATGGTTGGACACCGGCATGAACCTCACGCAGCGGGCGCGCAATTTCATTCGCCAACTCGATGATTTCCGGTGCCGACCGACGATTCTGAGTCAACGGATATTGATCCGCGGGAACCGGAAAGTCAGGATTATCGATTCGGGGGAAGTGGTGCCCGAACTGATCGATGTTGTCCACACTCGCACCGCGCCAGCCGTAGATGGACTGACACGGATCGCCGACCGCGGTAATCGGGTGACCCTGGCCGAAAACTTCCTGAAGTAGTTTGCGCTGCGACACCGAGGTGTCTTGGTACTCATCGAGTAACACCAGAGCGAACCGCGAACGAAGATCAGTGGTGATCTGAGGGAAAGTACGCACCAGTTGCAAACTCAGCCGCAACTGGTCGGCGAAATCTATGAGGTGGCGCTGGGATTTGGATTCGCGAAATTGATCAACGAGATCAGCCAGAACGATGCGTTGTCCGGCCGTATGCAAGATCTCGGTGGCGGCTTTTTGCAGCGAGACCGCCTGGGCGATCCGGTGCAGTTGCGCTTGCAATTCAACGGAGTGAGCGCGCAGTTGCGTCGTCGAAATATCAAGATCAGACAACGTGTTATCCAGGGCCGAGACCATGGCAGCCACCGTGGGTGGGCTGACATCGAAAACGGTCATGTCCAGGTCGGTTTCAGATATCACCCGGGTGGCTAGTTGGGCGCGGGCAACTTCGGTGAGGACCTCTCCGTTGGACTCCAGCCCGCTCCACGGCCCGTACTCAGAAATGATGGCGGCGCCAAAGGAGTGGTAGGTAGACACGGTGGGTTCACCGGCATCGACTACCGGTTGATGGTGCCCCGATTGCACGACGGCGCCGAGGTGACTCCGAATTCGCTGAAGCAGTTCTGCAGCCGCCTTGTTGGTGAAGGTCAAACCCAGCACCGCATCGGGAGCGACCGCCTCGGTCAGGATCGACCACAGGACGCGAGCCGCCATGACGGCCGTCTTTCCGGTGCCCGCACCAGCAACGATGCTGGCCGGACGCAGCGGTGCGCTGATGGCATTCCACTGCGCTTCGCTCGGGTGGAACCCAAGTCCGGCATACATAGCGGGGTACACCGGGTCGTGGTGGTGGTCAGTCGTCATCGGTGAGGACCTCCGGATCAATTCTGGCCGGGCACATCATGGTGAATGAACAACTGCGACAGTGCTTTCCTGGCCGGGCGCTGATGTCTTCGGTTCGAATGGTGTGCACCGCGTCGACGATTCCATCCATGAGCCATGACGGGTCGACCTGCTCGGTGATCGCTGCTTGCGCCTGGACTTTCGGGGAAGCATCAGTAGTTCCCGTGTCGAAGGTCAGTTGCACCAAGGAGGCACCAGAAACGACGGGGACGTCAGTAGTGCGGCCCGTGGTGGTCAATCCTGGATCTCCTTCGGCCGCGAGGGCACCGGAAAGAATTGCGGCCTGGTAGAGACCAAGTTGAAGATGCGCATCGACTTCGGCCTGGGTGGGTTTTGTCTTTGAAGTCTTAAAGTCGATGACGTTCCAACTGCCATCTGCGCCCCGCTCTAAGCGATCGAGTCTTCCCCGCATCGAAATGGCATCAGAAAATTGAACACCGGTGTCGAGCAGCCCGGCCAATTGATCTAACTGGATCACGACCTGAATCATGCGTTCGCTAAATACCTCGGGTGCAGCCTGAACGCGTAGGTATCGACAGAGTCGGTCAAGCGCAGCATAGATCTGGACTCGTTGAGCGGTGGAGTACCAGGGGACCGCGATCTGAAGTGCTGGCCACGCACGATCAAGCCACGCTTGCAGGGCTGCCGGCTCTGGCGGTATTTCATTGCGCTGCACAGCATCGGCCAGAGCATGAACAAGGCGCCCGATCGGTGCCGCCGTGGATGAATTTTGGCCAGCCCTGGCCTGGGTCTGGAGAAACCAACGCAGGGGGCAGGTGGAGATTGATTCTAGGGTTGACGGTGATAACTCCACCGGTTGATCAACCGGGTTCAAGGGGCGCTCGCTCATGGTGAGGGCATGTTCGTGCCACCACGTGTCGGGATGGGCTAACTCCACCATGGGCGTGTCATGTTCGTCGGTGAGCATGGCCAGTGCAGCCAGCTGCGTTGCCGCATCGGCTATCTGCTCGGTGCTGGCGCGAGGGTCAATGAGTTCTGAACGTAAAGCTGCGATGAGCCCGGTGAGTGTGCGTGGGCGTGCCGGGCGACCTTCCCGCCACTGATCCTCCACACCCTCAGCAACCATCTCTTCGACGAATCGGCTCGGCTGGTCGCCACTGCTTTCAGCAGCATCCACGCAGTACACCGACGTGCGTTGCCGCGCCCGAGACAGCGCCAATCCGAAAAGGCGGCGTTCACCCGCCACCACCTGTGCGCTCGCCGTTTCAGAATCTGAGGAAAGTTCCGGGTGGAAAATCGCCTCCACATCGATCAGTCCTCGGCGCAGCGACGACTGCGGCCAGCGACCTTCTTGGGCATCAAGTACGAAAACTCGATCCCATTCTTGACCTCGGGCCTGGTGAGCGGTGAGCAGCGTGACGGCACGACCCAGGCGGCCGCGTCGGGCTCCGATCGACTCTGCAGCAATGCGCTGGCCCGCGACGGCGGTGAGGAAGTTCTCAACGCCGACCACACCGTTGTACCTCTCGGTGAGTCGTTGCGCGGTGGCGAAGAGCGCCAGGATCGCATCCAGATTATGGTCGCTAAGCGTGTGTCCGGCCCGGGCAGAGCGCTCGAGCCGACGCGGCCATGGGTGGCCATCGGTATCGGGCAGTGATTCACTCCAGACCTGCCACATCACCACACCGGGCCCCGAATCGAGAAGTTGGTGAGCCTGGGCGAGGAGTTCGCCGAGCGCCACCAGGCGTTGCGCGCCGGCTAGGTTGCGCACCTCGACCGGGAGCGCTGGAGTAGCGCCGGTAGCAACAGCGACGAGGGCATCTCGCTGCAGTTGACCAAAGGGTGGCGGTGGATCTTGGGGAGTGGACTGTCGCAACGCGTGCCGCCATCGGCGGGCAAGCTCACGCGACTCACGCGGGTCACCGGCGCCAATGGGTCCGGCGATGAGATCTGCTGCCGCTGCGACCGTCAGTGACTGCGGATCCACTGCCGCATGTGTTGCGGCCAGCAGGTGCACCACGGCGGGTTCGTCGGGCAACGGCATGTCCTCGGCCAAGACGTGCACCGGGACGCCGTGAGAATGAAGGACTCGCTGGGCTGCCATGAGGATGCCAGAACCGCGCGCGATGACGGCCATGTTCTGCCAGGGCACACCGTCGTCGAGAAGGGCAGCGGTGACATCGTGGGCGAGGTAGGCCAGCAGGTCTCCGGTGGATTCGTGCCGACATACCTGCATGGCCGTTGTTGGTGATGATTGCACCGACTGAGGCTGCGCAATCTTTCGGGAATCTGTGATCGCAAGACCTTGAATACTTGGCGTTGGCAGCACCCGGCGAAGCACCTGATGGGTAAGAGCGCAGCCGCGATGTGATTGCGTAGCAATCACATATGGGGAATGGCGCTGGAGGAAGTCACCGACGACCTGAGCATCGGAACCGCGGAAACCCAGCACCTGCTTGACCGGGTTGGCCGCGACCACGAAGGGAATGTCTGCACCGGCAATGCGCTCGAGGAGTTGTGCCTGCAGCAGATCAAAATCATGGTACTCATCTACGTAAACTCCACGCACCTGACGATGGAGCCGCTCACGCACCTCATCGCGGCTGGCAATGCGCTCGGCTAACTCGATGAGTCCGGCATAGTCAACGCTGTTTTCTAGCGCGGCTGTTTGTGCTTCAATCTCGGCAAATTCCATCAGCGCGCGGCGAAGTTCGGCAGCACGGTCGGCGGCATGAATCGAAAAGCCACTCAGCCCCAGACCAACGGCTGACTCAGCACGGTAGCGAGTCAAGAAAGCGCGAACCTCGTTGGCAAAGGTAAGGGTCGGGAGAGCTTCGCTGAGATGGGCTGGCCAGGTCACCGTGCGGTCTTCGACCGTGCCGCGGATCAATTCGTGGATACGCAGGTCTTCTTCAGCACCGGAGAGCAACCGAACAGCGCGCTCGCTGCCGAGGCGATCGTCGGTGCGGCCGTAAGTGCGCACAATGCTCAGCGCCAGGCCATGGGGACTGGTGACCGTGGGAAGGACTCCCGCTTTGATAAACCCGGCCAGGGCGGCCCGCATTGCGGTGGCTGCAGGACGCCCCAGGGTGAGAACCCACACCCCACCGGGTCCTACCTGACGGGTACGCCTGGCTGCCGCGGCCGCCAGAGCCGTGGTGGTACCCGTGCCCGGCGCACCGAGATAAAGCAGGGGGCCCAAGTCGTGAGCAATGACCTGCTGCTGGATCTGATCTCCCAGCCACTCCGGCGCGTCATCATTCACATCATTATTGGAGCACGTTCCTATGACACCTACCGCGGTGCTGATGCTGATCAAGTCCGGTGTCTGCAACCATCATGGGGTGACCGATCCGAGAATGTCGTCGCCGGCTGACGCCGCTGGCGAACATTCGACGCCGGGCGCGCCCGGCCCGGAGCACCTGGGCAATGAGCATCCCGTCACCGAAGACCAGGTCACCGTCGCACTTCCCCGGCCAGGCCAGGACCCCACCGCGTCAGATGTGCAAGCAACGGTGGTGATCGAAGACGGAGTCATCCCCCGGCGTCTGCGCCGCCCCCTCGACCTCGCCCGGTTCGTGCTGGCCTTGGTCGTCATAGCCGGTGTCGTGGCGCTGGCCTTTTTCGCCTCCGGGACCACCGAGGGCATCGAAGAGGACATCATTTCTGGAACCGATCGTCTGCCGGCAGTGGTCGTGCTGACGCTCAATATTGTGGCCGGCCTGGGTCTGGTTGGTCTGCCTTTTGCGGCGGCCATCAACCTTGTCATTCGCCGTCGTGTGCGCCAACTCTTTGACGCCCTCCTCGGGTTACTCGTCACCGTCATCACGCTCACCGCAACCAATTTTTTGGTCGGTGAGTACGCTTCGGCACAGTTCAACGCCGCACTCACCGGCTCAGGCACCAGCGGCGTCAGCCTCACCGCACCCGTCATTGCCGGACTCGTCAGTTTCGTGACCATCGCTCGCCTGCTCAGCCGACGTCCCTGGAACGCCCTCAGCGTGGTCGTCATCTCTTCCCTCCTCATCGTCGCCCTACTCAGCGGTGCCACGGCCGTACCCGGGCTCGCCATCACCGTGTTCGTCGGCTGGATGATCGGATTGCTGCTGCGCTATGCGTTAGGCACCCCAACCACTCGGCCATCCGGCGTCCAGGTAGCCGACGCGATGGCACGCGGTTCCTACCCCCTGTCCAT
>Ga0115564_10001149_pt1 | contig 24557 bp, 20 predicted proteins | sample COGITO_mtgs_1105_7_FD_88680 | JGI IMG/M metagenome (GOLD analysis project Ga0115564, IMG submission 88680) | Pelagic marine microbial communities from North Sea - COGITO_mtgs_110523 | ecosystem: Environmental > Aquatic > Marine > Epipelagic | place: Germany:Helgoland, sampling site Kabeltonne...
CGAAGGGTCCTCCATCATGCAGGAACGCAGCCACGGGTTCGCGATGAAATCGCAGTTTTGGATGCTAGACCCGCGACCTAATTTGCCGTCGATCACCAAGGCGGTGAAGGATGGGTTTGAGTTGTCGGAGGCGAGCAATACACCCGTGATGTTGATGGTGCGCATTCGGTCGTGCCACGTGACGGGTAGTTTTGCGACCAAGGACAACGTCCCGCCGCCGCTGACGGTGAAGGAGGCCATTGCCAAGCCGCAGTCGGATTTCAAACGTGTGGTGTTGCCGCCCTGGAGCTATATTCACGAGCAGGATAAGATCGCGAAACGCTGGCCTGCAGCTGAGAAATTCATCATGGAAAAGGGACTGAATGAGGTGTTTGGACCGGACAAAGCCAAGCTGGGCATCGTGGTGCAGGGGGGGATGTACAACGGTTTGATCCGATCTTTGCAGCGTCTTGGGCTGGCGGATGTATTTGGGCATACGGAGGTGCCGATCTATTGTCTGAACGTGACATATCCGCTTGTTAGTGACGAATTTCACGCCTTCTGCGCGGGTAAAGAGCATGTGTTGGTGGTTGAAGAAGGCCAGCCGGAGCATATAGAACAGCACCTTGCGTCGTTCCTGTACCGGGGCGGTAAAACGCTGAAGCTGTATGGCAAGGACGTGTTGCCGATGGCGGGGGAATATACGGGCCAGGTGATGTTGGATGGGGTCACGGCGTTCTTGCGGCAAGCGGCACCTGACATATTGATGGGGCAGGTGCGTGCACCAAATCAGGAGCAGCCAGCGATCCTGGATTTGTCCAAGACGGTGCCCATTAGGCCTCCCGGTTTTTGTACGGGCTGTCCTGAAAGGCCGATCTTTGCGGGCATGAAATTGGTTGAGCAGGAGTTGGGGAAATCCCAGATCACCGCCGACATCGGCTGTCACTTGTTCGGGTCGCTGCCACCGTTTGAGATGGGCGGGGCGACGATGGGATACGGGTTAGGCCCGGCAGCGAATGCGGCGTTTGATGGGGGCGGTGAGCGGCGCGCGATTTCGATCCTTGGGGACGGTGGGTTTTGGCACAATGGGCTGACGTCTTCGATCGGGAACATGGTATTTAACAAATCGGACAACGTTGCGATTATTGTCGATAACTATTATTCCGCAGCCACCGGGGGGCAGGAGATACTATCGAGCCGCGCAAATAACAACACCAAGATGACGCAGAATCCCATCGGCGCGGCGCTTAAGGGTGTGGGGGTCGAATGGGTTCGCCAGATTGACCATACCTATGATGTGGCAAAGGTGCGTGACACTTTAAAAGAGGCTCTAACAACTGACTTTAAGGGGCCAAAGGTGATTGTCGCCTCGTCTGAATGTATGCTGAACAAGCAGCGGCGGGAGAAGCCGATCCGCAACAAAGCGATCAAGGATGGGCGGCGTGTGGACGTGCCGCGCTTTGGCGTGGATAGTGATGTTTGCACCGGGGATCACGCGTGCATCCGGCTGTCGGGATGTCCGTCGCTGTCGTTGAAACGGCTGGATGATCCGCTGCGCGATGATCCGATTGCGCATATTGATCAGACCTGTGTGGGGTGCGGGAACTGCGGGGAAGTGGCGGATGCTGCTGTGCTGTGCCCTTCGTTTTATCGCGCTGATGTGGTGCATAATCCGAGCGGGTTTGAACGGTTACGCGCGGGTGCGCGCGATAAGGTGATCACCTGGTTACAGAGACGGCGGGATGCCAAGCGGTTGCGGCTTGAGGGATCGCCCACATGAATTTTGTCATGCCCGAAAAGACTCCCGACGCGCGGGTGGGACAGATTATCAAGCTGGCGGTGATGGCTGTCGGTGGGCAGGGTGGCGGCGTGCTGACCGCGTGGATCGAGAGCCTTGCGCGAGCGCAGGGATACGAGTGTCAGGCGACCTCCGTGGCGGATGTGGCGCAGCGGACCGGGTCGACGATTTATTATGTTGAGATGACGCCGGCCTCGGACCAGATGCCTATCTTTGCGCTGGCCCCGTCGGGCGGTGACGTGGATGTGTTGATCGCGTCTGAGATGATGGAAGTGGGCCGCGCGATCATGCGGGGGTTTGTGACGCCGGACCGGACGGTGTTGATCGGATCGACGCACCGAGCGTTGGCCGTGTCTGAAAAGATGACCCCTGGCGACGGGATTGCGGACGCAGATGAGGTGCGTGCGGCGGCTGCGATTGCGGCGCAAGAGTTGATCCTCGCGGATATGGAAACGCTGGCAGTGGGGCAGGGATCTGTGATCTCTGCCAGTTTGTTTGGGGCTTTGGCAGGGTCAGGTGCGTTGCCGTTTGAGCGTGCGGCATTTGAAGAAGCCATTCGCGCGGGCGGCAAGGGAGTTGACCCGTCGTTGCGTGCGTTTGCGGTGGGGTTTGATGCGGCGCGTGAGGGTATTACAGAGGCCGAAACGCCATTGCTAGAGCCGCAACCGACAATGCTTGGCCCCAAGGTGGAGATGGACAAATGGCAGGGTTTGCTGACTCGCGTTATCGCTTTGCCCGACCCGGTTCAGCAAATGGCACAGGCGGGTTTGACCAAGGCCGTTGATTTTCAGGATTGCGCGTATGGTGGAACCTATCTTGATCGTCTTGAGGGTGTGATTGCCCGCGATGATGCGGACCATGACTGGCTGTTTAGTACGACGGCGGCGAAGTACATCGCCAACGCGATGGCCTATGATGACATCATCCGGGTGGCAGATTTGAAAACGCGCGCGCCCCGTTTGGCGAGGATAAAAGATGAGATGGGCGCAAGGGACGCGAACCTTGTGGAGCTGACGGAGTTTTTCCATCCCCGCGCTGAAGAAGTGGCGAGCCTGATGCCAGCCAAAATGGGCGCGAAATGGGAATCGAATCCCAAGCGGATGGCGCTGCTGAACCGGTTGTTCAACAAGGGGCGCCGGTTGCGGACCCATACGCTGCGGTCGTTTTTGATGCTGCATTTCTTAGGTGGATTGAAGCGTTACCGACTGCGCACCCGCCGGCATAAGGTGGAAGTTGCACATCTGGAGCGATGGTTGGCGGATAGTCTTAAACAGCTTGAGAGAGACTATTTTCTGAGTGTTGAATTGCTGAAAAACCGGCGGCTGGTGAAAGGATATTCTGACACCCATGTGCGTGGTTTGACCAAATTCAGCACCGTGATGAACGCCGCCGCGCTGCTGGATGGGCGCGATGATGCGGCGGACTGGATGAACCGGCTGCGTGAGGCAGCTTTGCAAGACCCTGAAGGCAAGGCACTGGACGGGGCAATTGAAACTGTTAGGAGTTTTGTCTGAATCAACGTAGGTAATCCCATGTATGCGACCCGCGTAAATCCCAAAACAATGTATGATAGCCTAGCGTTTGGCTTTTCGCATGGCGCATTGTCAGAAGGCGCCCGATTGCTGTATCTTGCGGGGCAAGTGGCCTGGGACCGCAAAGCCGCGTTGGTGGGCACCGGTGGTCTGGCCGCGCACTCTGGCGACAGGCGACCCGATACCACCACAGAAGCAGTGTCGAAACCAAGATGCATTGTGTGAAATTACTCGGTCAGCGCCTCTCAGTACGCGACTTAGATCGTTAGGTTGCGGAGATCCAAATCCGTGCTGCCATCCTAAACGGCTTCACAGCGCTTGGCATACCAAGTACAGTCTCTGTAGGCTAAATCCGTCTGGGATAACGGGGAGATACGCCTCAGACCGATTTGTGCAACAAAGCCCTATTCAGTCGTCAATGATCCGTTTGGCTTGGAAACCGTTGTAATCTCATGCAAATCGACGGCCTCTTGTTTTAGGGACCGCCAGAGCCGTTCGATAAAAATATTGTCCATATAACGACCACAGCCATCCATCGAGATTTTGGCCTAAGCTTTGGTTGGCGTCGTGATCCAATTTGCACCCGTATATTGACTGCCCTGATCCGTATTCATGATCTCGGGCTTGCCATATTTGTCGGCTGCCAAAGAACAGACTTTGACCAGCGCAATCCGCTTTGATCCGGAAACAGCAAAATTAAGAGGGGAAATAAAGGGGAAATCGATTTCAATATGTAACTTGGAAACAATTACTTAAATAGAAGAACTGGCGGAGCGACAGGGATTCGAACCCTGGGAACCCTTTAGAGGCTCAACGGTTTTCGAAACCGTCCCGTTCGACCACTCCGGCATCGCTCCGCAGGGGTAGTTAAAAACAGCGTTAATCCCAGAGCATCAAGGCCGCAACTGCTTTTTGCACAACCTTTGATTTATTCAAATGAAAGTGACGCAGGTTTAATATGGCAGCGCATTGGCAAGATCCACAATCAGCTTTAGGATTGTTGAGCAGTCGTTATCTGAAGGTATCTATGTCCCATATTAGTATTGCAATTGCGAGCCTTTGTCTCGTGCTTCTTCCGGTTGCATCCTTTGCCAGTGAACGTACCGACAAACTGCTCACGACCATGGGGATGGAACGCATGATCGCGTTGATGCAACTTGAAGGTCAAAGTTATGCGGTCGAACTTGGCGACGAGATGCTGCCTGGCGGCTATTCGAACAGCTGGGGTGCGACGGTCGCGCGGATCTATGACACCGATGCGATGCAAACTGCGGTGAGACGCGGTTTTGCTGACGCATTGGCCGGTGTCGATATCAGCCCGCTCGAAGCGTTTTTTGAGACACCGGAAGTCACAACGATCATTAATCTCGAAATCTCCGCGCGCGAAGCCATGATGGACACATCGATTGAGGATGAAGCAAAGCAACAGTCGCGCGCTTATGAACGTGCAGGCGATGATGCATTCATTCGCGTGGACGAGTTTGTGAAAGCTGGAGATCTGCTAGAGGCGAACGTGGTTGGTGCGCTAAACTCCAACATGCAGTTCTATCGCGGTCTGGTGGATGGTGGCGCATTTCAGCTCAGCGAAGACCAAATTCTCGCCAATGTCTGGGAACAAGCAGAGGAAACCCGCTCTGAAACCCGCGATTGGCTCTATGCTTTCTTGATCATGGCTTACACGCCTTTGGCCCCCGGTCAATTAGAGGCTTATACAGAGCTCAGTAAAAGTCCTGAGGGCGCAGCCATGAATGCCGCGCTTTTTGAGGGGTTTGACATTATGTATTCCGGTATCAGCTACGCGCTGGGTCTAGCCGCTGCACGTGCAATGCAAATCGAGGATATTTAGCCGGGGATTTTCGTGAGAATTGCTTTAGCGGCCCCTGCAGGCGCATCGGTACGCCAAATCTCATCGCCAATGGCAAAAAAATCGGTAACGGGCGCAAAGGCCTGTAGTGCAGCGTCATCGATTGCGCCTTCGGCGACAATTGGCACTTCGATCACTTCGGACCACCACTGAAACAAATCATGCTCCGCACGCGCGCCATCACCAAGCGTATTTTCTCCGATCGGGCCGAAACTCACGTAGTCCGCACCTGCCTCACCGGCATTCATCCCGTCATGGCGTGAAGTGCCACAAAACGCACCGATAATAGCATCTTCACCAAGCATTTTACGGGTCTTGGCCACACGCCGCGCGCCATCACCAAGATGAACGCCATCAAGTCCAAGCTTTTCGACCAACAAAATATGCTCGTCAATGACCAACGCGACATCCCGCGCTTGGGTCACTCCACTCAAAGTATCAGCCGCGCGACAAATATCATCCTCATCCTGGCTTGCCAAAGCAATTCTTACACAAGCCATGTCCACGCTGTCCAAAACTTCAGCTAAAAGCTTCGGAAACACATCCAAATCAAACGCGGGTGGGGTGATCAAATATAACTGTGGCTGCTCGATATCGGACATAGATTAAGCTCATTCGTTCGCTGATTTTGCACGCTATACAATGCTTCGTTGCCTTTGGCTACTTAACAGACAATTCACCCTAAAAAATTATTCACCAGCCACTTCTTCCTATTTCGATAAATCTCCTGGGAGAGCGCGAGAGGGCCGGCCCTCTCGTTCCCGAATCTCCAAAAACTTGAAACCTCTTAACTCTGGGCCTATTACATCAAAACTCGTTGACAGGAGCAAAAAAATGCCAACCGAACAGCCACAACCCTGCTTCGTTCTGGTGCGCCCGCAAATGGGTGAAAACATCGGTGCAGCATCGCGTGCTATGTGGAATTTTTCGTTGGATCGGATGCGTCTTGTGGCTCCGCGCGATGGGTGGCCGAACCCCAAAGCTGTAGCTATGGCCAGCGGTGCGGGGCGCTTGCTCGACGAAGCGCAGCTATTTCAAACAACGGCTGAGGCAGTTGAGGATTGCTCTTACGTGTTCGCCACAACTGCGCGGCAACGTGGGCTTACGAAACCGGCATTCTCACCCGAGGGTGCGATGAAGTTAGCGGCCGGAAAAATTGCGCAGGGCGAAAAAGTCGCGGTGCTGTTCGGACCAGAACGAGCAGGGATGGAGAACGATGATATTGCGCGCGCGAACGCGATGATCAATGTGCCTGTGAACCCTAAATTTGGCTCTCTCAATCTCGCGCAATGTGTGCTGTTGATCGGGTATGAATGGCAACGTCAGGTTGGCAATATCACCCATGAGCGCACGGAAATGGCCAAGACCGTTTGGGCCTCGCAGGGTGAAACCGAAACACTGGCCAAACACTACGAGGATCGCCTCGACGATGCGGGTTTCTTTTTCCCTCCCGAAAAAGTTGAAAGCATGCAAGTGAACCTGCGCAATATGTGGTCGCGCATGCCCCTGACGCGTGCCGATGTGCAGATGCTGCACGGCGTCCTGCGACAAATGGTGCGTTGGAAGAACAAAGGCTAAAACAAATCAAGGCGCGCCCTTGAAGGGTAGGGGTTTGGAGCCTACATCTTCGATCAACCAACCTCCCGCAAAAGAGGCAGAGAATGATCAAGAAACGCAGCATTTTCGAAGAGGTCGAAACGGTTGAAAAAGTCGCGCCTGTGACCGGCGTTATTGATGCAGGCAAGCGCGGAGCTCGCAAAGGCATACGACTTTGGCTGATAATTCTATTCGCGCTGGTCGCGCTGATGATCCATGTGGGTGGCCTTACCCGTCTCACAGACAGCGGCTTGTCGATCACCGAATGGAAACCCGTCACAGGTGCAATGCCCCCGATCTCGGAGGCCGCATGGCAAAGTGAATTCGACAAATACCGCGAGATTCCCGAGTACAAACTGCAAAACCAGGGCATGTCATTGGCAGAGTTCCAATTCATCTATTGGTGGGAATGGGGGCATCGTCAGTTGGGCCGTGTCGTTGGGCTTGTTTGGGCCATCGGGTTCTTTGGCTTCTTGCTAACTCGCAATGTTCCAACAGGCTGGACCGGACGCTTACTCGGCATTGGCGTTTTGGGAGGCATTCAAGGGGCCGTTGGCTGGTGGATGGTGTCGTCCGGGCTGACGGGAAAGATGCTTGACGTAGCATCCTACCGCCTTGCAACACATCTTGGTTTGGCGTTTATTATCCTCGGCTTCATCGCGTGGTTCGTGTTCGATCTAAAATGTGAAGAACGCCAATTGATTCAATGTCGCCGCCATCGTGAAATGCGGCTCTATACTCTTACAACTTGGCTGACAGCCCTAGCATTCGTGCAAATCCTGCTTGGAGCATTGGTCGCTGGCATTGACGCAGGGCGAACCTATACAGATTGGCCATTGATGTCGGGTAGCTTTATTCCACCGTTTCCGTTTGATCTAGACCCCATTTGGCGCAATTTCTTTGAAAACGCGGGGCTCGTGCAATTCATGCATCGAATGGCGGGCTACGCGCTGCTTATCTTTGGCCTGATCCTGTGGCGTACTTCGCGACGTTCCCCAAATTCAGGTACGCGGGGGGCGTTTACGGTGGTGCTTGCGATGATGACACTACAAATGCTGCTTGGCATATTTACCGTCCTTTACGGCGCTCCGCTTGAAATTGCGATCATTCACCAAGTTGGTGCCGTGGCGCTATGGGTCATAATCCTGCGCGCCCGTTTTTATGTTGGCTATCCCGCTCCAGACACGTTGCGAGGAGCAGCATCATGAGTGCATATGACGATCTAATGGCCTTCCAGAAAGAAACCGAATCTTTGGGTCAAATCATGGGCCGATTGGGATGGGACCAAGAAACCACAATGCCGCGTGGGGCCGCGCCGCAACGGGCCGAAGAAATGGCCGCGCTTGAGGGTGTTTTGCATGCGCGCCGCACAGATCCACGCATCAATGATTGGCTGTCCAAAGCCCACACGCCAAGCGAAGTAAGTAAGGCCCAGCTAAGATTGATCACTCGCTCGTATGAGCGCGCCTCCAAGGTGCCTGCAGATCTTGCACAACGCTTGGCTAAACTGACGTCGGCGAGCCAAGGAATCTGGGCACAGGCGCGCGCCGATGAGGATGTGAATACCTTCTTGCCTACCTTGAAAGAGGTTGTCGCGCTGAAACGCGAAGAGGGTGCTGCATTGGCGGCAGGTGGCGACGTATATGACGCAATGCTGCAAGACTATGAGCCGGGCGCAAGTGCAGAAAGCCTCAGCGCGATGTTCGCGGCCCTGCGTCCGCGTCTTAGCACACTACGTAACAAAGTAATGGCGTCAGAGCAGCCTGCCGATCTCGAATTTGACTTTGACGAGGGCAAGCAAATGAAGCTGACGCGCAAGCTTGCCACGACTTTCGGCTACGACATTAGCCATGGGCGAGTCGACAAGGCGGTGCATCCGTTCTCCTCCGGCTCTGGCCTTGATGTGCGTATAACCACGCGCACCAGACTGCGCGATCCGTTCAATTGCCTCTATTCCACGATCCACGAGGTCGGCCATGCGTGCTATGAGCAGGGGATCAGCAATGATTATCTGCTCACGCCGCTTGGTAAGGGTGTGTCCATGGGCGTGCATGAAAGCCAAAGCCGGATCTATGAAAACCAACTTGGTCGCTCCCGTGCATTCTGTGGTTGGCTATATGGTCAGATGCGCGACACGTTTGGCGATTTTGGCGTGGCGAATGAAGACACGTTCTACCGCACCGTCAATAAATTGCGCCAAGGCTACATCCGCACGGAAGCGGATGAGGTACAGTATAACCTGCACGTGCTGCTGCGCTTCGATCTAGAACGCGCTTTGATCTCTGGCGATCTCGCTGTGGGTGATCTGGAAGCCGCTTGGAACGATCGTTTCGCGTCAGATTTCGGCTTTGCAGTGGATAAGCCATCGAACGGAGTTTTGCAGGATGTGCATTGGTCCGTTGGCCTGTTTGGCTACTTTGCAACCTATAGCTTGGGCAATGTGTATGCGGGCTGCCTTAATGAATCGATGCGGGCGGATTTGCCAAATCTGGACGACGCATTAGAGCAGGGGGATCCGTCCCAAGCAACGGATTGGCTGAATGAAGCCTTGCAACGCCACGGTGGATTGCGTGAACCGCGCGCAACGATTGCACATGCCTGTTCAGGCGTTGTGCCAAGTGAAGGGCCATTGTTAAACTACTTAGAACGTAAGTTTTCTAATTTTTGAGGATCCATGCGTGCAGAACAACAAAAGTTTTGACAAAAAACCAGAGAGAAAGGCGGCATACAGGTTTTTGGTCAAAAAGAGAGTTGGATGTATTACTTTTTATCGCGCGCCGCTTTTTCGTCTTTGGTCAACGTCTGGTTCCACACGTTCTTGGAAATCCCAAGCTCGGGCTTCATTGGCTTAGTTACGCCTTTCTTGACCTCGCCACCCTTCTTCAGAAACGCCTGAATAAGCGCGTCATCGGTGTTGTTTTTAGGTACTTGTTTCATCTAAGTTCCTTTTACTCAACTCTCCGCTGCCTTCTCCTAGCTCATCATCGCCTTGATCTGCAATCCAGGCTACGGAGACGACGCTTTCGTTTTTGCCCGTGTTAAACACTTTCACACCGCCAGCTGAACGTGAACGGAAGGAAATTCCCTCAACAGGCACGCGGATTGATTGGCCCTTCGAGGTAGCGAGCATGATTTGATCGTCCAGCTCTACAGGGAAGGAAGCCACGACTTCACCGCCGCGCATCGCCTTGTCCATCGCCGTGACGCCCATGCCGCCGCGCCCGCGTAGAGGGTAATCATGAGAAGAGGACAATTTGCCCGCACCGCCACTGGTGATGGTCAGGATAAGGTTTTCAATCGCGGACATTTCTGCGTAGCGTTCTTGGGTTATCTGACTGTTTGCGTCACCCTCTTCCTCATCGGGCAGCTCCGCATCATCCGCGAGACCAGCCATAGCACGACGCATCTTGAGGTAGGCCGCGCGCTCGTCTGAGGTTGCTTCGAAGCGGCGAATGACCGACATCGACACAACCGTGTCTTTGCCTTGCAGCTTGATCCCGCGCACACCCGTTGAGGCGCGCGAGTTGAAAACACGCACGTCCGTTGCGCGGAATCGAATGGCACGGCCGGAGTTCGTAACCAGCATCACGTCGTCATCATTGCTGGCTATGCGTACATCAATCAGCGTAGTGCCTTCATGCTCGCCCTCGAACTTCATCGCGATCTTTCCGTTGCGCATGACGTTGGTGAAATCGGATAGCTTGTTGCGACGCACTGTGCCCGCAGATGTCGCAAAGACCACTTGCAGATCGTCCCAATCTTTTTCATCGCGATCCACTGGCATAATAGCCGCAATAGAGACACCTGTTGGGATCGGCAGGATATTCACAATCGCCTTGCCCTTGGCGGTACGTCCCCCAAGAGGGAGGCGCCATGTTTTGAGTTTGTAGCTCATCCCGTCTGTCGTGAAGAACAAGAGCTGCGTGTGTGTATTGGCGACGAACAACGTGGTAATCACGTCCTCATCTTTGGTCTGCATACCAGCAACACCCTTGCCACCACGACGCTGTGCGCGGAAATCGATGAGCGGTGTACGTTTGATGTAGCCGCCGGAAGTGATGGTGACGACCATATCTTCGCGCTCAATCAGGTCTTCGTCTTCCATGTCGCCGGACCAATCAACGATCTCTGTGCGTCGGGGCACTGCGAATTTTTCGCGCACTTCGGATAGCTCGTCGCGGATGATCGCCATAATACGATCCCGTGAGCCAAGAATCTCGAGGTATTCCCGGATCTTGCTCGCGAGCAGCTTCAGCTCATCCGTAACTTCCTTGACGCCAATCTGGGTCAAACGCTGTAGACGCAGTTCAAGTATGGCGCGGGCCTGTGTTTCAGACAGGTTATAGGTGCCGTCGTCGTTCATCTTATGGGTCGGATCATCGATTAGGTTGATGTATTCCGCGATCTCCATTGCAGGCCAACGGCGCGTCATCAGCTTTTCGCGTGCTTCACCGGCATCTGCAGAAGAGCGTATCGTTGCGACGACTTCGTCTACATTGGTAACGGCAACAGCGAGGCCACAGAGAATATGGCTCCGCTCACGTGCTTTACGTAGCTCATAGGCGGTACGCCTTGCAACAACATCTTCTCGGAAGTCTATGAAACTAGTGAGAAATCTACGAAGTGTCAAAGTTTCAGGACGACCACCGTTCAGCGCGAGCATGTTGCAGCCGAAATAGGTTTGCATCGAGGTGAAACGGAACAATTGGTTCAGCACGACCTCTGGGGTCGCATCGCGTTTCAGCTCCACCACGACACGCACACCATTGCGGTCGCTTTCGTCCTGAACATGAGTGACGCCTTCGATCTTTTTCTCGCGCACTTGCTCCGCGATTTTTTCGATCATCGTGGACTTGTTCACCTGATAAGGAATCTCGTCTATAACGATGGCGTAGCGGTCTTTGCGGATTTCTTCGACGCGGGTCTTTGAGCGGATCACAACAGAGCCACGACCCTCAAGATAGGCTTTACGCGCGCCAGAGCGGCCAAGCATCAAGCCGCCTGTGGGGAAGTCAGGACCAGGCACATACTCGATCAGTTCTTCCGTCGTGAGATCAGGATTTTCAATCAATGCAAGCGTCGCTGTAACCACTTCGCCAAGGTTGTGCGGCGGAATATTTGTGGCCATGCCGACGGCAATACCGCCAGCACCATTGACCAACATGTTCGGATAGCGAGCTGGAAGGACTGTCGGTTCTCGGTCTTTCCCGTCGTAGTTATCCTGAAAATCTACCGTTTCCTTGCCTATATCGGATAAAAGGAATGCAGCGGGTTTGTCCATGCGGACTTCAGTGTATCGCATGGCAGCGGCGTTATCACCGTCCATAGAACCGAAGTTACCCTGACCATCAAGCAAAGGCAGCGACATCGAGAAGTCTTGCGCCATACGCACCAGTGCATCGTAGATAGCACTATCACCGTGGGGGTGATATTTACCCATCACGTCTCCAACGGCACGGGCGGACTTGCGATAACTCTTCTCATGGGTGTTGCCCGCTTCATGCATTGCATAGAGGATGCGGCGGTGCACAGGTTTTAGGCCATCGCGTAGGTCGGGAATCGCTCTGCTGACGATCACAGACATAGCATAATCAAGATAGGAGGTTTTCATCTCCTGAGTGATCGAAATGGATGGGCCTGTGTATGCCGAAACAGAAGACGGCTTTTCGTCTGCGTTTTCAGGAATTTCTGGTGTGTCGTTCACGTGAACTTTCCCGCCTTATCACTGCTAACTCATTTTGGCTGAGCCGCTATATAATGTTAGTTCATGAGTATCAGAAACATGATGTGGGGTGCAATGGGGAGGGTGTCTAAAAGTGTTCAAGCGGGTTCATTTTGGAGTATTTCGTTCCCTTAATCGTAACACCCAGCTTCAGGCCGGCTTGGCCGAAAATAATGCTGATAACGGGGGCAGAATTCGTGGTGGTCGAGGTGTTGAAATTTTGACCGTCATCAAGGATCGCCGCTTCTACGTCTGCGCCAAGTTCCCAGCCGTCACTCGCGCGAAAATTGGTGAGCGCGTCCTCTGTCATAAAGAATAACACATGTGCGTATTGGTTGGCACCGAGCTGCACACCCCAGTTTGCCTTGATCGTGTTGTAATACTCAACAGATACGCCGCCAACGCGCAAAGCACCGCGTCCAAAGCCGCCACCAAATCCAAGACCCGCCTCTGTTATTAAAGGCATAACCAACATGCCCGCAGAGCGCGCGGCCAAGGATCGCGTTTTGCCGTAGGTCGCAAACATTTCTGCAAGGGTGGAATCCACTCGGGCGTCCAAGCGGACGGTAGCCGTGTTGCCGTTGATGCGGTCGCAGCCACTCAGCGCCACTACACTGCCAGCCAATCCAGAAAGCGCGAACGCGCGACGAGAAAATGACGTCATGGGGAATCCTGATTTTTGCCTCATCGTCCCAGCTCTTGCGGCTGGAGTTACCAGGACGCTAGCAAATGAGTGAGCAAAAGTCATGTCACAGTTAAGTGCGCGAGCAAAAATTAGTTTAGATTGTTACCCATTTGCCAGAATTTCAGCAACGCGCGGCGCGAAATAACTTAAAACACCATCGCAACCAGCACGTTTAAAGCACATCAGGCTTTCCATCATCACGCGTTCGCCATCGATCCAGCCGTTTTGCGCTGCCGCTTCGATCATCGCATATTCACCGCTGACTTGGTAGGCGTAGGTTGGCACACCAAAGCTGTCTTTCACGCGGCGGCAAATATCGAGGTAGGGCATGCCAGGCTTGACCATCACCATATCCGCGCCTTCTTGAAGGTCACGCTGGATCAGGCGGATCGCTTCGTCAGAGTTGGCAGGGTTCATTTGGTAGGTTTTCTTGTCACCCTGCAAAGCTCCAGACGCACCAATCGCATCACGGAATGGGCCATAGTAAGCGGAGAGATATTTTGCTGCATAGCTCAAGATCATCACGTCTTGATGCCCTTCGACCTCCAAGGCACTACGCATCGCGCCGATGCGACCATCCATCATATCGGACGGGCCAATGATATCGGCACCAGCCTCGGCCTGCGCGAGGGTCATTTTTACAAGCGCCTCGATCGTGCGATCGTTGACGATGATGCCATCTTCGACAAATCCATCGTGGCCGTTGATGTTATAAGGATCGAGCGCCACATCGGTCATCACCGCAATATCAGGGGCGGCGTCCTTGATGGCACGGGTTGCTTGATTGCTGAGGTTGTTAGGGTTCCAGGCCTCTGCGCAGTCTTCTGTTTTGAGGCTGTTATCGGTGTATGGAAACAGGCAAATCGCGGGAATACCAAGGCTTTGCGCGTATTTAGCCGCCACTGCAATCTTGTCCACTGAACGACGCATTACACCCGGCATAGAGCCAATCGGCTCTTCGATTCCTTTGCCATCGCGCACAAAGATGGGCCAGATCAAATCAGTAGGACTCAGGAGGTTTTCTTGCGTGAGCCCGCGCAAGGCCGATGTGCGGCGTGCCCTACGAAAACGGGCTGCGGGAAAGGCGGCGACGGTCGGGGTCATCAGGCTTGGCATGGGCGTCCTATTTGAAACTATTGCTCGCACAAGACTTGCCACGCACATCGCCTCAGAACAAGGCTGGGAATTACATAAAAGGCGAGCTATAGGGCACTAACACATGCTTAGCCCCGCGAGAGTTGTTTTGGAACTGACAGACGCCCTTTTTGAACTCATTGATATGCGTTCGTTTTCAAACCTTTGGTTCTGGATTGCGTTTGCTGTGATGTGGTCAACTGCCTCGCATTGGGTGCTGGGCGTACCGTATAATTTGGTGATGCGCGCGCGGCGTGACGGGGGCAGGGCTGTTGCGGATGTGAAAGATATGGTGCGCATCAATGTGGAACGCTTGCTCTATATCGGGCGCAGGTCTGGTCTCTGGCTTGCGGGGTGGACCTGTTTCTTGCTGACGGGGCTTGGATTGCTCGGGTTTGTCTATTGGATAGAGCTTGCGCAAGCCTTGTTCTTGCTGCTGTTGCCAATGACCTTCGTCGGTTTAATGAGCCTGAACACTGCGCGTGTTATCCGCGATACTAAGGCTTCGGGTGAAATGCTTTATAAACGTTTGTGCCGACATAGAGTGCTCGTTCAGATCATTGGAATGGTGTCTATCTTCGTGACTGCTATGTGGGGCATGTACACCAATCTTGCGCTTGGTCCTTTTGGGTTTTGACGTGGACGGCTCAAGGACAAAATTTCCTTTATGAAACCTGCTTCCCATACGACCGTTTCGGGCGCGCCCGAAGGTTTTGACGCGCAGCTGATCTTGCGCGAGATAGAGGCCAGCGATGGCCCTGTGTGCCATATTGCGCGCGACGACAAACGCTTGGTGGCAATGCAGGCCGCGTTGCGTTTCTTTGCGCCAGACATGCCCGTGGTCGTTTTTCCTGGTTGGGATTGCTTGCCTTATGATCGGGTCTCGCCCAACGCGGATATTTCTTCGGTGCGCATGGCAACACTGGCAGCGCTCGTGCATGGAATGCCAAAACGTTTTGTCTTACTCACAACTTTGGGGGCCGCCACACAGCGGATTCCAGCGCGTAAGATCCTGCGCGAAGCCGCGTTTTCTGCACAGGTGGGTGGCCGCGTTGATGAAAAAGCATTGCGTAATTTTTTAGTACGTATGGGATTTGTGCAAAGTCCAACAGTGATGGAACCGGGTGATTATGCAGTGCGTGGCGGGATCATTGATATCTTTCCTCCGGGCGAACAGGGCCCGATCCGGCTTGATCTGTTTGGCGACATCTTGGATGGCGCACGTCGGTTTGATCCTGCGACCCAGCGCACCACAGAAAAGTTGGAGTTGATCGAACTCGCTCCTGTCTCCGAGGTGATTTTGGATGATGAGGCGATCACGCGGTTTCGCCAGAATTATCGCATCGAGTTTGGCGCTGCCGGCACGGATGATCCGCTCTATGAGGCGGTCAGTGCTGGGCGAAAACATCAAGGTGTTGAGCACTGGATGCCTTTCTTTCACGAAGAACTTGAAACGCTCTTCGACTATCTGCCTAAGGCAAGCATTACCTGTGACGATGCCCTGACGCCTGCGCGCATTGCACGTTGGGAAAGCGTGGCAGATCAATATGAAACCCGCAAAATCGCGATGTCTGCGAAAAAACGTATGGATTCAGTCTATAAGCCTGCACCTGCTGAGTTGCTTTATCTCGATGAAGAAGCGTGGGACGCTGTGATGGCGGATCGCCGTGTGATCCAATTTAGCGCCTTGCCGCAAGCTGTGGGGCTTGGGATGACTGATGTATCTGGGCGGATCGGGCGGAACTTTGCGCCAGAGCGTCAACAAGAAAGCATCAGCCTTTTCTCGGCTTTGGCCGCGCATATTAAATTAAAGATGACCCAAGGACCGGTCGTCATCGCGTCTTACTCAGAAGGTGCACGTGAACGCCTTATAGGTTTGATCGAAGACGAAGGCCTAGCGGAGACTATCGCCGTGCGCGATGCGAAGGGCGTTGGGAAACGCGGATTGCATTTGGCTGTGTGGGCGCTTGAGCATGGGTTTGAAACACCGGATATGACGGTGATTTCAGAGCAGGATGTTCTTGGGGATCGCCTTATCCGGGGTGCGAAAAAGCGCAAGAAGGCGGCGAATTTCCTGACGGAAACCCAGAGCCTCAACCCCGGTGATTTGGTCGTGCATGTAGATCACGGAATTGGGCGCTATCAGGGGCTTGAGGTGATCACTGCCGCAGGGGCTGCGCATGAGTGTATCCTGCTTGACTATGCGGAAAATGCGCGATTGTATCTGCCTGTCGAAAATATTGAATTGCTTAGCAAATATGGTCATGAAGAAGGTCTTTTAGACCGTCTTGGTAGCGGGGCGTGGCAGAGCAAAAAGGCCAAGCTGAAGGAACGCATTCGCGAGATGGCCGACAAGCTTATTCGCGTTGCGGCCGAACGTGCGCTGCGCCGTGCACCGATCATGGAGCCACCCCCCGGCATGTGGGACGCTTTCTCTGCGCGCTTCCCCTATCAAGAGACCGACGATCAGTTGGGTGCGATTGGCGATGTGCTGGCTGATATGGGCTCTGGTCAACCCATGGACCGCCTTGTGTGCGGTGATGTTGGCTTTGGTAAAACCGAGATCGCGATGCGTGCCGCGTTTATTGCTGCGATGTCCGGCGTTCAGGTGGCTATCATTGCGCCGACCACCTTGCTGGCGCGCCAACACTACAAGAGCTTTGCCGAGCGATTTCGTGGTTTTCCCATTGAAGTTAGACCCTTATCACGTTTCGTGACGACTAAGGACGCCGAAAAAACCCGCAACTGCATGGCCGATGGCACTGTTGATATTGTCGTCGGCACCCATGCGTTACTCGCTAAAAATACCAAGTTTAACAATCTTGGTTTGCTGATCATTGATGAAGAGCAGCATTTTGGCGTTGGTCATAAAGAGCGTCTCAAAGAGCTGCGCACTGATATTCATGTTCTTACGTTGACCGCGACGCCGATCCCCCGAACGCTGCAATTGAGCCTGTCTGGCGTGCGCGATCTTTCGATCATCGGCACGCCGCCCGTCGATCGCTTGGCCATCCGCACTTATGTCAGCGAATTTGATGCGGTCACGCTGCGCGAGGCGCTTTTGCGCGAGCATTATCGCGGGGGGCAGTCCTTTTATGTCGTGCCAAGGATTTCAGATCTACCCGAGATTGAGGCGTTCCTGAGAGAGCAACTGCCCGAATTGTCCTATATGGTCGCGCATGGTCAGATGGCGGCAGGTGAACTTGATGATCGCATGAACGCATTTTATGACGGCAAATATGATGTGCTGCTGGCGACCACGATTGTGGAAAGCGGGCTTGATATCCCGACGGCTAACACGATGATCGTGCACCGCGCAGAAATGTTTGGTTTGGCGCAACTCTATCAGATCAGGGGCCGCGTGGGTCGTTCCAAAACGCGCGCCTATGCCTATTTGACAACAAAACCACGCACCAAATTGACCACAACCGCAGAGAAACGTTTGCGCGTTTTGGGATCACTCGACACGCTTGGAGCAGGGTTCACACTGGCCTCGCAGGATCTCGATATTCGTGGGGCTGGCAATTTGTTGGGTGAAGAGCAATCGGGCCAAATGCGTGATGTGGGGTATGAGTTGTACCAATCCATGTTGGAAGACGCGATTGCGCAGATCCGTTCAGGTGAGATGGATGGCCTGTCCGTCAATGATGATCAATGGGCGCCGCAGATCAATCTGGGCGTGCCCGTGTTGATCCCTGAGGACTATGTGCCTGATCTTGATGTGCGTTTGGGCCTCTATCGTCGCTTGTCATCGCTTACGACCAAAGTTGAATTGGAAGGTTTTGCCGCTGAATTGATTGACCGTTTTGGCAAACTGCCCAAAGCGGTGAATACGCTAATGTTGGTCGTGCGAATTAAAGCGATGTGTAAGAAAGCTGGAGTCGCGAAATTGGACGGCGGGCCAAAGGGTGCGACTGTACAGTTCCATAATGATAAGTTTGCGTCACCGGAAGGTTTGGTCAGCTTTATTCAAAGTCAAAAAGGTCAAGCCAAGGTCCGCGATAATAAGATTGTGGTGCTGCGCGATTGGAAGACGGATGTTGATAAGATCAAAGGCGCATTTGCGATTGCGCGCGATCTTGCGGAACATGCGGGTGCGATCAAACGTCGAGTGGGGTAGCGAATTTCTTGAAAATTCGTTTTGCCTCCGGTGAGGATGTTTCTGGAGATAGGAAGCGTTTAATTTTTGAACCATGCTTTGATTTGAGGCGCAAGCCAGGTCCAAAGCGTCGGTGCGCCCTTGGCGACTTTAGACCCAACTCGGCTCTCAATTGTTTCATAGGTCACGCCGTAGTCGGTCCAGCTGCCGCCATTGGATATCAGGTTCTGATTTGGCGGCTGAAAGCGATCGAGCGATTTTGCGAAGATCGCGTCCGGTGTTTGTGCTGCTTCGAATTCATTCCAAATAGCGCGCAGTTCTTCGTTTTGATCGTCCGGAAGTAGACCAAAAATGCGATCTGCGGCTTTAGCTTCCTTCACTTCCATGGCTGAAATATCGTGATCGCCAAATATCGGCGCGTCGCCTGCATCGATTTCGACCAGATCATGGAGCAAAAGCATTTTGATAACGCGATTGATATCAACGCTCTCTGGCGCATGTTCACCGAGGGTTAAAGCATAGAGCGCGATGTGCCAGCTGTGTTCGCCCGAGTTTTCATGACGTGACCCGTCGCAGAGTGTCGTCGCACGCAGGACTGATTTCAGCTTGTCCGCTTCGTTTAGAAACGCCATTTGCGCATCGAGACGTGTGTTCATTTACTGTCCAGCTTGGCTGCTGCGGCATTGATACGTGAATCGAGCAATTTGCATGCGCGTATGATTGACATACGCACACGGGCCGCTGTCCTAAAGGCTTCTGCAACTGTCGTTGAAAAACTTGCGAGGTTGTTGCCTATATCGACAATCAATTCCTCTTCCCCCAAAGCTGTCGCCGTTTCGATTGCATCAACAGCCAAGTCGTGGGCCAGTATGCCATTGATAGCACTCATATGGGCAGCTCCTTTAGCGTGTTGTCTCCGTTAGGCGGCGTTTCACATAGGTTGAGACGTTGCCAATCATTGTATCCATTTGATCTTCCTCGGAGAAGAAGTGGCCAGCGCCATCAAGCTCTTGGTGGGTGATTGTGATGCCTTTTTGCTCGTGCAACTTGTTGACAAGGCTTACCGTGTCCGCAGGTGGGGCTACGCGATCCGCAGTACCATTGATCACAAGACCAGAGGCCGGGCAGGGTGCGAGAAAGCTGAAGTCATACATATTCGCAGGCGGGCTGACAGAGATGAAGCCCGTGATTTCAGGGCGGCGCATCAAAAGCTGCATGCCAATCCAAGCGCCGAAAGAGAAACCCGCAACCCAGCAATGTTTGGAATTGTTGTTCATCGATTGCAAATAATCGAGCGCAGAGGCCGCATCAGACAATTCGCCAATACCTTGATCGTATTCGCCTTGCGAACGACCCACACCACGAAAGTTAAACCGCAGGACCGTAAAGCCCATGTTGTAGAACGCATAGTGCAGATTGTAGACGACCTTGTTGTTCATCGTCCCGCCAAATTGTGGATGGGGGTGCAGCACGATGGCGATCGGCGCGTCCTTTTCCTTTTGCGGGTGATAACGGCCCTCTAAGCGACCTTCGGGACCTGGGAAAATAACCTCGGGCATGTATCGTAAACTCCTGCGGTAAGTGCGTCTGACGTCATTCTTGACGAACACTTCATAGCACTTTAGAACCATTCTAAGTTGAGCAAGGCTCGACCTCCGTCACGCATCTAGGCAATGCCTGCGCGAAGGTCAATCTTTTCAGTGCGTTTACGTATGTGTAAGCGCGTAAAGTGAACTATATCGGGGCATTGTCATGAAGTTATCGACAAAGGGGCGCTATGCGATGGTTGCTTTGGCGGATATCGCACTTCAAAGCGGCGAAACGCTGGTAACTTTGGGTGATATTTCAAAACGTCAGAATATTTCGCTGCCCTACCTTGAGCAATTGTTCGTGAAACTGCGCCGTGCCAAGCTTGTTGAGTCTGTACGCGGGCCTGGGGGCGGATACCGTTTGGCGAATGTGCCCTCAGAAATCCGTGTGCTCGATGTGCTTGGTGCGGTCGATGAGACAGTGGATGCGATGCACAAGGGGGCCGGGGCCTCTGGTGGCAGTTCAGGCAGCCGTGCGCAATCGATGACCAATCGTTTGTGGGAAGGGTTGAGTGCGAATGTGTATGTATATCTGCATCAAACACGCCTATCAGATGTGGTGACCAATGGCCTCGCGCCTTGCCCCGCAGTGCCTACACTCTTTGATATCGTGGATGAATAGATGAGCCGGATCTATTTGGATCATAACGCGACGGCACCACTGCGCGCTGAGGCGAAGGCTGCGATGATCTCAGCGATGGAATCTGCCGGCAATCCGTCTTCTGTACATGCCGAGGGGCGCGCGGCGAAGTCGATAGTAGAAAATGCGCGTGCGCAAGTCGCCAGTGCCTTTGGTGCGGATGGTGCTGATATTGTCTTTACCTCTGGTGCCACGGAAGCTGCGGGTTTAGCCTGTTTCGGGCGTGATTTATCCAGTGCGATGGTTGAGCATGACGCGGTTTTGAGCTGGACCTCAGGTGGGTTGGGCGTTGATTCTAAGGGCGCCGTTAAAATTAACAACCCCGGCAAGAGTGCTTTGCAGTTAGCGAATTCTGAAACGGGCGTTGTGCAGGATCTTGTCGATGGAATTGCCGTCTCTGATATGACGCAGGCCTTTGGCAAGCAGCCTGTCGCGTTCAATTGGTCCGGCGCGGATATGGCGCTTATTTCGGCGCATAAACTTGGTGGGCCCAAAGGTATTGGTGCGCTGGTTCTAAAGCGCGGTTTTGATGTGCAAGCGCAAATCAAAGGTGGCGGTCAGGAAATGGGGCGGCGCTCTGGCACCGAAAACATAGTCGGTATCGCTGGTTTCGGGGCGGCCGCGGAGGCGGCGCAACGTGATTTAGAGCAGGGTGTTTGGAATAAAGTTGAGAAACTTAGAAACATTCTAGAAAGTGCTATTGCAGATCGCGCTAAACACACTATTTTTGTCGGGAAAGAAGCTGTGCGCCTGCCAAATACATCTTGCATTTTGACCCCGTCTTGGAAGGGCGAGACACAAGTCATGCAAATGGATCTGGCGGGATTTGCAATTTCGGCGGGCTCTGCCTGCTCAAGTGGAAAAGTCAAAGCCAGCGGTGTTTTGATGGCGATGGGATACACTGAGCCGGACGCAGCTTGCGCGATACGGGTCTCTTTGGGGCCTGAGACGACAGAACAACAGGTGCTGGCTTTCGCGGATGCGTGGCTGGCACAACATGAGAAATTTCGCGCACGTAACGCGTGAGTAAGTCTAAGAACTGGAGGCCGGCATGGCAGCACTGGATAATGGGACCGAGACTGGCGTCAAAGAGGGCGTAGATCAGGAAACCGTCAATGCGGTGCGCGAGGTTGGCGGAGCGTATAAGTACGGTTGGTCCACTGACATCGAAATGGAGTATGCGCCAAAGGGTCTCAATGAAGACATCGTGCGTTTGATTTCCTCGAAGAACGATGAGCCTGAGTGGATGCTGGAGTGGCGCCTTGAAGCCTATCGCCGTTGGTTGGCCAAAACAGAACCCGCTTGGGCGATGGTCGATTACCCTGAGATCGATTTTCAGGATCAGTACTATTACGCACGCCCCAAAAGTATGGCCGTGAAGCCAAAGTCCTTGGATGAGGTGGACCCGAAATTGCTCGCCACTTACGCTAAGCTTGGCATCCCGTTGAAAGAACAGATGATCCTTGCTGGTGTTGAAGGCGCAGAAGATATTGACGCGGAAGCCCCACGCAAAGTCGCTGTAGATGCGGTGTTTGACAGTGTATCAGTCGGCACAACCTTTCAGGACGAGCTGAAAAAGGCAGGCGTGATCTTCTGTTCCATCTCGGAAGCGATCAAAGAACATCCTGAATTGGTGAAAAAATATCTTGGCACAGTCGTGCCCGTCTCTGACAACTACTATGCGACGCTAAATTCAGCAGTCTTTTCCGACGGATCCTTTGTCTACATTCCGCCGGGCGTGCGCTGCCCGATGGAGCTGTCCACGTATTTTCGTATCAACGCGGAGAACACGGGCCAATTCGAGCGTACGTTGATCATCGCCGATAAGGGCAGCTATGTAAGCTACTTGGAAGGTTGCACCGCACCCATGCGCGATGAATCCCAGTTGCATGCTGCTGTGGTCGAAATCATCATCGAAGAAGATGCTGAAGTGAAATACTCCACCGTGCAAAACTGGTACCCGGGGGATGAAAACGGCAAGGGCGGTATTTACAACTTTGTGACCAAACGGGCGGATTGCCGTGGTGATCGGGCCAAAGTGATGTGGACGCAGGTCGAAACAGGCTCTGCGGTGACGTGGAAATACCCAAGCTGCATCCTGCGCGGCAACGAGAGCCAAGGTGAGTTTTATTCCATTGCCATCGCCAACAACATGCAACAGGCCGACACAGGCACTAAGATGATCCATCTTGGCAAAGACACCAAGTCGCGTATCGTTTCCAAGGGTATTTCAGCGGGTAAAGCGCAAAACACCTACCGTGGGCTTGTTTCCATGCACCCGAAAGCGAAGGACGCGCGCAATTTCACGCAGTGCGACAGTCTTCTGATCGGCGATCAATGTGGCGCGCATACTGTGCCTTATATCGAGGTTAAGAATAACTCCGCACGGGTCGAGCATGAGGCTACAACATCAAAAGTCGATGATGAGCAGTTGTTCTACTGCCGGCAGCGCGGCATTGGCGAAGAGGATGCGGTTGCATTGGTTGTGAACGGATTTTGCAAAGAGGTGTTGCAAGCGTTGCCAATGGAATTCGCGATGGAAGCGCAACAATTGGTGGCGATTTCGCTCGAAGGGTCTGTGGGCTAAAGCATGAGCAAACGCGCGGTCCTTTCAGCTGTGATCACCGGCGGTTTTTGCGCGGTATTTGCCGTGCTCTTTACAATGCTTGGCATGCTGATTTCATTGGTGCCGGGTGTGTTTATTGCGTTCGTGTTGGGTTTTCTTGGATCGCTTTGTGCTAGTTATGTGATGAGAGCGAGCAAGTGACTCAAGTCATTTCCATAGACCGTCCAGAGTTGACCATGCCAGACGGAGAAACTGCGCATTTACGTGCGGCTTACGGTGCGGCAGATACCATTTTGGAATTTGGAGTTGGTGGCTCGACTGTCATGGTGGCTGAAATGGTGGGAAAGACAATCACATCTGTTGAGACAGATCAGTTCCGGGTGGACTCCTTGAACGAGTGGTTTGAACACAACCCAGCGAGAAGTAAGCCCGATATCATTTGGGCAAACATTGGTCCGACCAAAGCATGGGGGCGCCCAAAGACCGAAAATCACTGGAAAGATTATGCAAAATATCCTTTAGAGATCTGGTCGTTAGAGGGCTTACCTGATCCAGATGTCGTGCTCGTTGACGGCCGTTTTCGCGCCGGATGCATACTCGCAACCGCATTTCAAACACGCAAACCTACGCGGGTCTTCGTCGATGATTATGAACATCGCCCAAGCTATCACGCAGTAGAAAAAATCGTAGGCGCACCGCGCCTGATAGGCCGCATGGCCGAATTTGAGATAACCGCGACGCCGATCCCAGCAAGTCACTTGCCCGAGATCATCACACTCATGCAGGACCCGTATTAGGGCCGCAAACTGAACTAAACGAGGACGCAAAAATGCTGAATATCAATAACTTGCACGTTTCTCTTGAAGAAGAAGACAAGCAAATCCTCAAGGGCGTCGATTTGACGGTTGAGGCTGGAAAAGTCCATGCGATCATGGGTCCAAACGGCTCTGGCAAGTCAACGCTGTCTTATGTGCTCTCTGGCAAGGAGGGTTATGAAGTGACCGAAGGAAGTGCGGATTTGCTGGGTGAAGATCTTCTTGAGATCGACCCTGAGGAACGCGCAGCGCTTGGTTTGTTTTTGGCATTTCAATACCCTGTAGAAATTCCCGGGGTAGGCAACATGACCTTCTTGAGAACAGCGGTAAATTCCCAGCGAAAAGCACGCGGTGAAGACGAAATGAGCGCATCCGAGTTCCTTAAAGTCGTGCGCGAGCGTGCGAAATCATTGAAGATCGACGCTGATATGTTGAAGCGTCCGGTCAATGTTGGCTTTTCTGGTGGCGAGAAAAAGCGCAACGAAATCCTTCAGATGGCAATGCTTGAGCCAAAGATGTGCATCTTGGACGAGACGGA
>Ga0115564_10001152_pt1 | contig 24548 bp, 21 predicted proteins | sample COGITO_mtgs_1105_7_FD_88680 | JGI IMG/M metagenome (GOLD analysis project Ga0115564, IMG submission 88680) | Pelagic marine microbial communities from North Sea - COGITO_mtgs_110523 | ecosystem: Environmental > Aquatic > Marine > Epipelagic | place: Germany:Helgoland, sampling site Kabeltonne...
CGATGATTCGCTCGAACTCGGCTTCCATCTCACTCGGGCTGGGGATGATGTCGACGGTGCCGAGGAGCGCGTTTGCAATCAGGCGGAGTTCGTCGACGTTCCAGTCGACGCCCAAACCTCGGCCGTCACATTGGAAGCGTCCGACGCATGCATCGATCGATGCCCGCAACACCTGATCAGACTCATGTTGATTCTTGCCGTCGGTTAGCAGCAGGCTGTGGCGAATCAGATCAGGCCGAGATGCATGAATGCCGGCCGCGAGCCGGAGCCAAGTGCCGATGGCAGTACCACCGTCGGCCCGCATGCGTTTGACGGTCTTTTTTGCTTCGTTGCGGTTCTGGGGGTCAGATGTAGCAGTACCGGTGTGAGGATAGATCTGCATCGCCCTGTCAGTGCCAGCGATAATTGCGAACTCGACACCGTCGTCGAGCGCGTCGATCGCTACCGCGGTTGCGGCCTTTGCGGCCCGTACTTTGGCCCCACCGTCTTCGTTCATCGACCCGGACATGTCCACGATGATGACTTCGAGCAGGCCTTGGCTGGAGCCGGTTTCGGTTCCTTGTGCTGAGTTGACAGTAATCACTGCATCGACGGTGTCGCCGCCGGCGGGAAGGTATTCGTTTTGAAACACCTGAGCGGTGAAGTCAGCCATGAGGAACTCCTGTGGGGATTGGTTGGCGGGCAGAGCAGGTATTCGGGGAGTGGACTAGGTCGTCTGGGGTGTGAGGTCGGCAATGGCAACGGTGATGTTGTCATGACCACCCTGCTCGTTGGCGAAGGCGACGAGTCGTTCGGCACGGGCGAGGGACGGTTCGTCGTCACCGCCGCCGAATGCCAGGTCGTAGATGTCGGCATCAGAGGGGGCGTAGTTCCACAGGCCGTCGGAGCAGACCAACAGCATGCCGGGAAGTTCGAGCGAGAGTGCTTGCATCTCGGGAGTGACGTCGTGGCTATCGGCGCCGAGCCAGCGCGTAATCGAATGAGCTCGTTTGTCGGCATCGATGGTGGCCCGGTCAAGCTCGCCCAGGTCTTCTTGTTCGATTGCCCATGAATGGTCACGAGTGAGTTGCGTGGCCTTGCCATTCGCGAGCCAATAGGCGCGGCTGTCACCGAGCCAGCCAACACATACGTCGGCGGTGGCGCCGTCGATATCGGCGACGACGGTGACCATGGTGCACGATGGCGGTTCGGCTGAGGATCGCGATGTCACACTCATGATCTCGGCCTGGGCAGCCTCTGCTGCCTGCACGATTGCGGTACCAGCTCTGGCTGGCGGCGCACTGTCGACGAGGCCAATGATGGTGCGTGCAGCGTTCTGCGAGGCATGTTGCGACTGGTCGGTCGATGACACTCCGTCACAGACCACCAGTGCCACACCAGTAGCGCGAGCCGCAACCGCTCCGGCGTCCTCGTTGGTGCGGTGCACCCGGCCTCGGTCGCTGACGATCGCGAACCAGCCGTGATCGGCAACCACATGATCCTCGGGCGCTGGTTGTTTGGTGCCACATATCTGGCACCAGCCATCATCGGTAATCTCCGCCGCTGCAGCAGCGCACGAGACACACGGGTTCCTCGGCGCTTCCACCACCGCATCAAGATCTGTGCCACAGGCCTCGCACCAATTGGCGTCGGCTGGGCATTCCTCGCCACAGGTTGCACAGTTCTGAGGAGCGCCCACTTAGACGACGCTCTTTGCCCGGACGGCGTTGGCCTTGTCGATAAGGCGGATGCGTTCATCGCGGTTGGCGGCCAGACGTCCTAGTTCGCGATACGTGCGTTCGAGTTGGCGACGGATGCCGCTGTTGGTCATTGGTTCGTCGAAAAGTTTGATTGATTCGTCGCTTGGGATCGTGCCTGCCACCATCCCGGCCAACGCTTGATCAAGAATCTGCACGGTGATCTCTGCTCGTTCGATGGTGTCGAGTTGCACGTCTTCGAGTACCCGAACAGCTGCTATGACGTCGTCTTGTGAGGGATCGCTGTCGTCGAAGGGTTGGACGTACGCCCGAGCTGCGGCGATTCGGGCATCGAAAAAACCGGCTGAACTCGCGGGCACACTTTGATAGGCGGCCACAGCCCCGGGACGGTCCTTGTCTGCGGCGCGGCATCGGGCGAGGCCAAACGCTGCGGTGACATAGGTTGGATCCGTACCCATGACCGATTGGTAGAGGCTGCCAGCGCGCTGGTATTCGCCGGCCATCTCGGACGCAAGTGCAACCGCAAGTTTGGGGGCGACCTCGCCGGGAACCTGGGTCCAGACCTGGCTGAACTTCTCGGCACCCTGGTCGGGCCGGTTTTGCACGATGGCTTGCAGGCCCTCGATCCACCGGATACGCCAGTCCCACGGATCCACGCTGGCCAGGCTTTGCAGGACGGGGCCCGGGTCACGGTTGGCTTCGACGGCTGTCATGGCAGAAACGAATGCGGTTTCATGGGTCCAGGGAACCTGCTGCTCGTTCACCGCCTGGCTGAGCTGCATATGTGCTTGTTCCGGATCGTCGTCGGCCAGACCCATCAAGAAACTGGCAGCTGGGTCGGTGGCGTGCACCCGGGGTCGAGGCAACGAACGCCAGTCGGGGTCGTCGGCGGCTCGGTTATCGTCGACGAGTAGTTCGGTGAGTTGGTCGCCACCAAAAAGGGAGCTGGGTGTAGGTCGTGGCGACCCGGTGGTTGTCGCCACGATCTCCCGAAGTACACCAACAAGCTGGGACCGCATCTGTTCGGCGGTCTGGAACCGGTCGTCGGGGTGTGGCGCCGTGGACTTCAACAAGAATCGGTGGAACGATTCATAGTGCGCCAGGATCGGTTGCTCGGTTGCCGGTGGGATCGCGTGGAGATACGGACCCTGGTGGAACGAGAACGGCAACGCTAGGACCGCCAACGTGCGGCCAACGGTGTACAGGTCCGAAGGCACCGATGGGCCAGCGGCTGCGACCTCGGGTGCTTGGAAACCTTGGGTGCCGAAGATAGCTGCGTCGTCGTCGTCTCGCTGCATCACGCCGCCAACATCGATCAGCTTCACGCCGGTGGCGGTTGCCATGACGTTGGCAGGTTTGAGATCGTTGTAGACCAGGCCTTGGTCGTGTAGGTAGCCGATCGCTGGCAACACACCGATCATGTACGCGATTGCGTCTGTTAACGGCATACGGGCATGAACGTTGCCGGTCTCCTTGCGCAGGGTCTTGAGCTTGGAGTTCAGCGACGCGCCGCCCACGAACTCCATCACGATGTAGCCAGCGCCACCCCACGTCACGAAGTTGTAGATATTGACGATGTTGCCATGTTCGATCCGGGCGAGGAACTGGCGTTCGGCGACAGCAGAAGCAATGGCATCGGGGTCGTCTTCGTTGAGCAGACCCTTAAGCACGACCCACCGATCCGAAACCGCCTTGTCCTTGCCCAGGTAGATCCAACCCATACCGCCGTGGGCCATCGGCCCGAGAATTTCGTACTGGTTCGACACCAGGTCGCCGGGTTTGAGCGCTGGTGCATTACTCAAGAAGTCGAACGGGGTGCGGCAGGTACCACAGAAACCCGTGCTCCGTCCGGGCTGACTATCTCGGCCACGCCCGACCGGGTTGTCGCAGTTGCGGCAGAATCGTTCGTCCTCGGGGACCTCGTCGATGACTGCCTGGATCTTCTCGGCCGACATGAGCGCCAGCGATGGGTCACCTTCAGGTGTGGGTGGCACCGTGACAAGCCCGAGACCCAGGCCCATGCCTTCGGTCGATGACCGGCGGGTGGCCGCGTTGCGGCGAGCCTCGCTCGACGCCACCGCTGTCGACACCTTGCTGGACAGTTGTGGCGCCGATGGTGCAGCGATCGTGACCGCAGTTGCCGGTGTGCCTGGAAGGGAGGTCGATGACGGGGACAAGAACGCGCCCGCAGCAGCGGCTGCGACCGGGGCTGAGGCAACAAGGCCGCAGGTGTTGCAGTAGCCATCGCCCAGGATGGTGCCGCCGCAGCCGGACTCTGAGCAGACGTTACCGACAAGCGCCAGATCGACGCCACCGCTGCGGCCAGCGGCGGGGACAGCTGACGCGGACTCCGTGTGCCCGTGGTCAGAGGACAAGGCAGGGGCTGTTGCCTCTGCCGGGTTTGGTGCGGCGAGGCCGCAGGTGTCGCAGTAGCCGTCGGCGAGGACGGTGCCGCCGCAGCTGGTTTCGGTGCACATCATAAGAAGACGCCTGTCATGTGAGATCGCCAATCATCAAGTCGCCAATCGATTGCCGAATTCGGTGACCAGGCGTTCGGCCCTTACCAAGTCGGTGGGTGAGGTGAACAGTTCGTTGTGGGCCTCGGCACTGATGTCTCGCAGTACCAGGTCTTCGCTGAATCCTGTTGCTGCCATCTTGGCCCGAAAAGCACCAAGCCGACCGCGCAACTCATTACGTTTCTCGAGCGGAGCTCGGTTGGAAGCGACAACACGGGCCAGCTGGTCACGAAGCCGGGTCGCGCCCACGGACCAGGAGTCGAGTTCGCGTCGTGTGGATTGCCACGACCGGTTCGATGCCAGGATTGGATCGAGTTTCATGGCCAGCCCTCGTTCGCCGTCGATCGCAGCGAGGCTCGGCGGCTGTCGAAGGCCTACAGGCTGCGAGATTTTCTGGAACGTCTCGGTGCGGTGCTGATTGGCTTGTTCAATCAGGTCGCGGCACGTATCGAGCAGTTCGGAAGCACCGGTGATGTCGGCAGCCAAGGCATCATGACTTGCGCGAGCCTCGGAAACGGTCGCCGATGCTGCGTGAATCGCATCATCGAAACTTTGACGGGCATTCGCTGGAATGGAGAGTGGGTCGGTCAGCGAGAGTTCACGTATTCGAGCGATTGTCTCGTCGATCCGATCGATCTCGACCGTGCTGAGCCCGAGCACGAGCGCATCTTTGTGTAGGCGGGTCACGGTCGCTTCTGCCGAGTTCAGCCGGGGCAAGATTTCTCGCAGCACTTTCTCGGCATGGGTGACCACATTGCGGACCGACTCGTACAACGAACTCATGCGATCGATGAGCGCTTCGATCGAAATGTACTCTTCTCGAATCGGTGCTCCAGTAAGTCCTCGTTCGCCGAGCGGAATCTGGTGGCTCCTGATGAGGATTGATGGGGCACTCAGCCGCTCGGCGAGAGTGAGTCGGTCATTGGTCGAGACTCGACTTCCGGTACCTCGAAGCTGACGGGCAGAATCGAGCGAGGTGCCCAGCAACGTGAACAGTTCCCACAGACTGGGGTCAGCGTCGTTCACTACCCGTAACGCTTTGGCCGTGGCGCCGGTGAGCGCATCGGTCATCAGCAGTTGATACACCGAGTGCTGTTCGAGCTCCTGCAGGTTGGCCCCAATGCGATGTTCAGCCGCGGTATACCGCTGAAGTCGCATATCGATATCACGCGTCTCCACTGCGTTGAACTCTATAGCAGGAGGACCAACGCGCCGAGAGCAGAGGATTGCGAGTAATACTGTGCGCGTGGCGAATGAGGCGAACGTGCCGGGGCGGTCCCGAAGACTCGGTTGGTTAAACGCAAATTCCACACCCGACCGGTTACGGCTAATGGCCATCGTCACAGTGCTCGCGCTGATCGCCGTGGGTGCGGTCGCGTGGTTGCTGACCGATCGACTTGTGAGCGAGACCGAAGAGGTGGCCACGAGCACCGGCGAGGTCCTGATAGCGACCCAGCAGGTGAGCGCAAGTTTTGCTGAAGCCGATGCGGCAGCCGTCTCGGTGCACCTCGCTGGCGCTGATAGCAATCGCGAACAACGGCGATTGTTTGAACAAGCCACAGACCGAGCGACGTCTTCGCTTGAACGGGTTGCCCGGTTGGTCGGCGATGATGAACGTTCCCATGAAGCGCTGCAAGACATTGCGGCTGCTACCACGACCTACGCCGGCTTGATCGAGGCGGCTCGTCTTGCCAGCATCGAGGAACTACCGGGCGCAGACGCAATGCTGCGCCAGGCCAGCAGTGTGAATCGCTCCGAAATCTCACCCGATGTGCAGTCGATTGCTGACTGGGCTCGTGCCCGATTCGATGATCAGACAAGCTCGGTGTGGTACGCCGTGGCCATCATCTTGTTGGTGATTGCAGTCGGCGTTCTCCTTGGTGCGCAGTTCATGCTGAGCCGGTGGTTTCGCCGGCTGATCAACGTGCCACTTGTTGCGGCGAGCATCGTCATGATTGTGTTGCTCGTGTTGAGTTCTCGTGGGTTCGCCACCCAGCAACAGGCGTTCGACGATGCCCAGACACAGGCGTTTGATGCCATTCAGATCAGTGAGCAGATTCAACAGTCGGCCTACCGCCATCGTGCGCTCAGCACGACCGCCGTTCTCGACGGTTCCGCAGCCGATGGTCTGATCGATCTCGAGTCGGCGCTCGAAGGATCGGGGTTACTCGCCCAGGCCCGAGACGCTGCAAGTTCAGATCGGGAGCGGGCCGGGGCCGACGAGGTAATTGCCCGGTGGACTCGATACGTCGACGAGAACCGGCGAAGTCAAGATGCACTCGGCCGAGGTGACGTCGCTGCCGCCGAAGCCATCACCCAGGGCGCGGCTAACTCGGCGTTTAATGGGTTCAACACAACTGTCGAAGCTGCGTTGCTCGACAATCGTGAACAGTTTCTGAATCAGCTGCAAACAGCTTCTGACTCGCTGCAATGGCTCCGAGGTCTGATCCTGGGCGGATCGTTGCTCGCAGCAGTGTTTGTTTGGTGGGGATTCGCACAACGTATTGGGGAGTACCGATGAAGCGGTTAAGCCGTCGATCGTTCCTTGCGAGCAGCGCCGCCTCGGCGGCCTTGTTGGGGTTACCCGGTTGTGTTGGTGGCGGCGTCGCTCCCGAGGCCGTTACGAGCAGTGGGTTGGTCCGAGTCTTGAACTGGACCGAATACCTCGATCCCGAACTTCTTCCAACGATCGAAGCCCAGATCGGCGACACGATCGTTTACCAAGAGCTGTGGGAAGACAACTACGGCGGCCAGGACCTGTTTGGCCCCCAGTGGGACATCGTCACCCCGACCAACTGGTTGGCAGCGCAATACATCCAGGACGGCAGCGTGCAACGACTGCCGCTGGAGTTCATTCCGAACCACAAAAATATCGATCCGGTCTTCCTCACCAATGGTTGGGATCGTGGTGCTCGTTTCCACATGCCATGGCAGTCCGGTATTACCGGTATTGCCTATGACCCGAACCTGACGGGTCGTGAACTGACTTCGGTCTCGGATCTCTTCGCTCCTGACCTTCGTGGCCGGGTCGCGATGATCGGTGAGATGCGCGAGGCCGTTGGTTTAGCCATGCTTGGCAACGGCGATGATCCGGCACAGCCAACGTTGGGCCAGGCCGAGACTGCCTATGCGCAGATCGAGGCTGCCAACAACGATGGCCAGTTCCATAGTTGGGTTTTCAATGAGTTCACCGACTTGTTAAAGACCGGCCAGGTTGCAGCGTCGATGGCGTGGTCGGGCGATGCCGTGCAGCTACAACTCGAGCGTCCCGATATCCAGTTCGTGATCCCTGACGAGGGTGCGATTCAATGGTTTGACACCATGGTTATTCCTGCCGGTGCAGGTAATGCCGAAGGCGCTGCCAGGTGGATGAACGCGTTCTACGACCCCGCGATAGCGGCGGCGAACACACAGTGGGTGCAGTACATCTCACCGGTGCTTGGTGTCGAAGACGAGCTACGAGCTCTTGGCGGCGAGGCCGCTGCGCTTGCCAACAATCCGGTTCTGTTTCCAGACGACGAGACGCGCCGCAGGCTCTTTATCTGGGGCGGACTCGAGTCGACGGTTGCCGAACAAGACCTCGATGACCGGTTTGCCGGATTCCTTCCGGCCGAGTAGCTCCGAAGGACGAGAGCATGCACGAACACGACGAGAAGATCAAAGCACTCGCTGACAACATCATGCGCTTCGCCCGTGAGCGCACCGAGCTACATCCAATCCCACTTGGGGCACCACGAACCGCCGACGATTTGTTGGCTGAGTGTGGGCCCACGATCACGTCAGACGGCATCGGTGGCGACGAAGCCATGCGCCTGTTCGAAGATGTCCTGCACCCTGCGTCATTGTCTGTTGACTATGAGCGGTACCTCTCGTTTGTGCCCGCGGCCCCAACCGAGGCTGCGGTGCTGTTTGATTTGGTCGTCGGCGCAAGTTCGATTTACGGCGGCTCGTGGCTCGAGGGTGCCGGCGCCGTATGGGCCGAGAACCAGGCGCTCGACTGGCTCCGAGGGCTCGTGGGTATGCCCGACACCGCCGGTGGTGTATTCGTGCCCGGCGGCACCATGGGCAATCTGTCGGCCATGGTCGCAGCCCGAGACGATGCTGCTCATCGGTTGGCCGAGGAAGGCAAGTCGCGTCCTGATCGGTGGGCGTTCATTGCATCGAAGCAAACCCACTCGTCGGTGGCGTCTATGGCCGCAGTCATGGATGCCGACGTGATCAAGGTTGATGTCGACGATGACTACCGGCTGACGGGCACCGAAGTAGCGGCTGCACTCGACGAACATGGTGACCGTGTAGCTGCAGTGATCACCACAGCAGGCACCACCAACCTGGGCATCATCGATGATCTCGCAGGTATCGGCCAGGTGTGTCGAGACCGTGGTGTATGGATGCATGTCGACGGTGCTTACGGCGGTGCAGCACTGGCATCGCCTCGCAGTCGCCCGTTGTTTGATGGCATCGAGTACGCCGACAGTTTCATTGTTGATCCTCACAAATGGTTGTTCGCGCCATTCGACTGCTGCGCGTTGCTCTACCGCGAACCAGATGCCGCTCGACGATCACATGCCCAGGAAGCAGGTTATTTGGCGTTCCTTGATGCATGGGGTGACTGGAACCCCAGCGATTTCGCGGTGCATCTGACCCGCCGTAGCCGAGGGTTGCCGTTTTGGTTCTCGCTCGCGGTGCACGGCACCCAGGCGTATGCCAACGCAATTGACATCACCATGGATCTTGCTGTGTACGCGGCTCAGCAGGTCGACGAGGCGGAGCACCTGACGCTCACGATGGATCCAGTGCTGTCTGTCGTCGTCTTTGAACGCATTGGCTGGGATGCACAGCAGTACCAAGACTGGAGCGAGAAGGTCATGCACGAAGGCACGGCCTTTGTGGTGCCGTCTCGTCATGACGGCGAACCCGTCTACCGGTTCTGCTTCGTGAACCCCCGCACCACCCACGCCGACATCGACACCATCATCGAACGCCTCACCTACCTGTAATCGATCTATGAGCCTCAGGCCGCGCATGACACAGCCGCGCATAACGCGGTGTGACCCTCACAGATCAGGCGTCGCGCTCCATGAGCGCCATTGGGTGGGCGAGATAGCGATCACGGCACCGGTGGGACGCATCGTTCGGTACTGCTCGTAGTTCGCGACGAGCGCATCGAGCGCCGCCTCGTAGGCATCGCCAGCGCGGATGATCTCAGCGACGCCGTCGAGCCGGACCCACCACAGGTGTGACCAGTCGTCGTCGTAGTGGTCGACGACGAGTGACACCCTTGGGTTCGCTGCAATGTTGTCGAGGCGCCGCAGAGCCGCAGTCGACTTTGGTTTGCCATCTACCGCAGACACGACTGTGCCATTGTCGAGCACAGCGAAACAGCAGGGCACGACATGGGCCGCCCCGTCGGTGGTCACCGTCGCAAGGCGAGCAACACGAGCATCAGTGAATCGTGCTTGAGCGGCCTGGGTATCTATGAGCTCATCCAGTCGAAGCTGGTGCCGTCGCCCAGCGGAGGGAAGCCGACCTGGCGCTTCTCGAGGAAGCTGGCGATGCCTTCGCCAACGTCGGAACCGGTAAGTGACTCGCGCATCAAGCCCTCAGCGTGATCCGTTGCGTTGTGCACCGTCATGGCTGGTTCCTGGTTGACCTGATGCTTGATGGTCGCCATCGAGGCAGGGGAGACATTGGCGGCCAGGTCTCTGGCGTAGGCCATGACGTGGGGCATCAGGTCTTCGGGTTCGAAGGCAGCGGAGATAATCCCGAGCTGGGCAGCCTCATCACCCTTGACAACACGAGCCGAGAGCAGCAGGTCCATGGCCACCTGGCGGCCAGCGATGGCGTTGAGCAGCCACGCCATGCCGTATTCACCAATGAGACCACGACGGGAGAACGCGGTCGTGAACTTGGCTGGTTTCACGGCAAACCTCAGGTCGCATTGCAGGGCGTAGGCCAGGCCCACACCGGCACACGCGCCGTTAATCGCGGCGATCATCGGTTTGCGAATATCGAGTGGCATGGTGCGAGGAATCTCGGCGTTCGGCAGTGAATGGTCGTCAGGGCCTGCTCGATGTGCCAGGTCAGCACCAGGGCAGAATGCTCGACCAGCACCGGTCACCACGATGACTCGTACATCGGTGTCGGCCTCGGCTTGACGAAGTCGTTCGAAGTACGCGACCTCCATGTTGCCGGTCATGCCGTTCATGGAATCGGGTCGATTAAACGTCAGGGTGGCGATGCCATCGGCGACGTCGTACAAACACAGGTCTTCAGCCATGCCCGCACATTACGCGCCGTCCCGTGCCATGGCCCAGACGACGAGACCGTTTGTTGAAGAGACCGTTGTTCAGGTTCGCCGGTCGGCCGCTAGCCGCAGGAGTGCAATCAGCGAGAGGGCGTCGGTGATCTCGCCGTTCATTGCCATGGCGATCGCATCGTCGACGGGCAGTCGCCGTAGCTCCAAAACTTCGGTGTCGTCAGGGTCGAAATTCACCGCGGTGAGCCCAGTAGCTACATAGATGTGGGCCCGCTCGTCGGTCACCGAGTTACTTAGTTCGGCTGTCATTAACAGCTCGAGATTCTGGGCCAACAGACCACATTCTTCGCGGAGCTCACGGCGAGCGGCTTCGGCCGGACTCTCATCGAGCTGCCCACCACCTTCGGGGACTTCCCAGGTGTAGTGATCTGTCGCATAGCGGTACTGGCCCACAAGCCAGGTGTGGTCGTGCTCATCGATCGGGACAACAGCAATGGCCAGGTTCTTGAAGTGCACCACTCCGTAGATGCCATCGCTCCCCGTCGGTGTCGTGACATCGCTGTGGGAGACTTCGATCCAAGGGTTGTCGTACACGACGTCGGATGACTGGGTTTTCCACGGATTGTGTTCTGTGGTCATACCAGGTCGCGAGCGGCAGCCAACACGACGGCAACGGCGTTCGCTTCGGCCGATTCGATCGTCGCTTCGTCGGGTGTCTCTTGTTGATGTCGGTTAACGAGCACGCCAGCAACACAACCAGCCCGCCATCCGTGCGACGAACACATGGTGAACAAGGTCGCGGATTCCATCTCGTAGTTGAGCACGCCGAGTCGTTGCCATTCCTCGGCGCTTCCGCGGAAGCGGGGGAGCACCTGCTGCGACACTGTGTCGTAACGTTCCTGACCTGGGTAGAAGGTGTCCGACGATGCGGTGATGCCCACGTGATGGGGGAGCCCCAACTCGGCCGCTGCGTGGACTAACGCAGAGGTGCACGCGAAGTCGGACGCGGCCGGATATTCGAGAGGGGCGAAATGGCCGCTGGCTCCATCGAGTCGGACAGCAGCCTGGGTTACGACCACATCGCCAACGGCGATGTCTGGCTGAATTGCCCCGGTCGTGCCCACTCGTAAGAAGGTGCGTACCCCGAGCTGTGCAAGCTCTTCTACCGCGATCGATGTCGACGGTCCACCGATTCCTGTGGAACACACGACGACGGGCGTGCCGTTGATGTATCCAAGCCAGCTGGTGAACTCGCGTTTGCTGGCCAAGAAGACCGGGTTGTCCATGCCCTTCGCTATGGACTCGGGTCGCGCTGGGTCACCGGGCATGATCGCCACTGTGGCGCCGCCCAACATGTCGCGAGTCAGATCAAGATGGAACACCTCTGCCATCAGTCGATGGTAGACGCACCGCAACGAACAGCAGCCAGTGTCGAATCGTTCGTTGCATTGCCTGTGCTGCTGGATGTGTCACGGAGCGCAGCCTGGCCGGCGACGACATGGCTGGGCCAACCGCCATATGCCCGGCTGCTGACCTAGGGGTCGGAGTGCTCAGGAACGTGCTTGGTCGGCGAGGAACCTGGTAATCGCTGACAGGGTCGCGTCTGGCTGTTCGGCGATCACGAGGTGTCCGGCGTTGGAGATGAGCACGAGGTCCGTTGGCGCGTTTACGAAGAGTTCTTGTTGTCGTGTGAGCCAGCCGCGCCCGTAGACATCGTTTTCGCCAGCAAGGAGCAACGCTGGGGAAGCGAACGCTGCGAGATTGTCGCCGTATTCGGACACCGTCTCGTCCGTTATGAACGCTTCGTAGGTGGCGATCGTCGTTTCTGCGGTGCAGGATTCGAGTGGCACTTCTAGGTTCGAGGTGGGGTCATCGAGGTAGGCGGGCAGGACTGCGTGGAAGGCGGCCACACACGATCCGTGCTCGATCTGAGGGATCTGAGCAGCGATAATCTCGAGTTGCTGCAGTTCGGCGACGCGTGCTTGGAATCGGTCCTGCCCAGCCAGATACTCGGCCCGGTCCAGTGGCACTGCGCCCACAAGCACCAGTGCACTGACGCGGTCTGGATGGGTAGCCGCGTACGCAGAGGCAATGGCCCCACCCCATGATTGCCCGACAAGTTGCACACTCTCGACGCCGAGCGCTTTGCGGACCGCTTCGAGGTCGGCAACGTGGCCTTCAAGGCTGTAGTCGAGATCGTCGGCCATGGTGGAGCGTCCAGCACCACGCTGGTCATAACTCACGACGCGTCGGTCCGGTCCAGCGAGTAGTTCGAACCCACGCATTGCTTCGAGGCTGAGACCAGGGCCACCATGGATCGTGATCAACACGTTCGTGGCATCGACCGGTCCAACCGCTCTCGTCTGGACGACGATGCCTCCGCCGACGTTCATCCTTGTTTCCTCAACTGTGATCTCGCCTTCCTCTCTGCTGGCGAAGGACTGTTCGGCTGGATTCTCACCCGACGAACACGACATGAGCGCCCACAAGCCGAGCGCAACGAAGAAGCTAAGGCGGGCGACGCTCCATCCTGGGCGGTGCTGTCGCACCTCAGACCGTCGGCATCGACATAGCCGCAACATTCCCGCGAACTCCCAAGACACGTGACCTTAGCCTCGCTCTACGCCAGACTGCCGTCGGTATCTTGGGCGCGAAAGTCGATCGAGATCCGGCCTTTTCGATCTCGACGAGATGTCCGACACGCACCTCGCCAGTTGTGTGGCTCTGTTGAATTCAGCGGCTGGCGGGACGCTGTTGCGCCGAACTGTACGTTTGGCGCATCTTCGTAATGTGCAGCTGAGTGAAGGACGTCACAGTCACTGAACTCAGGGCACATCTCGGTCGATACCGAAACGACCCGTTGCTGACATCATTCGTGACCAGCGTCGCTGAGTATGTCGCTGGTCCATGTCGATGCGAGCGCTCTGGTCAAACTTGTCCTGGATGAGACTGGGTCAGATAGTGCTGCAGCTTTGTGGAACGGATACGACGCTGCATTGTCGAGCCGTCTGGCCTATTCAGAGCTAGGCGCCGCCCTCGCCGCAGCCGGACGCAACCATGACCTCACGCTGTTGGAGGCGCGCTCTGCCGCCGCTGACTAGGAGGCATTCTGGGCATCGATTCGCCCCGTGAAATTGTCTGCCGATGTAGAACAAAGCGCTGGACAACTAGCAGCACCTCACGGCCTCCGTGGCGCCGACGCCGCACACCTGGCGAGTGCGGTCGCCCTCTCAGCAACGGACCTCAACGTCGCAGTCTGGGACCGGCCACTCCATGCCGGAGTTCTCGACGGGTGCGAGCGCGCCGCCGCAGATTTGGCAGATGAGATAGTTGCCGACTGGCAGTGCCTGAGCGAAGGAGTCGCTGGGTGGCGACGAGGCGGCGTAATCGCCGGTCGCGGAGACCAAGATGGCCTCACAGCCTGGCCCGCTTTCCACAAGGGGCCGTCCACGGTGTGCAAGATATGGCCCGAGAGCAGTTCGACTACGGGCGTGGCGGTCGGAGTCTCGGTGTTGGTATCGGGATGTCGGCGCATTGGGACCGAACGAATCTGGCTGTTGACCAGTTGGGTAGACACAACCGTTAAGCAGCAAACCGTTTCTCTGACAAACCTCTTCCCGAGGGTGCGGACGAGCGCAGGTATGGCAGCAGGGCGCGCCTGTCGGGCTTGCGGGCACTCGACGAACTGACTAGGCGCTTTCGGTGGCTACTCGTCAGATAGAGATTCGTCGCCGTCGGTGTCCTGGGCGCGGAAGTCGATCGAGATACGGCCTTCTTCGATCTCAACCGGATAGTCGGGCTGGCCGAAACCGGTAGGCGGGACCGAGGTTCCATCGCAGGAGTCACGGAATTCTTGGGCTGCGCCGATCCAGTCGAGTTGGCACTCGTTTGGCTGGCCGGGACGGATCAGGTCAAAGGCGTACCAGCCGACCTGGTCGTCGTCGCCGAGGTGCTGCAAGATGATGTTTTGGCGACCACCGATGAGGTCTGCGTACTTGATCGGGCCGTTCTCTCGAATCTCCTCCGCGATGATGTCGACCCGACCAGCTTCGAAGGTGTCGTCGCCTAAAGCGATCTCGACAGCGCCCCGGTCGGTGAACCACAGGACGAGGAGCAGGAAACCTACGGCAGCACCGACAGCCGCAATTCCCAGCGTTACAGCCTTGACTGTTTGCTTTGGATCTCTCTGTTCTACTGGCACGGTCACAAGCTATCTGGCTGACCCGCAGCTCCGATCTCAGGAAAGTTCGTCGGCCCATTGCGGGAGTTGTGTCGGGGCGAAACTAGGCTCACGTCGGCGCCTCGCCACATCCCACCCGGCGACGCGCGTTTTTAACCCCTTGCCAAAGGAGCTGTGGTGGATCTGTTCGAGTATCAGGGCAAACAATTCTTCGCCCAATACGGCATGCCAATTTCGGCAGGCGAAGTTGCCTTTACCGTCGACGAAGCGATGGCTGCGGCCGAGCGCCTCGGGACTCCTGTGATGGTGAAGTCGCAAGTGCTGACCGGTGGCCGGGGCAAGTTGGGCGGCATTAAGTTCGCGCCCGACATGGATGCAGTGCGCGAGCACGCAACCAACATCCTCGGCCTTGACATCAAGGGCCACATCGTCGAACGGTTGTGGATCGAAGCTGCCTCGGATATCGCCGAGGAGTACTACATGAGCTTCACACTCGATCGTGCTGCAAAAAAGCACTTGGGCATGCTCAGTGCCGAAGGTGGCATGGACATCGAAGAGGTTGCCGCCTCTACCCCCGAGAAGATCAGCAAGATCTGGGTTGACCCGGTCGACGGTCTCACCGACGAGGTTGCTGCTCAATGGGTCGACGGTGCGAATCTGAACCCCGAGGCTCGCGACGGTGCAATCGCCATTGCCAAGCAGCTGTACACCAGTTATGTCGAAGGCGACGCTGACCTTGTAGAGATCAACCCGCTGATCCTCACGCCCGAGGGCAAGGTCCACGTACTCGACTCAAAGGTCACGCTCGACGGCAACGCAGAGTTCCGTCATCCTGACTATGCCCAATACGACGAGACCCAGACCCGTGATGAGCGCGAAGAAGCCGCTCACGCCAAGGGGCTGCAGTACGTCGGGCTCGACGGCACGGTTGGCGTGATTGCCAACGGCGCTGGTCTCGCCATGAGCACACTCGACGTGATCAATCAGGTCGGCGGTAAACCCGCCAACTTCCTGGACATCGGCGGCGGCGCAAACGCCGACGTCATGTCGGGTGCACTCCAGGTGATCAACGACGATAAAAACGTCAAGGCCATCTTCATCAATATCTTCGGTGGAATCACCCGAGGTGAAGAAGTAGCCAACGGCATCCTCGAAGCCATGAAACGGGTCAAGATCGACTCACCAATCGTGATTCGTTTGGACGGCACGAATGCCGATGAAGGCCGGGCCATCCTTGAGCCCGAGCTAAACGACATGTTGATGATGGAAACCACGATGCTCGATGCAGCCCGCAAGGCCGCCGAGCTGGCCGCAGGCTGACCAGGTAGAGGGACTTAAGGATCGAACAATGGCAATATTTGTAGACGAAAACACCAAGGTCATCTACCAGGGTCTGACCGGTCGACAGGGCAGCTACTACGGCGGCCTGAACGCTGAATACGGCACCCAGGTAGTCGCCGGGACCCATCCAACCAAGGCTGGTACCGACATCAACGGTGTGCCGGTGTACGCATCGGTGGCCGAGGCCGTCGAAGCAACCGGTGCAACCGCAAGCTGCATCTTCATTCCTGCACCGGGCGTGAAAGATGCCGTGATGGAGGCCGCCGAAGGTGGCATCACGTTCATCGTGGCCATCACCGAAGGTGTGCCAGCCCACGACGAAGCATGGTTCTTCAATAACCTTCAGCGCGACTTCCCCGACGTGCGGCTGCTCGGCCCGAACTGCCCTGGCATCATCAGCCCAGGAAAGTGCAACATCGGAATCACCGCTGGTCACATCGCCAAACCTGGTGGCCCCGTCGGCATCGTGAGTCGGTCCGGAACGCTGACCTACCAGGCGCTGTATGAACTGCAGCAGAAAGACATCGGTGTCACCACGTGTGTCGGTATCGGTGGCGACCCTGTTCCTGGCACTAGCTTCATCGACTGCCTGGCAGCCTTCGAAGCTGACCCCGAGACCAAAGCGATCATGATGATCGGCGAAATTGGTGGTTCGGCCGAAGAGGAAGCCGCGGAGTTCATCAAGAACCACGTGACCAAACCAGACTCCAGCTACGTCGCAGGCGTAACCGCACCTCCGGGAAAGAAGATGGGCCACGCAGGCGCCATCGTCTCCGGGGGTAAAGGCACCGCCGACGCCAAGATGGAAGCACTGCGCGACGCAGGCGTGAAGGTCGGGCTCAACCCGACCGAAGCCGGCGAGCTCATGGCAGAGATCGTCGCTGGGCTGTAGTACCGCTCGCCGCTTGGAATGAGGTGGCGGCTTGCTTTCGGCTCCTGCTGGGCGGTAACTCCGGGCTTGCGTTGCTGCGCACGAGGCGTTGGCACGCAGCCGGGTTGTTGCTTCTGGTCGCATCGTCCATCCGACCCTCCATCGCTCCGATGGGGTCACGGTGGCACTGGGCCGATTGCAACGTGACACGTGATTTTTACCTCATTGCATGAGGTCAGATGGCCTAAGTGTTCAAGATTCTCTGACCATGAAGAAGTCTGGCCAGATCTTCGTTCCCGGCACCTTGTGTGCCGGGAACAGCACTTTGGGGCCGAGATAGATGGAAAAGCGGCCGATTCGTCCAACAAGGCCATAGACGAGACGAGATACCCACGTTAAGGCAGTGCTTTAGGCATTGCGTCGCTTTACGGCCACGCAGCATGTGTGTAGTGTGACGGTATGGCATCGGTAACCGCTCCCTCTGTCGAAGCAGCCGGCGCTGCTCAGCCGGGTAAACGTGACCGCGGAAGTCTTATCGAACAGACTTGGATCTGGTCGGTCGTTGGTTACACGCTCGTGCGATTCTTCATTGCCTGGGGAGCGTTCGCTGATCACGGCGTGAACGTCTGGATCTTCGGGCTGATCGACGTTGGTTCGGCGTGGCCATACGGCAAAGCAGTCGCCGTGGTGTGCAGGCGGGTTGCGAATGGCGACTGGTCTCGGCTGCCAGTGCCGCTCGTAACTGCCGTCGCCATGTTCTTTGCCCCGTATGCCTATCTGTGGTTCGCAGCGGGCGAGATGCCAAGCGGTATGCGACTCGGCCTCGTGACGTGCGTATTGGTGTTGTTTGTTGCAGCGACCAGTGGAGTCATCGCCAAGAGTCGGAAGTTGCGCCATGAGGCTCGCCAAGGCGTGACCACCGTCAACAATCCAGCCGATGCGTTCGTGCGTCTTGCTGGCTTCGACGATATGGATGACGAAGTCATCGACCTGATCGGCCAAACCCCCACGGGCGAGCTGTTGATTGATCTCACCGGCGACGAAGTCGTGCTGAAGCGCTCGACGCGAAGCGGCTAAAACGACTGCACCACACAGTCACTTCGCCGAAGTCTGCTTCGGCCGACCGATGGCGCTAGCGTCGTCACGACGCCGTCGACGAACTTCCAAGGATCCCTGTGCGCGCATTGCTCTCCGTAAGCGACAAGTCGGGCCTCGTGCCGTTCGCCCGAGGGCTGGCTGAGCTTGGCTTTGAGCTCGTGAGCAGCGGTGGCACCTACGCTGCGCTGACGGCTGCCGGGCTCGACGCCCGCACCGTAAGCGACGTCACCGGCGCTGATGAGATGCTCGATGGCAGGGTGAAGACGCTTCATCCCGTTATTCACGGTGGGATCCTGGCGAATCGCAGTGAGCCCGACCATATGCGGCAGCTTGTTGACCGCGAGATAACGCCGATCGACCTTGTGGTAACCAACCTGTATCCGTTCGTTGCTGCGCCAGGTATCGAGAACATTGATATCGGTGGTCCGACGATGGTTCGGGCCGCTGCAAAGAATCATGATGCGGTCGCGATCGTGGTGGATCCCGCTGATTACGAACCGGTACTTGATGCGCTTCGGTCAGACGATGGACTTACGCCGTTGTATCGGCGCTCGTTAGCTCGCAAAGCGTTTGCGCACACGGCCGCATACGACGCTGCGATTGTGTCGTGGTTCGATGAGACCGATCCTGCCGCCACCGTTTCCGAAACGGGCGCCAGGGAGCTCCCGGAATCGCTACATCTGAGCCTTGACCGAGTGCACGATCTCCGTTACGGCGAGAACCCGCATCAAACAGGGGCTCGTTATCGTTTCACCCACGGCAGCGGCTGGTGGGACAGCGCAACGATTCACCAAGGCAAGGAGATGTCCTATCTCAATGTGTATGACACCGAGGCAGCCTGGAATCTCGTCAACAGCCTTGGGGCCGATGGGCCAGCAGCGGTGGTGATGAAACATGCGAACCCGTGTGGTGCCGCACTCGGAGCAACGATTGCCGAGGCCTATGCACGTGCACACGGAGGCGACACGGTGTCGGCCTTTGGCGGCATTGTCGCCACGAACCGTTCGGTGAATGCGGCTATGGCCACCGAAGTAGCGCAGGCGTTCACCGAAGTCGTGGTTGCGCCCGGTTTCGACGCTGAGGCACTCGAAATTCTCTCGGCGAAGAAGAACTTGCGTCTGGTCGAAGTCGGCGATGTCGCGTGGGCGCCGCTTCCGCTTCAGATGCGTTCAATCGCTGGCGGCATGCTCGTCCAACACGACGACTCGCTGCAGAACGACGTGAGCGAATGGCGCACCGTCACCGAACGAGAGCCGACTGAGCAAGAAATGGTCGACCTTGTCTTCGCATGGCGAGTCGCTGCCCGAGTGACCAGCAACACGATCGTGCTGGTCAAGGACGGACAAGCAGTTGGTATCGGAGCGGGGCAGCAGAATCGCCGTGATGCAGGTCAGATCGCTGCCGAAAAGGCTGCAGGCCGGGCTGTTGGCGGCGCGTGCGCGAGTGACGCGTTCTTCCCATTCCGTGACGGCCTCGATGCTGCCGCTTCTGCTGGAGCGACTGCAGTTGTTCAGCCAGGTGGGTCAATTCGCGACGACGAAGTGATCGCCGCTGCGAACGAACAGGGTATGGCCATGGTCTTCACCGGCCGACGCCACTTCCGCCACTAACGATCGGAATCCAACAGGACATGTTCCCAACGGATATCGTCTGATCTGATGAGCGAAGAGCGTGAAGATCTGACGTTTGCCAACTACGGCATTGCGGTCCGTGAGTTGGCCCAACAGGTAGCCGACGATGGCTATCGGCCTGACATGATCCTGGCGATCGCCCGAGGTGGGTTATTCGTTGCCGGGTCGTTGGGATATGCGCTGGGCGTCAAAAACCTTTACGTTATGAACGTCGAATTTTACACCGGTGTTGATGAACGGCTCGATGTGCCTGTTCAGCTTCCGCCGTACGTTGACTTCGTAGACACACATGCGGCTCGCATCCTGGTCGCCGACGACGTAGCAGACACGGGACACACGCTCGAATTCGTTCGGTCGTTCTGCGAAGGCAAGGTGGCCGAAGTGCGCACCGCCGTCGTCTACGAGAAGCCGCAGTCGATCGTCAAGTGCGATTATGTGTGGAAACGCACCGACAAGTGGATCGAATTTCCGTGGTCAAAAGAACCACCATTGGCCCAAGGCCAAACCACCGTCCTCGACGCCTGAGGCAAAGCTCTCACCTGGACCGTAGATCGGTGTAACCCGGACAGGGTTTCGGCGAGGAACGAGCTGAAAGCCGGACTACCAGTACTACCCCTCGTCGGTGTTGTCGCGCAGCCAGGCCTGGAGCTGCGCTGCGAGTTCATCGCCGGAAGGAAGCAGGTCCTGTGAGTTGTCGATGAGTGTTTCGAGTCGCTCTACGTAGCTGCGCATCTCGTCGTCGCTGGCAACGGCGGCATCGACATTGGAGCGCCAGGCGGCCGCGTCGGCGGTGAAGCTGGCGTGGCCTGTCTCGATTCCCGTCACGAGTTCGAGTCGCGCCAGTAACGAACGAGTCGCTTCTGGATTTGGCGCCTGCGTCACGTAATGAGGAACCGAAACGCGCAGTGAAATTACGGCGAGGCCGAGTTCGTGCAAGTGCACGTGCAGGGCTCCGACAAGCCCGGTTGGACCCTGGTACGTGGGCCGGCCCAATCCCAACCGTTGAGCGAGAACTGGATCACTTGCTGACCCGACGACACCGAGTGCCCGTGTGTGGGGTGCCTGGCCGGCCATGGCGCCAAGCGTTACGACAAGACGGGCGCCGCTCTTCTGTGCGATCTCGCCCACTGCTTGAGCGAACGTACGCCATCGCAGGTGGGGTTCAATCCCCGAGATCGTGACGAGCGAGGGAACATCGCCGTCGAGCGCTAGTTCGTATGCATCGTTTTCGGGCCAACGCAAGGTGCGGGCGCCGGTGTCATCAAGTGACACGATCGGACGCTGCTGCGTGAAATCGAAGAATACCTCGGGGTCAATTGCAGCAATCTTGACCCGGCTGATCGCACTGCTAGCGAGGTGGTCTACCGCATCGGTGGCTGCACCGGCGATATCGAAGAGCCCCTCAAGCGCCATGACCAGAATCGGTGCGTCGGCTCGGGACTTAGCGTTCCAAAAAACGTGATTTTCATTAGCGTTGCTCACGTTGTTGCGTTGCTCATGTAGAGGCCTTACCGATCGAATTCTTGCTGAGATGACAACATGCGGCTCCAAGAACGAACTCATATCCCACAGACAAATCGTACGTCTGAACAAGTGCTCGTGGGGTGATCAAGCAGGAGAATCGTTGAAGTGCCACGTTCAGCCGTGTCCCACGTCGTACGATCTGGATGTGGCCTCGATGTTTGACACGATTGCTGACATGCTGCGCGGATCGGCGCCCGACGATCTCGCGCACGCACTCGGCACTGATCGCACCCAGACCAGACGGGCGATGGAGATTGGGCTTCCAGCGCTCATCACTGGTCTACGAGATAAAACGCTCGAGCCGGGAGGCGCTCAGAATCTTGCGTCGATGCTCGGCGACGCCGATGCTTCGGTGCCCGGCGACATCGACGCGTATCTCGCTGCTGGTGACCCCGCACGCGGAGCAGCAATGCTCGATATCGCCTTTGGTGACAGGGGCGAACCTGCACTCGGTGCCCTCAGCGCAGCATCAGGTCTCAGCACGCGTCTGCTTGCGCAGGTCATGTCGGTTCTTGCGCCGCTGGCGACCGGGACGGTCGCCGCCCATGCCGAGCGAAGCCCCGACGGTTTGCGTTCGTATCTTGGCGATGCAGTGACTGACCTCGAAGCAAAAGGTTTCGGACGAGTTGTCGAACTCGTCAGCCCGCCTGGCCTCGACATGACCTCTGTTGCTGATGCGGCAGCTGCCCCTGCAGAGGCGCCGATACAGATGGCAGGTGGCGATCACGAAGCAGACGTCGACCCGCCCCAAGACGACGACCTATTCTTCGATGTACCAGACGACGAACTGGACGATGCCATCATCGTCGAGGGGGCATTCGCTGATGCAGCGGATGAGCTACTGAGTCTCGACGACAGCGCCCCCGACGACGGTGCTCCCGACGACAGTGCACTCGGCGATTTCTCTATGGATATCGATGATCCAACCGAGGCAATCGAGCTGGGCGGTTCGATGCCTGATTTCGGTGCCGAGGTAGCCAACGTCGCGCCTGCGGGTGTCGTTATTGCCGACGATGCTGCCGTTTCTGGGTCAACGATGACCTATGCCGACCCGGGAATTCCCGAGGTTGATGCTGCCCCGGACGAAGTCGAGGGCAGTGGACTTTCCGGCATGGGTTGGTTGTGGTGGCTCATTGGTGCTGTGCTTGGTCTCATCATTCTGGGTACCGCTATCTCGCAATGTGGCGGCAGTGATGGCGACATATCCGTTGCTCCCGGCGACGACACAACCGCCGTCGCTACGCCAACGCCAGACCCACTCGTCACTGAACGTCAAACAACACTCGACGGGATCCTGCTTGAGTATCCAAACGTGGATGGCGAAGTCTTCGGTGATGTTGCGGTGCTCAACGGGTCGGTAGCGAACGAGACCGAACGTGCGCTCCTTGATCAGGTGGTGCGTGCAGCCGGACTCGGTGTACAGAACAATGTCACTGCTTCCGACACTCCTACTGGTGGCGGCGCCCAGGGTTACTCGTTGAATGATCTCATCGATGCACAGCCCGAGTTGTCCACGCTGCGAGCATTGCTCGATCAAGCGGGGTTCGCCGAAGCCCTCAGTGGAGGTGGCGAGTTCACGCTGTTTGCACCTACGAACGACGCATTTGAGGCTGTCTCCGATCAAGTGGCTGAGCTGCAGAACGATCCCGAGGCACTCAAGGCAGTTCTTCGTTACCACCTGCTGGTCGGAGCGCAAGATGCTGCCTCGATCTCTTCAACGGCCTCGTTACCTACACAACTCGACGGCCAGAACATTGAGGTTGATGCCTCCACAGGAAGCATCGTGCTCAATGGTTCGGTATCGGTCCTGGTCGGCGATGCGGCCGCTCGCAATGGAGTGATGCATATCGTGAGTTCCGTACTGCTGCCTCAGGCCGCTGCTGCTGAATTGCCCGAAGAGATCGGTGCTGCACTCGGTTTGGCTCCGATCACGTTTGCGTCCGGTGGCTCGGATCTGACAGCCGATGGCCAAGTCGAACTCGACAAGGTTGCGGCGTTCTTGCTCGAGACTCCAGGAAACATCGAGATTGGCGGCCACACCGATTCCGATGGCGAGCCTGGTTACAACCAGACATTGAGCCAGGAACGAGCCGATGCCGTGAAGTCCTATCTGGCATCACAAGGTGTCCCTGCCGAGTCGATGACGGCGATCGGCTTTGGCGAAGACCTGCCAATTGCGGCGAACGACACTCCAGAGAACAAGGCGAAGAACCGGCGCATCGAGTTCCGCCCGATCTAGGTCCAGCTAAGACCGAGTACGCAGAAGAACGAGGCCTGAGAAGGCCTCGTTCTTTCGTTACCGAGTAGATTCGGAAGTTGTGGGTGACTACTTCCAGAACGGTCCGATCACGACGCTGCATGACTTCGGTCTACGCACAACCGAGGATCTCGACAAGGATCTCATCCGATGGGGCAAGAGCCGACCGATGTCGCTCATTATCCCCTCTCTCTTTAGCGAACTTGGTGGGCCAGCGCTCGATCACATCGTTGACGAACTAGCTCAAGTCCCGTTTCTCGATCAGATCATCATTGGGCTCGACCGCGCCACCGAGGATGAATTCCACCAGGCTCGCGAGTTCTTCTCTCGCCTCCCACAGGCCACGCGGATCCTGTGGAACGATGGCCCCCGACTCCAAGCGCTCGACCAGGTCTTTCGCGATCATTCGATCGCTCCACTTGAAGCGGGCAAGGGGCGCAATGTTTGGTATTGCATTGGTTACTTCTTGGCGTCAGGCCTCGGCGAGGTAGTCGGTCTACACGATGCAGACATCGTGACCTACGACCGATCGATGGTCAGCAAACTCTTCTATCCGGTCGTACATCCGACGTTCGGTTTCTCGTTTGCGAAGGGGTACTACTTCCGGACTGATGGCGAGCGGCTCAATGGCCGAGTGGTGCGACTATTGGTCACCCCACTCATTCGAGCGCTTCGTCAGTGCTTGGGCGAAAACGACTACCTGGACTACCTGGACAGTTTTCGATACCCGCTGGCGGGCGAGTTCGCCATGCACATCAATGTGGTGCGCAATATTCGCATCCCCAGCGACTGGGGTCTAGAGATCGGTGTGCTTAGTGAAGTCCATCGTCGTTACACAACACAACGCATCTGCCAGGTCGACCTCACCGGGGCCTATGACCACAAACACCAGCAGGTCTCCTTCGAGGACCCGTCGACCGGTCTCCACAAGATGAGCCTTGACATCACCAAGGCAATGTTTCGCAAGCTGGCTATTGGTGGCGAGGTCCTTTCTGCCGAAACCTTCCGGACCATCAAGGCGAGTTACTACCGCAACGCGCTCGACATGGTCGAACGTTATGAAGCAGTCGCTGATATGAATGGCCTTGAGTTCGATAGCCACAGCGAAGAGCAACTTGTCGAGGTCTTTGCCCAGACGATCGTCGAGGCGGGCGAGGATTTCTCCTCGAACCCG